>ERZ795042.221-NODE-221-length-52553-cov-7.368681_pt1 | contig 52553 bp, 47 predicted proteins | sample MGYA00375126_ERZ795042 | MGnify/ENA primary metagenome ERZ795042 (study PRJEB30171, sample SAMN05518105) | compost metagenome | isolation source: Feedstock adapted compost from Newby Island compost facility, Milpitas, CA | place: USA:Newby Island compost facility...
ATCGTGACGTTCCTGGCCGAATCGGCGGCAGGCTCGGTCTCCGACACGCGCTACTCGGACCGGCTGCTCATCCCCAGCGCCATGCGGAACGCGCTTGTGACGTGCAGTGTGAAAAAGATCGAGGCCATCAGCGAGGAGAGTCCGCAGGTCGGCCGTCTGCTCAGGACCCTCAAGGCGCTGGAGGCGGACAAGAAACGCATTCCCTTCAGTCCGGATTCAGTGCGGCTGTCGAGCGAGGAGCTCGAAATCCTCCAGTCCAACGGCGTCGTGTTCCGCGAGGAAGACCAGTACTGGATTCCGGAGATATTCCGCCACGGCCTCGCGTTCAAGGCCGTCGGCCGGCCCAAGATTCTCGCGATCGCCAACCTGGTACGGCAGCGCAACTTCGACTGACCGTCGACGCGGCCCGGCGGAGGCGGGGCGAGGGCAGGTCAGCCCTTGCCGGCCTCGCCGTGTTCGCGTGGTGCGACGCTGCGAGTCAGGCGCGGGCCGGGCCGTGGCGGACATGGCCTCCGCTCGCGAACCCCGGCGGCGCCGTGCAGGAACGCAGCCACTGACCCGTGGGCTCAGGGGCCACCGGCGTCCCGGCCGGGCCGGGCGGCCTTGGCGGCGGTGCGGCGCCGCGCGGCGGCCGCCGACCGGGGCGGCCGGGCGCGCATGTGGTCACGCACCCGGGTCATGATCGCGCGCAGCGTGCGCAGGTCGGACGCGTCGAGCGGGGTGAGGAACAGCCGCCGGACCACCTCGAGGTGGCCGGGGAGCACCCGGTCGATCCGGGCGCGGCCCGCGTCGGTGATGGCGGCGTGGACGACCCGCTCGTCGTCCGGGCACGGGGTGCGGGTGATCAGGCCCGCCTTCTCCAGCAGGCCCGCCTGGTAGGTGAGGCCGCTGCGGCTGTAGACGAGGCCGTCGGCGAGGTCGGTCATGGTGAGCGGGCCGTCGGCGAACGCCAGCCGCATGAGGATCTGGAACTGCACCAGGCTCAGGCCGCCCGCGCCGCGCAGCTGCTCCTCCACGGCGTACTGCAGCAGGCTGACCGCCTCCGTGAGCACGATGTAGGTGTCGAGCTCCTCGGGGGCGAGGCAGTCGTCGGTCCGCTCGTCAGCCATCCTTCCGATCCTATGCGCTTCGAATTCGAACCACGCGCGGCCGACGGGTGAGAAGCCTCACGCCCGCCCACTCTGTTGCTTCGAATTCGTAGCGTTTACCGTTCAAGTGTTTCGAGTTCGAAGCAACTATCCGCGAGGGGGCCAGATGAAGGCTGTGCGCTTCCACGAGTACGGCGACGCCGGCGTGCTCGGCTACGAGGAGGTCGAGCGTCCGGTGCCCGGCCCGGGCCAGGTGCTGGTGCGGGTCGCCGCCACCTCGTTCAACCCGGTCGACGTGGCGCTCCGGGCCGGGCTCATGCAGCAGACGATGCCGCTCACCCTGCCCCACACGCCGGGGATCGACCTCGCCGGGACCGTCGCCGAGGTCGGGCCGGAGGTGTCCGGCTGGAACCCGGGGGAGCGGGTGGTGGCGTTCCTCCCCCTGATCGCGCCCGGCGCCGCCGCCGAGTACGTGGTCGCCCCGGCGAACGTGCTCGCCGCCGCCCCGAAGACGATCGACCTCGTCGACGCCGCGGCCCTGCCCACCGTCGGCCTCACCGCCTGGCAGGCGCTGTTCGAGGACGCGGGGCTGACCGCCGGCCGGTCGATCCTGATCAACGGGGCGGGCGGCGCGGTCGGCGGGTACGCGGTCCAGCTCGCCCGCGCCGCCGGGGCCGAGGTCACCGCGACCGCGAGCCCGCGCAGCGCCGACCGGGTCCGCCGGTACGGCGCGGCCGACGTGATCGACTACACCCGGACCCCGGTGGCCGAGGCGGCCCGGCGGCAATTCGACGTCGTGCTCAACCTGGTGCCCACCACGCCCGGGGAGCTCGCCCGCCTGGCGCGGCTCGTCGCCGACGACGGCGTCCTCGTCAGCGCCACCACGCCCGCCGTCGCCCACGCCGCCCCCGGCCTGCGCACCGCGCAGACCCTCGTGCGCGCGGACGCCGCCCAGCTCGCGGAGCTCGTCGCCCGCGTCGACGCCGGTGAGCTGCACGTGCACGTCGCGGACCGCCGCCCGCTGCGGGAGCTGCCCGAGGTGCACGCCCTCGCCGAGCAGGGCCGCCTGCCCGGCAAGACCGTGATCGTCCCCGAACCCTGACCCGCGCCCGCCCTGTGAGCAGGGGAGCGCGGCGGCCGGGCGGCGGGCCGGTCACGGGGGCGGCCCGCCACCCGCGCCGCGGGCGCCTCCCCGGCGAAATGTCCCGCAATGCACGGCGCGCGCCCGCCGGCTGCGGAAGGATGGGCTTCGGCGGACCGGCCGGGCGGGCCGGCCGCCGGCCGTCCGGGGGTGCGGCCGCACGCGCGAGCCTTCCGCGACCGAGGGGGATAGCAGGCGAATGGCCACCAACGGGTTTCAGGGCGCGATCTTCGACGTCGACGGGGTGCTCGTCGACTCACCCCACGAGCGCGCCTGGCGCCAGGCGCTGCGCGAGCTGATGGAGGGCGAGTGGGCGGACATCCGGGACCGGACCACCTGGTCGCCGGAGGCGTTCACCTCCGAGGTGTACCAGCGGGTGATCTCCGGCAGGCCGCGGATGAGCGGCGCGCTGGGCGCGTTGGAGCACTTCGGCGTGCCGGACGCGGTGACGCGGGCGAAGGCGTACGCGGACCGCAAGCAGCACCTCATCGTCGAGTTCATCGAGGCCGGCGAGTTCACCGCGTTCCCCGACGCCATCCGGTTCGTGCTCGCCGTACGGGCGGCGGGCATCCCGATGGCGGCGGCGTCCTCGTCGAAGAACGCCCCGCGGTTCCTCAAGCGCATCCGCGTGGACGTCTTCGCCGAGGAGGAGAAGCTCGACCACGACTTCGTCCGGCCGGGCATGACGCTGTACGACCTGTTCGCCGCCGACATGTCCGGCCGCGACCTGGTCCGGGGCAAGCCGGACCCGGAGATCTTCCTCATCGCCGCCGCCGCGCTCGGCGTGCCCCCGGAGCACTGCTTCGTGGTGGAGGACGCGGTGAGCGGGGTGCGGGCGGCGAAGGCCGGCGGCATGGCGGCGCTCGCCGTCGCCCGGGCCGGCGATCGCGAGCTGCTCGCCGCGGCCCGGCCCGACCTGCTCGTCACCAGCCTCGACGAGGTCGACGTCGCCGCGCTCGCCGAGCACCGCCTCGCGGCCCGGGCGGCCTGAGCGCGCAAACGGCTCAGCCGGTCGCGGCGGCCGGGGCGGCGGCGCGGCGGCGGGACCGGATCCGGCGGGTGACGAAGACGTACAGGTAGAGGGCCCAGCCGAGGGCGATGATGGCGAGGATCGCCACCGGTCCGGCGGGCACGCCCGGCGCGGCGGCGATCTCGTCGAGCGCGCGGGCGCAGGTGACCACGGTGAGCGGCACGGTGTAGCCCGCGAAGAAGCCGAGGCCGAGGATGCGGCCGAGCACGACGAACCAGGCGTACCGCCGCACGCTCGGCGGCACCCCGGGCGCGGGCCGCCGGGCGAGCCGGGCGCGCAGGTAGTTCTGCGCGTCGTCCATCAGGTTCTTGTTGCCGGTGAGGTTCGCGTACGCGAAGTAGACGTCGGTCCGCATGAAGAAGAGGAACTGCCAGACGATCTGCGACAGGCAGATCAGCATCACCAGCCGGACGACGTCGTTGTCGGTGAAGTACAGCGCGCACAGGCAGGCGCTCACCAGCAGCAGGTCGGTGCGCATCCCGGCGAGGTGCACCCGGTACCGGGCCCGGCGGGGCGCCTGCCAGATGCCGGTCACCCGGGTCTGCACGACGAGGAACTGCAGCCGGGTGCCGAGCGACAGCTCGGCGCGCACGCCGAGGGAGCGGGCGGCGAGGATGTGGCTGAACTCGTGCACGAACACGAGCAGCCAGGAGCCCACGGCGAAGGAGAGGGTGAAGGCGAGGCTGTCCGCCCAGACGATCTCGTCGTAGGACGGGAGGATCTCCGGCCGGGCGATCACCGCGGCGAGCGCGGCGCAGGTCACCAGGCCGATCAGCACGTTCGCGGCCGGCGAGAAGAACGGCCGGGCCACGGCGGGGGAGATGCGGTCCCACAGGTTCGGCGGGCGCTCCGGCGGCCGGAGCAGCCCGGCCGCGTCGAGGCCGCGCACGAAGCCGGCCACGTCCACGTCGACGCCGCGGGCGCGGTGGATCTCGGCGCGGACCTCGTCGACGGTGCGGGTGCCGTCGAGCAGCGCGACCACGTCGGCGGCGATCTCGGGCACGTTGACGAACCGCTCGCCGTTGCCGATCACGTAGTCGTCCGGGCCGTCCCGGACCACGCTGAGGAAGGACAGGTCGGGTCGGGTCACCGGCAGACCTCGCAGTCGGCCGCGCGGGCGAACTCCCGGGCGGTGGTGGTGAGGGTGAGCAGGTCGAGGTAGACCGTGCGGCCGAGGATCGCGGGCGGGCCGGTGCGGGTCACCCACCGGACGATCTCCGCGGCGAGCATGCCGGAGACGGCCGTGCACAGCGGGGCGAACGCCGGGATGATGCGGCCCGCGTTCTCCGGGGTGGGCAGCGTGGCCCGGCCGTACCGCCCGGCGAGCTCGCGCTCCTGGCAGGCGAGGCAGGCGGTCTCGCCGGGCACCACGAGCGGCCCGATCAGGCCCACGTGCTGGTTGAAGCCGCCGGTGACGAACGGCACGCCCGCCTCGACGCAGGCGCGGTTGACCCAGCGGCGGATCTGCGGCTGCGGGGTGTCGACCGTGTTCACCACGAGGTCCGCGCCGGCGATCACCTCGGCGACGTCGGCGGCCGAGCCGAGCCGGCGCGGCACGGCCTCGATCTTGACCTCCGGCTCGTGCTCGCGCAGCCGGCGGGCCGCGGCCGCCACCTTGGGGGTGCCGACGTCGGCGGTGGCGAAGAGGTGCTGGCGGTGCAGGTTCGACGGCTCGACCCGGTCGTCGTCGACGAGCCGCAGCGCGCCCACCCCGGCGGTGGCGAGCTGGAGCGCGACCGCCCCGCCGATCGCGCCGACGCCGAGCACCGCGACGGTGAGCCGGGCGAGGTCGCGCAGCGCCGCCTCGACCCGCTCGGCCGGGTGGAACATCGACAGGAACAGCGCCTGACGACAGCGCCGCTCGTCGGCGGTGAGCCGCGCGGTGTCGCTCTCCCGCACCAGGATGCGTTCGGCGAGCAGCCGGTCCACGGCCGCGTCGATCTCCTCCCGGGAGGCGCCCGCGACCCGGTCGTACAGCTCCTCCGGCCGCCGCGGGGCCGTCGCGCACAGCCGCAGCAATTCACGCAGCGGCCCGGCCACCGAATCCAGAATTCGCCCGGTCGGCGGGAAATCGCCCAGCCGGGCCCGGCCCGACAAATCATCGAGGAAAAACGGAAAGGCCGGATTCACCTGAACCCGCGTCATTTCGGTCGGCTCCCGGGGTGCAGGGTAGGGGCCGCCGGCGGCGGTGCGGCGGCCCCGTGTGCAGGTCAGCGGCTGTCAGGTCAGCAGCTGTTGCTGTTGCCGGTCGTCTCGACCTCTTCGACGGTCCGGATCTCGATCGTCATGGGTCGCCCCTTTCCCGTCGATTCACCGACAGTGTGGAGCTTAAGTAAATCTCCCGGCTGAGGCAATACCCGTTTTTCGAGTGTGCGTTACGTGATTGCCTTTTCTCTGATCGTGAACTCAGTCCGAAATTCTTTTAAGGAATTCCGTTACCCGCTGCCACATGAGGGTCGCGGCGCACGGGTCGTAGTCGGGCAGGCCGGGATCGGCGAACAGGTGCGCGTCGGTCGGGTAGGTGTACACCTCGAACGCGGCGCCGGAGGCGGTGACGAGCCGCTCCAGCTCGGCGACCGTCTCGGCCTCCACCCACGGGTCGCCCTCGCCGTAGTGCACCTGGACCGGCACGTGCGCGGGCCACGGGCCGGCCAGCGCGTCGTCGGCCACCGCGCCGTGCATGAGGATCAGGCCCCGGGCCGACGGGTGCGACGCGGCGAGCGTGCCGGCCGCGGCCGCCCCCAGGGAGAACCCCGCGAACACCACGGGACGGTCGACGGCCTCGGCGAACCGGCGCACCCGTCGCCTGATCTCCTCGATGCCGAGCGCGTCGCGCTTGCGCAGCCCGCCCTCGACGTCGTCGAACACCTCGCCGTCGTAGTAGTCGGGCACCGTCACGGTGTGCCCCGCCGCCCGGAGGACGTCGGCGGCGGCGTGTACGCCCGGTCGCAGTCCCAGTGCGGAGTGAAGCAACATGATCTCGGCCACGCGGCCTGTGTATCACCGGGGACCGACACTGACAACGACCGCATCCGGACGGCGGCACGGTGAAACCGGGATCGGCCGCCGTGGCCGCGCCGCCCGCGGCCCGGCGGCCGGGCGCGCGGCCCGGCCGCCGGAAGCGCGTCCGGTCAGTGCGCCACCGGGTGGTTGGCGAGGATCACCCCGTGCGGGTCGCGCTCCCGCTTGATCCGCCGCAGCCGGTCGACGGTCGCGGCGGGGAAGGTGTGCGCCACGGTCTCGCCCGCCCCGAGGCAGATGTACGGCCGGCGCCCGGTGGCCAGGTCGCCGAGGGCGGCGGCGAGGCTCCGCTGCCGTTCCCGGATCGCGGCGGCCTGCTCCGGCCCGGCCACCGCGCCGTAGGTGTAGAGCAGGTACGGCTCGGCGAGCGTGCCGCACGCGCCGCGGCCCGGCCGCTCCTCGGCGAGCGCTCCGCCGAGGTGCCGGAGCTGCAGGCCGGCGAGCGGGTCGATCGGCTCGTGCAGCAGCCCCCGCAGCGCGGCCTCGTCGAGGCCGGCGAGCAGCTCGCCGCCGGTCGCGCTCGGCATCGGGTCGACGGGGTCGCCGGTGATCGCGCCGAGCTCGGCCGGGTCGAGCGGCCGCCTGGTGTCCTCGACCGCGCCGGGGATCGCGTCGAGCGGCTTGAGCAGGTCGCGCGCCTCCTCGGCCGTGCCGAGGAACGCCACGCTCACCGTGACCGCGGGCGGCACGCCCGGGATGTTCACCCGGCCGAGCCACGCCGACAGGGCCGGCGGCGCCTGCGCGGTGATCTCCAGGTAGGGGGCGGCGACCTCGTCCGCCCGGTCGAGCGGCCAGGCCATGCTCCCGCCGTACAGGTCCGGGGCCGGGACCAGCTCGAACTCGAGCGCGGTGACGATCGCGAAGTCGCCCCCGCCGCCGCGCAGCGCCCAGAACAGCTCCGGGTCGGTCTCGGCGGTGACCCGGGCCCGCCCGCCGTCGGCGTCCACCACCTCGAACGCGGTCACCGCGTCGGCCGCCCAGCCGTGCGCGCGGCCGTACCAGGACAGCCCGCCGCTGAGCGTGTACCCGGCCACGCCCACCACCGGCGAGCTTCCGGCGAGCCCGGTCAGCCGGTACGGCGCGGCCGCCGCCAGCACCCGGTCCCAGGTCACGCCCGCCCCGACCCGGGCGAGCCGCAGCTCGGGCCGCACCTCGACCGCGTCCAGGCGGCGGGTGCGCAGCAGGATCGCCCCGTCGGTGCCGGGCGCCGCGCCGTGCCCGGTGGTCTGGGCGGCCACCGCGCGGCCGGTGCGCCGCGCGTACCGCACCACGGCGGCGACGTCGTCCGCGTCGGTGGCCTCCACCACCGCGGCGACCGGCTGCTCGACCGCGAGGTTCCACGGCCGGGCCGCCGCGGCGAATCCCGCGTCCCCCGGCAGCAGGACCCGGCCGGAGACGGCCGTGCGCAGCGCGCTGTCGGCTCCCGTGTCGGCTCCCGTGTCGGCTCGCATTGTCGTACCCCACTCCTACGCTCGTCCGGCGGTCACCCTCCCGGTGCCGCACTCGTCGCTCGGATGACGGAGCAGGAGCCATGAAGGTGACGACGGACGACAAGGAGCTGCTCGCGGGCCGGTTCGCCGAGCACCGCGCGCGGCTGATCGCGATGGCCTACCGCATGCTGGGCTCGCTCGCCGAGGCCGAGGACGCGGTCCAGGAGGCGTGGCTGCGGCTGAGCCGCGCGGAGGCGGCGGAGATCGAGAACCTGGGCGGCTGGCTCACCACCGTGGTCGGGCGCATCTGCCTCGACATGCTGCGGTCCCGCACCGCGCGGCGGGAGGAGTCGCTGCAGCAGGTGTGGCTGCCCGACCCGATCGTGACCGACGGCCTCGACCCGGAGCCCGCGGCGGTGCTCGCCGACTCGGTCGGCCTCGCCCTGCTCGTGGTGCTCGACACGCTCTCCCCGCCGGAGCGGCTCGCGTTCGTGCTGCACGACCTGTTCGGCGTGCCGTTCAGCGAGATCGCGCCGATCGTCGGCCGCACCCCGGCGACGGCGAAGAAGCTCGCCTCCCGGGCCCGGATCCGGGTGCGCGGGGCGGCCCCGGCCCCGGACGCCGACCTCGCCGCGCAGCGCCGCGTTGTCGACGCCTTCCTCGCCGCGGCCCGGGGCGGCGACTTCGACGCCCTGCTCGCCGTGCTCGACCCGGACGTGGAGCTGCGCGTCGACGAGGGGCCCGCGCTGCCCGGGCGGCGCGCCCGCGGCGCGGCGGACGTCGCGCGGTCGGCGATCTTCGGTGCCCGCGCGAGCGGCGGCGTCTCGCGCCCGGTGCTCGTCAACGGCGCGCCCGGCGTCCTCGAGACCGTGGCCGGCCGGCCGGTGGCGCTGCTCGCGTTCACGATCCGCGGCGGCCGGGTGGCCGCGCTGCACATCCTCACCGACCCGGACCGGCTCGCGCGCCTCGATCCGGCGCGGCGCACCGGCTAGCGGCGGTACGGCGCACCGGCCGCGGTGCGGCACCGGCCCGCACGCCGGGTGCCCGGGGCCGCCCGTCCGGGGAAGGGAAAGGGCGTCCGGCCAGCGTCAGGACGAGGTCTTCTCCGGCGGGCGGCTCGCGGACGGCTCGGCGGAGGCGGCGAGGGGGAGCCGCAGCACGATCCGGGCGCCGGTGGGGTGGTCGGCGGCGTACAGGTGGCCGCCGTAGCCCTGGGCGATCTCGCGCGCGATCGACAGGCCGAAGCCGGAGCCGCCGCTGTCGGCCGACTCGGCGTCGCGGCGGCGGTAGAGGCGGTGGAAGATGCGCTCGCGGTCGGCGGGCGGGATGCCGGGGCCGTCGTCGATCACCTCGAGCACGGCGTCGGGCGGGTCGGCCGTCACCACGATCTCGATCTTGCTGCTGGTGTGCCGTTCCGCGTTGGCGATGAGGTTCGACAGCACGCGCGCGAGCCGTACCCGGGAGGCGCGGACCGGGGCGGGCCGCTCGAAGTGCGTGATCACCTTGGTCGCGGGCGGGTGGGCCTCCAGCTCGTGCTCGACGAGCTCGGTGAGGTCGAACAGCTCGGGGGAGGGCGGCTGGGCGGCGTACAGCCGGGCGAGGGTGAGCAGGTCGTTGACGATGGAGTTGAGCCGCTCGACGTCGCGGTGCAGCTTGATCAGCGTCTTGCGCAGGTCGGTGTCGGGCTCGGTGAGCGCGACCTCCAGCTCGGTGAGCAGCGCGGTGATGGGGGTGCGCAGGTCGTGGGTGGCGTCGAACAGGAAGCGCTGCTGCTGCTCGATCGCCTCCTGCAGGGCGGACACGGTCTGCTGCTCCTGCCGGTAGGCGTGCTTGAGCCGGGCGCTCACGCCCGCGAGCTCCCGGGCGTGGGCGAAGATCTGGCGGTGCAGCTCGTCGGGGCGGACCTCGCCGTTCCCGTCCCGGTCGCCGCGCGCCGCCCTGACGAGCGAGGTGATGTCCTCGCACCGGTTGACGATGAACCGCACGTCGCCGTCCTTGTCGAGGACGGGGACGTTGACCACGTGCCAGTACCGCTCCTCGTACTCGCCGGGCCGGTCGGAACGTTCCACCTCGCGCCGCACCAGCGGCACCACGTCGCTGGTGTGCTTGGTGAGCACGCGCTCCAGCGAGGCGCGCACCGGCTCCAGCTCCTCGGCGTTGGTGCCGTTCGACACGCCCGGGAACGCGGCGAAGATGGGACGGCCGACCACCTCGTCCCTGCTGCGCCCGGTGGCCCGCAGGTAGGCCTCGTTCGCGGCGGCGACGACCAGGTCCGGGGTCAGCACCACGAACGGGGCGAAGAGCGAATTGAACACCGCTTCATAGTCCACATCGGTCTGCATGACACTCACCCCCGACCATCCGTACCCAGAATCGCTCATCTAGGTACATAGAGGCCAATATCGGGACAACTCGCTCGGTCGGGTGCGGCTCTGCAACGGGCATCGGGACGATGGTTAAACCCTGTGCACCCGTCAAAGTCCGGTAAAGCCTTCATCGGCCGCCATGCCGGAAACCGCGCGCTCATCGGGAGATCGTGCGTCCGCCGATCGTCATCGCCGCCGTGATCGACGTCATCGGGCGCATCGCCCCGGCAAAGATCCCGCGGCGAAAAGCGCACGGTAGATCTTTTCTCGCCGGGTACGGCGGGCCCGGTCCGCCCGCCCGTCACCCGGGCCTCGCCGGGCTGCGGCCGGGCCGCGCCGTACCCCTGCCCCGGTGTCCGCCGGAAGGGCGTCGTGCCAGGTCGGCGGCGGTGCCACCCGGTGGGGAGGCCGCGGCCGCCCGCGGGGTGCGGCCGGCCGGAGCCGGGCCGCGCGGGCGAGGTTTCCGGCCCGCTTTCCCGGTCGGCAGGGCCGGCCCGGAAAACCGCGACCGGCGATCGCACCGAATGCCGGCTTTTCCGCCGCGTCCCGGTCGCGAGACCGTTTCCACAAACGGTTTGACCGGCGGCGCGCCGCGTGTGAGAGTCGAGCGGGGAATGCGTCATCGGCGCGAGCGGACCGCCGCCGCGCGGGCCGCGCCCGGGCCCGCCGCGGAGATCGCGTGACAGGAGATGGTGCCCGTGGAAACGCGCTCGGAAATTCCCGGCGAGCGGCACGTGCCGGAAATCAACACCACAGTCCCGCATTCCGCCCGGATATGGAATTACTGGCTGGGCGGAAAGGACAACTATCCGGTCGACCGGGAGGCCGGCGAGGCGTTCCGGCGGCTCTACCCGGGCATCGTGGACGTGGCGCGCGAGTCCCGCTACCTGCTCGCCCGGTTCGTCCGCTACCTCACCCGGGAGGCGGGCATCCGGCAGTTCCTCGACATCGGCACCGGGCTGCCGGCCGTGGACAACACCCACGAGCTCGCCCAGCGCGAGGCCCCCGACGCCCGGGTCGTCTACGTCGACAACGACCCGCTGGTGCACGCCCACGCCCGCGCCCTGCTCACCGGCGCCCCGCCGGGCAGCACCGCGTTCCTCCTCGCCGACCTGCGCGAGCCCGACCGCATCCTCGAGGCCGCGGCGCAGACCCTCGACTTCGACCGGCCGATCGCCCTCATGCTCATGGGCGTGCTCGGCCACATCACCGGCTACGACCACGCCCGCGCCCTGGTGCGGCGGCTCGTCGCCGCCCTGCCGCCCGGCAGCCACCTCGCCCTCTACGACGACGTCGACTGCGACGACGGCGCCCGGGCCGCGCTCGCGGACTACCGGGACCGCGGCGCCGTCCCCTACCACCTGCGCTCCCGCGAGGAGATCGTCGGCTTCTTCGACGGCCTCGAGCTCGTGCCACCCGGGGTGGTGCCGCTGCCCGAGTGGCGGCCCGACCTGCACCGGCCCGACGCGCCGAAGGTGAACGCCATCGGCGGCATCGGCCGCAAGCCCTGACCGGCCCGTGATCGGCGACGTCGCCGCCGGGCTTGACCTCAATCGAACTCGAGGTCGGAGACTGGCCGGGTACCGGCCCGACGACGACGGGAGTTTGACGATGCGCGCCATTCAGGTTCGGGAGTTCGGCGGACCCGAGGTGCTGCGGCCGGTGGAGCTGCCGGACCCGGTCCCCGGCCCCGGGCAGGTCATGGTGGACATGGCGGTGACCGACGTCATCTACCTCGACGTGATGCGGCGATCGGGTCGCGCCGGGCCGGCCGCGCCGTCCCTGCCGTACGTGCCCGGCCGCGGGGGCGCCGGGCGGGTGCACGCGGTGGGGGAGGGCGTGGACCCCGCGTGGCTGGGCCGCAGGGTGGTCGCGCGCACCGACGGCGGCTACGCCGAGCGGCTGCTCGCCGCCGAGACGCAGATCGTGCCGGTACCCGACGACCTCGGCCTGCGCGAGGCCGCGGCCGTGCTGCACGACGGCGGCACCGCGATCGGCCTGTTCGCGGAGACGCCCGCGGCCGAGGGCGAGTGGGTGCTCGTCACCGCCGCGGCCGGGGGCGCGGCCCACCTGCTGGTGCAGCTCGCCCTCGACGCCGGGGCCCGGGTGGTGGCCGCCGCCCGAGGCGAGCGCAAGCTCGCCATGCTCCGCGGCCTCGGCGCGACCGCCGTGGTCGACTACTCCGCGCCGGACTGGCCGGCCCGGGTGCGGGAGGCGACCGGCGGCCGCGGCGCCGACCTCGTCTTCGACGGCGCGGGCGGCGCGTACGGCAGGGCCGCGTTCGACGCGGTGGCCGACGGCGGCCGGTTCGTCAGCTACGGCTCCGCGGGCGGCGGGATCACCCAGATCGACCCGGAGCTCGCCGAGCGGCGCAAGGTGACCGTGCACAACCCGCTCTTCGGCGGCCCGCCCCCGGACCCGGCGACCGCGCACGCCCGGATCGCCCGGGCGCTCGAGCTGACCGCCAAGGGCGTGCTGCGGCCGCACATCGGCGCGGTCTACCCGCTGGAGCAGGCCGCCGAGGCGCACCGGGCACTCGAGGAACGCCGTACCCTGGGCAGGGCGCTGCTGCTCGTCTCCGGCTGACCGGGCCCGGCCCGGCCGGCGGCAGGCCACCCCTGGTCACCGTGGGACGGCGATCGCCCAAAGTCCCCGCGGGGACCGGGGATCCCGCTCCGTGCCGGGGGTGCTGACATCGGTCGTTACCGGCACTGGGAGACTACGTGGGAAAAGGTATGCCCACGTACGAGTTGTCCGTTCGGACAGTCCACAAGATGTCGGGACGGGCACCGTTCTACGGCCGGTAAAGAGGAGACCGAGATGACGATCAGTCCGCAGGCTCGGCGCGGAGAGGAAGCTGCCGGATCCTCCGGGACCGCTTTCAGGCTCGAGTACGACAAGGGTTCCTTGTCACTCCCGGTCCGTCCGGTCACCGAAGGGCCGGCCGGAATCGACGTGAGCAGCCTCCTCAAGGAGACCGGACACGTCGCGGTGGATCCGGGGTACGCGAACACGGCGAGCTGTGCCTCGGCGATCACCTACATCGACGGCGAGGCGGGCATCCTGCGCTACCGCGGCTATCCGATCGAGCAGCTCGCGGAGAAGTCCACCTTCCTCGAGGTCGCGTACCTGCTGATCTACGGCGAGCTGCCCACCCGTAAACAGCTCGACGACTTCACCACGAAAATCACCAAGCACACGCTGCTGCGCGAGGAGATGCGGCAGTTCTTCGAGGGCTTCCCGCGGGACGCCCACCCGATGGCCGTGCTCTCCTCGGCGGTGAGCGCGCTGTCCACCTTCTACCAGGACAGCCTCGACCCGTTCGACAAGGACCAGGTCGAGATCTCCACGATCCGGCTCCTGGCGAAGTTCCCGACGATCGCCTCCTACGCCCACCAGAAGTCGATCGGTCGTCCTCTGCTCTACCCGGACAACTCGCTGGGCTACGTGGAGAACTTCCTCCGCATGACCTTCGGCGTGCCGAGCGAGCCGTACGAGGTCGACCCGGTCCTCGTCGACGTGCTCGACATGCTGTTCATCCTGCACGCCGACCACGAGCAGAACTGCTCGACCTCGACGGTGCGGCTCGTCGGCTCCAGCCACGCCAACCTGTTCGCCTCGGTGTCGGCCGGCGTGAACGCCCTGTTCGGCCCGCTGCACGGCGGCGCCAACCAGGCCGTGCTGGAGATGCTGCAGGACATCTACGACTCCGGCGGCGACGTCAAGGGCTTCGTCGAGCGGGTGAAGAAGAAGGAAAAGGGCGTGCGGCTGATGGGCTTCGGCCACCGCGTCTACCGCAACTACGACCCGCGCGCCGCGATCGTCAAGAAGGCCGCCCAGGAGGTCCTCTCCCGCACCGGCCAGGGCGACCCGCTCCTTGAGCTCGCCATGAACCTCGAGGAGATCGCCCTCAACGACGAGTACTTCATCGAGCGCAAGCTCTACCCGAACGTCGACTTCTACACCGGCCTGATCTACAAGGCCATGGGCTTCCCCACCGACATGTTCACCGTGCTGTTCGCGATCGGCCGCCTCCCCGGCTGGATCGCCCAGTGGCGGGAGATGATCGAGGACCCGATGACCAGGATCGGCCGCCCCCGCCAGCTCTACGTGGGCCCGCCCGCCCGCGACTACGTCCCCATCGATCAGCGCTGATCCGGCGTCTTCCGCGCCCCTGGGGGCCGGCCCGCGACCGGGGCCGGCCCCCAGGGCCGTTTCCGGGCCCCTCCGCAGGCCGCGCCCGAATACCGTCCCACCTGGGGTTTCGCCGGGAACGAGGTGGACAGGGGAAAAGGTCGGACGACTTTCCGGCGAACGGCACCACGCCGGGCCGCGCGCCGTGCGCTCGCACACGGCGCCGCTGCCACGCGGCGCCGCCGGGTGCGGCCGCGCACCGGGACCGCGCCGGGCGACAGGAGGGGGAGGCATGGCGAGGCGATCGTCCGCCGGTCCGGCCGGCCTGGGCGGCGCGACCGGCCGCGGGGACGCCGGTACGGCGGGGCGGCCTGGGCCCGGCCCGCGCCCGGCCGCCGAGGGCCGCGGCCGGGTGGACGTGCCGCTCGACGCCGTGCTGCGGATCGGCGCCGAGCTCGACCTCAACGCGGTGCTCGGCACCATCGTCGACGTCGCGATGCGGGTGGTGCCGTCCAAGTACGGCGCGCTCGCGGTGCTCGACGGCTCGGGCGGGTTCAGCGCGATGTTCAGCCGCGGGTACTGCTCGGACCGGTCCGCGGCGCGCGGCGAGGAGCTGCCGCACGGCACCGGGCTCCTCGGCGAGCTGATCCGCAATCCGCGGCCGCTGCGCCTCGACGACCTGTCCGCGCACCCGAACTCGGTCGGCTTCCCCCTGGACCACCCGCTGATGACCACGCTGCTCGCCGTGCCGATCACGGTCGGCGGCACGATCTACGGCAACCTCTACCTCGCCGACCGGCTCGGCGGGACGTACACGCAGGAAGACGAGGACATGCTGGTCGCGCTCGCCCGGGTGGCGGGGGTGGCGATCGAGAACGCCGACCTGTACCGGCGGCTGGGGCGCATCACCGAGGAGTTCCAGCGGCGGCTGCTCCCGCCGATGCCGCACATCGAGGGCTGCGAGCTGGAGACCCGCTACCGGACCGCCACCCGGCTGCCGAACATCGGCGGCGACTGGTACGACGTGTTCCGCCTGCCCGACGGGGTGACCTGCCTCTCGGTCGGCGACGTGATGGGCCACGACGCGCGCGCCGCCACCATCATGGCCCAGATCAGCAACATGCTCCGCGTCGTCGCCTACTACCGGCGCGAGCCGCCGAGCGACATCCTGCACGACCTCGACCAGGTATTGCACGACCTGCACGGCGGCCCGATGGCGACCGTGCTCGTCGCCCGGCTGCGGCCGATCCCGTCCGGCGCCGCCCTGCTGCGCTGGTCGAGCGCGGGCCACCTGCCGCCGCTGCTCGTCGCCCCCGGCGAGCGGGCCGCCTTCCTGCGCACCGAGCCCGGTCTCCCGCTCGGGGTCGACCTCACCGTGCCCCGCCCCGACCACCACGCCGAGATCCCGCCGGGCGCCGCGGTGCTGCTCTACACCGACGGCCTCGTCGAGCACCACGACCTGCACCTCGAGGACGGCATGGCGCGGCTCGTCGAGATCGCCACCGCCCACGCCGGCGGGCCGCTGGCCAAGCTGTGCGACGCGCTCCTCGACGCCGACTTCGACGACGACGTCACGCTGCTCGCCGTACGCTCCCGCAGCGCGCCGCAGCCGGCGGGCGGGCGCGGCGGCATCGGTCATTTGTCGTAGCGCACTGTGCCCGGTTGCCGGACGAGATCCGGGCGCGCGGTCGGTTCTACTGGGACGCGACGGTGCTGCGGCACCGTGGCCCAGGCGGCGAGGCCTGGGCCGGGCACCGGACCAGGAGGATGTGACGTCGTGGCAGTGGAGAGTCTTGAGGCGGCGATCCGCCGGGCGGGATCCGCGGTCGAGCTGCTGCGCAACTCGCCGGCGCGGCCGCACGCCTTCCCGGTGACGCCGGAGTTCACCAACTGGCGGTCCGAGCAGCAGGCGTGGCGGCGCACGTGCGCGCTGCTCGACCAGTCCCACCACATGACCGACCTGTTCATCAGGGGCAAGGACACGCTGCGGCTGCTGTCCGACTTCGGCGTCAACACCTTCGCCAACTTCACGCCGGGCAAGGCGAAGCAGTACGTCGCGGTCAACAAGGACGGCTACTTCATCGGCGACGCCATCCTCTTCCACCTCGAGGAGAACTTCGTCGACGTCGTCGGCCACGTGACCGTGCCGAACTGGCTCGAGTACCACGCCAAGGCCGGCGGGTACGACGTGACGATCGAGCGCGACCCGAACTCGGTGGAGCGCCCGGCCGGGCGGCCGCCCCGGCTCTACCGGTACGAGCTGCAGGGCCCGAACGCGCTGCGGCTGCTGGAGAAGGTCACCGGCGGCCCGCTGCCGCAGGTGAGGTTCTTCAACATGACCGAGCTGACCATCGCCGGCCGGAAGGTGCGGGCGCTGCGCCACGGCATGGCCGGGCAGCCCGGCTTCGAGGTGTTCGGACCGTGGGAGGACGGCGAGGCCGTGCTCGGCGCGCTGCTCGAGGCGGGTGAGGAGTTCGGGCTGGTCCGAGCCGGCGCGAAGGCGTACTCCACGGCGAACCTCGAGTCCGGCTGGATCCCGACCGCGGTCCCCGCGATCTTCGGCCCGGAGGAGCGCGAGTACCGGGAGTGGCTGCCGCTCTCCCAGGTCGGGTCGCTCGGCGGCAGCTTCGTCTCCGACGACATCACCGACTACTACGTCACGCCGTACGACATCGGCTACGGCCACATCGTCAAATTCGACCACGACTTCCTCGGCCGCGCGGCGCTGGAGCGGATGGCGGGCACGCCGCGGCGGACCAAGGTGACGCTGGTGTGGCACCCGGACGACCTCGCCGCCGCGCAGCGCACCCTGTACGAGGAGGGCACCCCGGCCAAGTACCTCGAGTTCCCCAAGAGCCGGTACGCCTTCTACCAGGTCGACGCGGTGCAGAAGGACGGCCGGCTCGTCGGCCTGTCGCTCGACGTCGGCTACCTCGTCAACGAGCACGCGTACGTGTCGCTCGCCACGGTCGACCTCGACGTCGCCGAGCCGGGCACCGAGGTCACCGTGCTGTGGGGCGAGGAGCCGAACACGGCCAAGCCGGCCGTCGAGCCGCACCGCCAGGTCGCGATCCGCGCGACGGTCGCGCCCGCCCCGTTCGTGCAGGAGGTGCGCGAGCGCTACCGCAAGTGACGGGCGCGGACCCGAGGACCGGGGCCGGCCGGATTCAGCCGCCCGCACTCGCCGGCCGGCTCCCCCGGTCACGGTGCTCGACATCGGGCTCGACATCGGGCGCGATATCGGGCTGGATAGCGCGCCCGATCACGAGCCCGCCCGCGCGGCCTCGCTCACGGGTCGTCGGGGGGCGGCGGCACCAGGCCCTCCCGCACCGCGACGAGCGCCGCCTGGGTGCGGGAGGTGAGGCGCAGCTTGCGCAGCACGTTGCTGACGTGCGTCCGGGCCGTGCGCTCGCTGATCACCAGCTCGTCGGCGATCTCCCGGTTGGTGCGGCCCCCGGCGATGAGGGTGAGGACGGCCCGCTCCCGCTCGGTGAGCGCGCTCACCCCGCTGGGCGAGATCATCTCCCGGGTGAGCCGCCGGGCCACGGCCGGGTCGAGGAACATCTCGTCGCGCGCGGCGGCCCGGATCGCCGCGGCGACCTCGTTCGGCCCCACGCTCTTGAGCAGGTAGCCGGACGCGCCGTTGCCGAGGGCGGCGTGCACCCGCTCCATCTCGCCGAAGCTGGTCAGGATCACCACCTTCACGTCCGGGTACTCGCGGGTGATCCGCCCGGTGGTCGCCACGCCGTCCAGCCGCGGCATGACCAGGTCGAGCAGGACGACGTCGGGCGCCTCCCCGTGGGCGGCCATCCTCCGCAGCAGGGTGAGCGCCTCCTCGCCGTCCTCCGCCTCCGCCGCCACCTCCATGTCGTCGAGCACCTCGAGGTATGCGCGGAGGCCGCGGCGGACGACCGCGTGGTCGTCCACGATCAGCACGCGGATCCGCTCCGGGGTCTCCTCGACGGTGGTGTTCACGATGCCCGCTCCTGAGGGTCGAGGACCGCGCTCCTCCGATCGGGGACTCGATCGAAGAGCGGGAACCCGGCCGCCGCGGCCGGTGACGCGGGCGGCAACGGCACCGTGAGCCGGACGACGGTGCCGCGGCCCTCCTCCGCTCGGATGGTGACGCTTCCCCCCCATCGCTCCGCCCTCTCCCGCATCGCTCGCAGGCCGTACCCGGCCTGAAGGTCGCAACTGTCGTCGTCACGGCCGATCGCGCCGCCCCAGCGGCCGTCGTCGATGACGCTCGCCCGGAGCCGGTCGCCGTGCAGCCGCACCCGGATCGTGACGTTCTCCGCGTCGGCGTGCTTCACCACGTTGTGCACCGCCTCGGAGACGATCCGGTAGACGTCCTCGGCGAGCTCGCCCCGCACGCGCTCCAGCCCCGGGCCGATGTCCACGGCGAAGCGCAGGCCGGTGCGGTTGGCGGTGCTGTCCACCAGGGCGCGCACCGCCTCCTCCAGGCCGCCGAGCTCGGCGGTGGACCGCGGGCGCAGCTCGTGCACCATCGCCCGCAGGTCGGCGAGCACGGTCTGGGCGAGCGTGCCGACCTCGTCGGCGATGCGCCGTACCTGGTCGGCGGGCACGACGCCGCCGCGCGAGGCGAGCACCTCCATCGATTTGGCCTGCATGCTGATGGAGAACACCTGCTGGACGATCGAGTCGTGCAGGTCGCGGGCGATCCGCTGGCGCTCCTCGCGGCGCGCCTCGTCGCGCTCCCGCTGCAGCAGCGTGGCGTAGTCGACGGCGATCGCCGCCTGCTCGGCCATGGTGCGGAGGAACTCCAGCCGCCGCTTGGTGACCGTCTGGCCCGGGGCGAAGAACACGTTGAGCACGCCGGCCGGGGTGCCGCGGATCTTGAGCGGGATGCTCGCGAACGCGTCCCACTGCAGCTCGCTCAGGTAGGAGCGCAGCGGATCCCAGCCGGGGTTGGTCTGGATCTCCCGCCATCGGTTGGGCACCACGATCGGCCTGCCGGTGCGCATCGCGTCGAGCATGCGCAGCGCCGCGCCCCGTCGGTGGCAGTCGAGCAGGCGGTCGAAGAAGTCCGGCAGGTGCGCGAACCCGGCGGAGCCCATGATGCGCAGGTGCCGGCCGGTCTCGTCGAGGGTGAGGATCTGCACCCCGGCGAGCTCGTCGGCCTGCCGTACCTCGGTGGCGAGCGCGTTGAGTAGCTCGGGCAGCGAGCACTCGCTGGCGAGCTTCGCGGCGGTGCGGGCGATCGCGGCGATCCGGCGCCAGCGCTGCCGCTCGTCGGTGACGTCGCGGAAGGTCACCGCGGCGAGCGAGGGGTCGGTGGACAGCCGCTGCACGCGGTAGGCGAACTCGCGGCGCACCCCCGGCTCGGGGGACCAGGTGGTGACGTGCTCGGCCGAGCCGTCGTCGAACAGCCCCAGCGGCTCGGCCTCGTCGTCCTGGGCGAGCGGGAACGGTGCCTCGGCGCCGATCAGCTCCTCGGCGGGGCGGCCGCACAGCCGTACCCCGGCCTGGTTGAGCTGGACGAACCGCCCGTCCGCGGTGACGACGGCGAGGCCGTCCGGCGCGTCGAGGGCGAGCCGAGCCCAGCTCACGGCAGGGGAAGCGGACGACGCCGCCGCTCCGCCGCGCGATGGACCGGCCATGGACGAGCTCCCTTCACCGTGAATCGCATCACAAGCATGCCTGGCGGCTTGTGACAAATACATCCCTGCCAGCGAAGTTTGCGTCATTTGTCGCATCCGGCCTCGGGGGATCGTCCCGGTCGCCGCGGCGCGGCGGGTCGCCCCCGGCCTGGGCGGACCCTGCGCGTGGGTGCGGGGGACGCGCCGCCGCGGCGTCACCCGGTGGCGGATCGGCGAGGCCCTCGGCGTCATCCGGCGGTCCGCGGGAGCGGTTCTCCAGCGGTTCTCCGGCGAGGCGTGACGGCACCGGCGGCGCCCGCGCACGCGGGTACGGCCCGGCCGGGACGGCGCGGCCCGGCCCTCCCACCAGGGCCGGAACGTGGCGGCCGGGCCGCTCGGCGGCGGCACGGGCACGGTCACGTCGATCCGGCCGGGCGCGCGAAGCGGAAGGCGACCCGGACGCGCTCGCCGCTGCACGGCGGCCGGCCCGTACCGGTGCGCCCGGGCGAGCGGACGCAACCGGGATTCGCCGCCGTCGCCCGCCTGGCAGGATTGGTCGCCGGAGGTGGGGATGAAGAGCGACCGCGGATTCCTCTGGCTGGGGGTGCTGGCCGGCGTGTGCACCGTGGCCGGACTGCGGGCCCGGCGGCGCCGCGGCGGCACCGCCGCGCCCGCGGGCCCGCTCGGCCGGCCGCCCACGGCGCGACCGGTGGAGCGGCCGGTGCGGACGACGGGACCGGATCCGGTGGAGCCGGCGCCGGAGGAGGCCGGGACGGCCGCCGCCCCGCGGCCCGCGGCGGCGGACCGGTTCGCCGCCGTGGCGCGGACCGTCGCCCTGGTCATCGCCTGGGCCGGGACGGTGGCGGGGGTCGCCGTGCTGCTCGCGCTGTGGACGCGGGACCGGTGGGACGCCTACCGGGTGGCGGGCGACGCCCTGCTCGCGGTCGCGGTGGCCGCGGGCGCGCTGCTCGTGATCTGGGTGGCGGCCACCGCGCGCGGCCGGGACGTGGAGACGTACTTCCGGCGCGGCCGCCCGGGCGGGGCGGCGCGGCGGGCGGGCCGGGCGTGGGGCTTCCTGCTCGGCATCCCGCCGGTGTTCGGCCTGGCGATCATTACCGAGCTGCGGGACGTGTTCGCCGAGGGCGGCGCCCCGGACCTGTTCCCGGTGTTCCCGTTCCCGGTCGCGCCGCCGCTCGACGCCTCGCTCACCGCGGTGCTGCTCACGCTCACCCTCACCTGCTGCCCGCTCGCCCTCTACGTGCACCTGCGCGACCACCTGCCGCGCGGCATCGTCGCCGGGTTCGCCGTGGCGATCGTCGCCGTGGTCTTCGTCATCGGCGCGGCGCAGGCCGGGTCGGGCACCAGCCTCATCGAGTCGCTCGGCCTCAGCGTGGAGTCGTACCTGATCGTGGCCGTGCTCTCGATCGGCGCGTTCCTGTGGGCGGTCGACCACCGCTCCGACGCGAGCCGCAGCAACCTCGGCGCCGCCCTCGTCGGCGGCTCGATGATCGGCTTCATCCTGTTCACCCAGCAGGACCTCGCCGCCCGGGAGACGGCCCAGGCGCAGGACCGGCAGGCCGCGGCCGACGTGATCCGCACCCAGGCCGACCTCACCGGCGCCGACCTCGCCGCCCGCGACCTCGCGGGCCTCTCGCTCCGCAACCGCCGCCTCGACGACGCGAACCTCGACCGCGCCTCGCTGCTCGGCACCGACCTGTCCCGGTCGAGCCTGCCGCGGGCGACCTTCGTGGGCGCACGGGCGTCCGGGGCCCGGCTCGCCGGCGCGGACCTCACCTGTGCCGACTTCCAGGGCGCCGACCTGCAGGGCGCCGACCTCAGCGGGACCCGGCTGCGGCTGACCGCCTACCCCCGGCGCCGCGTGGCCCGGGTGGGCGACGCCGCGCCGGCCGGGGCCGAGTTGTGCCGCCCGGTGAACGGCGACGTCTGGGGCACGGTACGGCTCCGCGGCGCCGACCTGCGCGGGGCGCGGCTCGACGGCGCCGACCTGCGCCGGGCCGACTTCTGCGGCGCGGACCTGCGCGGCGTCGACCTGAGCCGGGCCCGGCTGCTGGTGTTCGCCGCCGACGCCCGCGACGAACGCTTCTACGACCTGTTCCGGGACGCGACGTTCGACGCGGCCACCCGCTGGCCGGCGCGGGTCGATCCGGCCCGCATCCCGCAGGGGACCGGCGGCTGCCGCTCCTGAGCGGCCCGCCTGCCGCCGAGGTGACAGTCGCGCTGCCCCTTCTGGCCGGGGGTGGCGGGGCGGGTTACGGTCCGAAGTGAACGCGATCGTCTCGGTAACCCGTCGATGTGAGAGAGGCCGTCATGCGGGATCGTCACGCCCCCGTCTTCCTCGCCCGGTTCTGCGGCAACTGCGACTGCGGCTGTCCGGAGCTGTACGTCGACCCGGCGGCGCCGCCCGAGCGGCAGGTGATCATCACCGATGACTTCGGGCAGCGGGTGGAGATGAGCGTGGACCAGTTCCGGGACCTGGTCGAGTCGGCGAAGAGCGGCACCCTCGACGACCTGCTCGACCGGCGGCTCGCCGGAGCCTGAAAGCCGAACCCGGGCGGCACCTTCCGGCCATCCGCCCGCCCCCGCCCGGGCGGGCGCCTCCCCTCCGCGCCCCGGCCCCGGCGCCGCGTCCGCACGCCCGCCGGGCCGCGTCCCCCGCCGCCGCGTCCCTCGCGCCCGCGGCGTACTCGCCGATCATCTCGGCCTGACGGTACGGCCCGCGAGGCCGTTCGCCGAGTTCCGCCTGCGCGCGGCCGGCCGATCCCGGCGGTCGCCGCCGCAGCCCGCGGCCACGCCGTCGCAGGTCATCCGAAGCCCTGCCCCTTTCCCGCCACTGGGCGCTGTCGGGTAGTTTCCATGTATAGCCGGTAGGAAATATTGACATCCCGAGCCGCCGGAACTTAAGGTCGCCGGTATGAGCCAAGGCCGACATTCGACCCGGCACGGGCGTCCCGGCGATCCCGCGGACGAACCGGAGTACCCGGGAGAGCTCCACTGGTACGACCTGCCGGACGACGACGCCGAGCTCGACGACGACCGGCCGGAGCCCCGCGCCCGGTGGCGGCTGACGCGCGCCCTCGCCGCGCTCGCCGCCTGGCGAAGCGCGCCATGACCCCGCACGTCGACGATCGAGGAGAGGACGGTATCCCGGTGAGCGCGAGCCTCGTGACCGTGGTCGGGAATCCCCGGCCCGGATCCCGCACGTTGCAGGCCGCCGTCGCGGCGACGGCCGCCATCGCGGCGCGGATCGGCCACCCCGTGCCGGACGGCCGCGACCCGGGCGACGTCGTCGACCTGTCGGGCCTCGCCCCCCACCTGTTCGCGCCGGAACCGGCCCCGCAGCTCGAGGCCGCGGTCAAGCTCGTCACCGGCGCCTCCGTGCTCGTCGTCGCCTCCCCCACCTACAAGGGCACCTACACCGGGCTGCTCAAGGCGTTCCTCGACCGGCTGCCGCCGGACGCCCTCGCCGGCACCGTGGCGCTGCCGCTGCTCGTCATGGGCCACGCCCGGCACTCGCTCGCGGTCGAGGTGCACCTGCGCCCGCTGCTGGTGGAGCTCGGCGCGACCGTGCCCACCCCCGGACTCGCCCTCCTCGAATCCGACCTGCCCGAGCTGGACGGCGTGCTCGCCGGCTGGGCCGACCGGGTGGCCCCCCAGGTCGCCGCCGCGCTCGGCGGCGCGGGCCGCACGGCCGAGGCGGCCGGTACGGCACCGCCCGCCTGACGGCAGGCGAGGGAACGGCGGCCGCCCCGGCCGCCCCGGCATCAGGAGTCACCCATGACCCACACGCTCCCCCCGGGCGTCCGCACGCCGGACGACGCCCCCTACCGCCGCCCCGTCGACGCCGACCGGTTCCGCCGGGCCCTCGCGGTGCACGCCGCCGGCGTCGTCGTGATCACCGCGCAGAGCGAAGGGGCCCCGGTGGGGCTCACCGCGACCTCGTTCTCCTCGGTGAGCCTCAACCCCCCGCTCGTCTCCTTCTACGTCGACCGCTCCTCCACCACCTGGCCCCGGATGCGGGCCGCCGACCACTTCGCGGTGAACGTGCTCACCGCCGACCAGGCCGAGCTCGCCCAGCGGTTCGCCCGCAAGGGCGTCGACCGGTTCGCCGCCCCCACCCGCTGGCGTCCCGGCCCGCTCGGCGCGCCGCTGCTGCTCGATGTGTCGGCGCACCTGATCTGCCTGCCGTACGAGTCGATCGGCGTGGGGGACCACATCCTCGTGGTCGGCCTCGTCACCGAGGCCGAGGTGCACGAACCCGCCCACCCGCTCATCTACCAGCGCGGCCGGTTCGGCCGCTTCCTGCCCGAGTCCTGACCCCGGTCAGCGCGCCGGCAGCGCGCCCGCGGGCGTGCGCGCCAGGCCCGCGAGGGCCGCGGCGACCGCCGGCGCGGCGGTGAGCGCGGCGCGCACCGCCGGGTCCGTGTCGAGCAGCAGCGCGAGGTGGCCCAGGGCGTGCGCGGCCACGTGCTCGGGCCGCACCTCGCCGGGCGTGGGGCTGGCCGGGCCGTCGCCGCGGACGATCCGCGGGTCGGCGAGTTCGGCCGCGGGGAGCTCCGGCCGGGGGTCGGGGCAGACGGCGTAGCTCAGCACGATCCGCCCGTCCGGTTCGTAGCGCCAGCTCGTGGAGTGCACCACCGTCCGGTCGGCGTCCGCGGGCACGCCGGCGAGCCGACGGGCGGCCTCGTCGGGGGTCTCGCCGGGGGCGGGCGAGGTGACCAGGTGGCGGTACGCCCAGCGGCCGCGGTCGGCCACGCGCAGGGCCAGCGCCTCGACGACGATCGGCGCCACGGCGACGTTCCCGTTCGACAACGTCACTCCCCTCGGGCCGGTACGGGGCGCGCGGCCACACCCTCGGCGTTTTGTTGCAATCTCTTTGCAGGAGGGACATTATCGCACTTGTGTGCCGGTCCAGGGCCGTCACATCTCGCGTGTCCGGATCCGGTTCGGCATTCATGGCGAATAGCTTGTAGTTGCATATAACTTGCAATAAGTCCGGCGCTGTCTTACCGTCGGCTCCATGAAGCGCCTGTGGGCCCTGGTCGTGGCCTTGCTCGCGGCGGTGGCGGCCTGCTCCGCCCCCGTCGACACCCCGGCCGAGGACGGCACCTTCGTCATCGGCCTCAGCTCGGAGTTCGACACCCTCAACCCGGTGCTGGGACACGCGCCCGACGGCGGGTCACCGCTGTTCGACGGGCTGGTCAGCCGGGCCGCCGACCTGAGCCTGCGGCCCGCGCTCGCCCGCGAGATCCCCGAGGTGACCGGCACCACCGTGACCTTCCGGCTGCGCGAGGGCGTGACCTTTCACGACGGCACGCCACTCACCAGCGAGGACGTCGCGTTCACCTACAACGCCGTGCTGGACCCGGACAACAACTCCACCATCCGCGGCGACTACGCCGCGATCGAGAAGGTGGAGGCGCCGGACCCGCAGACCGTGGTCTTCCACCTCAAGCACCCGTACGCGCCGATCCTGCAGCGGGCCACGCTCGGCATCGTGCCCAAGCGCCTGCTGGAGGGGCAGAAGCTCGACGCGGCCGCGTTCAACACCAGCCCCGTCGGCACCGGGCCGTACCGGTTCGTCTCCTGGACGCCCGGCGACAAGATCGTGCTGGAGGCGAACGAGAGTTACTGGGGCGGCGCGCCGGAGATCAAGCGGCTCGTGCTCGCCTTCGTCCCCGACGACAACGCCCGCGCAACCCGGATGGCCGCCGGCGAGCTCGACGCGACCGTGCTGCCGCCCAAGGCGGCGGCCCGGTTCGAGAACCAGGGCGGCGTCACCGTGCACAGGGTGCCGAGCGCGGACTACCGCGGCGTGATGTTCCCGATGAAGCAGCCGGTCACCGGCGACGCCGCGATCCGCAAGGCGCTGAACCTGGCGATCGACCGCTCGGCGATGGTGAACACCATCCTCGCCGGGGCGGGCGACCCCGCCTTCGGGCCGATCGCGCCCGGAACCACGTGGCACAACCCCGCGGTCACCGGCTCCGCGACCCCGGACCGCGAGGCGGCCGTGCGCATCCTCGAGGAGGCGGGCTGGACGCCCGGCCCCGACGGCATCCGGGTCAAGGACGGCACCCCCGCCCGCTTCACGCTCATGTACCCGGCGGGCGACTCGCTGCGCAAGGAGCTCGCCCTCGCCGTCGCCTCCGACGCCAAGCGGATCGGCATCGACGTACGGCCCGCCGGGCTCGACTGGGACGCCATCGAGCCGCGCATGGCGAAGGACGCCCTGATCATGGGCTACGGCAGCCCGTACGACCCGGACTTCGTCAACTACGAGCTGTTCCACTCCTCCTACGCCGGCCAGGGCTTCTTCAACCCCGGCCACTTCGACGACCCGCGCGTCGACGAGCTGCTGGAGCAGGGGCGGGCCACCGCCGACGAGAAGGAGCGCAAGCGCATCTACGACGAGTTCCAGCAGCGGATCCACGACCAGGCGCCCTGGGCGTACCTGGTGTACCTCAAGCACGTCTACGTGATCCGCGGCGAGTGGACCGGCATCGAGCCGGCCGTGGAGGCGCACGAGCACGCCACCGGCGGGCTGTTCCGCAACATCCACCAGTGGAAGAGGGCGGCGTGAGCCTCGCCGGCGCCCTCGCCCGGCTGGTGGCCTGGCGGCTCGCCTTCGTGGTGCCGCTGCTGCTCGTGGTGACGGCCGCGATGTTCGCCCTCGCCAAGGCGTCCCCGTTCGACCCGGTACGCCAGTACCTGGGCGAGCGGGCGCTCGTCACCAGCCCGGAGATCCGGGAACAGATCCGGGCGAACTGGGGGCTCGACCGCCCGCTCGCCGAGCAGTACCTCACCTGGCTCGGCAACCTGCTCACCGGCGACCTCGGCGAGTCCCGCTCCTTCCACCGGCCGGTCGCCGAAGTGATCGGGGAACGGCTCGGCTGGACCATGCTCGTCACCGGCGCGGCGATCGTGCTCATGCTCGCCGCCGGCCTCGTGCTCGGCACGCTCGCCGCCTACCGGCAGGGCTCCTGGGCGGACCGCCTGCTCACCGGGATCGCCTACGCCAGCGAGGCCGCCCCGGTGTTCTGGATCGGCCTCATCGCCATCTGGATCTTCTCGGTCACCCTCGGCTGGCTGCCCGCGGGCGGGCTCACCGACGCGGGCTCGGCCACGGTCACCGTGGGCGAGGTGGCCCGGCACATGATCCTCCCGGTGGCGGTGCTCGCGTTCTCCCAGTCGTCGTGGCTCGTGCTGTTCGTCCGCGAGTCGGTGATCGGCGCGCTCCGGGAGGACTTCGTCATCGGCGCCCGGGCCCGCGGGCTGCGCGAGCGCACCGTGCTCGCCGGGCACGCGCTGCGCTCGGCGCTGCTGCCGTTCCTCACCCTGCTCGGGGCACGCATCCCCGAGCTGGTCACCGGCGCGATCCTCGTGGAGAGCGTGTTCTCCTGGCCGGGGTGGCCGGTACGGCGGTGCGGGCCGCGCTCGCGGTCGACTTCCCGCTGCTCGCCGCGCTCACCCTGCTCGCCACGGTCGCTGTCGTGCTCGGCAACCTCGTCGCCGACGCCGCCTACGTGATCGCCGACCCGCGGACCCGGGTGCTGGGGGTGAGCTGATGAGCCGGACCACGGTGACCGGAAAGCCGCGGGCCGCGGCCGGGAGCCGCCGGTACGGCACGGCGCGCCGGGCGGTGCGCCGCTCGGTACGGCTCGCCGCCGGGACGCTCGTGCTGCTCGGCCTCGCGGTGGTCGTGGTGCCGCTGGTGGCACCGGTCGACGAGCGGCTCGTCGACCTCGGCTCGGCCGCGCTGCCGCCCAGCCTCGCCCACCCGTTCGGCACCGACGAGATGGGCCGGGACGTGCTGCTGCGCTCGATCTACGGCCTGCGCGTGTCGCTGCTCGTCGGCCTGGTCGCCGCCGCGGTCTCGGTGGCGATCGGCGGCGTGGTCGGCGTGGTCGCGGGCGCCCTGGGCGGGATCGTGGACCGGCTGCTCATGCGGGTGGTCGACGGGTTCAACTCGCTGCCGCACCTGCTGCTCGGGATCTTCATCGTCGCGATGTTCGCGCCGAGCGCCTGGGCGGTGATCGTCTCGGTGGGGCTGACCCACTGGACCACGGCCGCGCGCATCGTGCGCTCGGAGGTGCTGAGCCTGCGCGGCCGGCCGTACATCGACGCGGCGATCGGCGGCGGCGCCGGCCGGATGCGGATCATCCGGCGGCACTTCGTGCCCGCGCTCATCCCGCACCTCGGGCTCGCCGCCACGCTCATGGTGCCGCACGCGATCTGGCACGAGACCGCGCTCAGCTTCCTCGGCCTCGGCCTGCCGCCGCACCTCGCCTCCCTCGGCAACATGATCAACGACGGCCAGCGGTCGCTGCTCGCCGGGGCCTGGTGGCCGAGCGTGTTCCCGGGCCTGTTCATCCTCGTCCCCACGCTCGCGGTGGCGGTGCTCGCCCAGCACTGGCGCGACCGCACCAACCCGCGCCGGCGATCGGAGCTGAACCTGTGAGCACGACGAAGGGAGCGGCAGTGACCACCACCGGCACCGCGACGGCCGGCGGCGCCACCGCCACCGCGCAGGCGGCACGGCTGCGCGTGGCCGGGCTCACCGTGCACTTCCACCTGCCCGACGCCACCGTGCACGCGGTCACCGAGGCCGCGTTCCAGGTCGAGCAGGGGCGGTGCCTCGCGCTGGTCGGCGAGTCCGGCTGCGGCAAGTCGGTGATGGCGCACGCCCTGCTCGGGCTGCTGCCCGGCAACGCCACCGTCACCGGGTCGGCCTGGCTGGAGCAGCCGGGCGCGCCGCCGCTCGACCTCGTCGCCGCGCCGGAGCGGGTGCTCGCCCGGCAGGTGCGCGGGCGGCTGATCGGGCTCATCCCGCAGAGCCCGGCCGCGCACCTCACCCCGGTGCGCACCGCCCGCGCCCAGCTCGCCGAGGCGGTGCGCGAGCCCGGCGGCCGGTACCCCGCGGACGAGCTCGCCGAGCGGGCCGGGCTGCGGCCGGAGGACCTCGACCGGTACCCGCACCAGCTCTCCGGCGGCATGGCCCAGCGGGTGGCGAACGCGATCGCCCAGGCCGGGGACCCGTGGCTCATCCTCGCCGACGAGCCCACCACCGGCCTCGACCGGCCGCTGGTCGACACGACAATGGCCGAGCTGCGGCGGCTGTGCGACGACGGCCGCGCCGTCCTGCTCATCACCCACGACCTGCGCGCCGCCGAGCAGGTCGCCGACGACGTCGCGGTGATGTACGCCGGGCGGATCGTGGAGATCGCGCCCGCCGCGGAGTTCTTCCGCGGTCCACGCCACCCGTACGCCGCCGGGCTGCTCGACGCGCTGCCCACCCGGGCGTTCACTCCGATCCCGGGGCGGCCGCCCGAGCTCACCCGGCTCCCCGGCGGCTGCGCGTTCCGGCCGCGCTGCGCCCGCGCCGACGACGCCTGCGCGGAGCCGCCGCGGATGACGCCGGACGCGCCGGTCGCCTGCCACCACCCGCTGGAGCGCCATGCTTGAGGCTCACGACATCACCGTCCGGTACGGCCGCCGCCGGGTCCTCGACGGGGTCGGCATCGCCGTACCGCCGGGCACGACCGTCGGGCTCGCCGGGCCGAGCGGATGCGGCAAGTCCACCCTCGCCCGGGTGCTCGCCCTGCTGCAGCGGCCCGCCGCCGGGCATGTGGTGATCGACGGCACCCCGGCGCCGGGGTGGCGGCACCGGGCGCCGCGGGAGCTGCGCACCGCGGTCGCGCTCGTCTTCCAGCAGCCCCGGCTCGCCGTGGACCCCCGGTTCACCCTCGCCGAGATCATCGAGGAGCCGCTGCGCGCGAACCGCCGCCCGGTGGACCGCGCCGCCGAGCTCGCCGAGGAGCTGGGGCTCACCCCGGACCTGCTCACCCGGCGCCCGCACGAGGTGTCCGACGGGCAGCTCCAGCGCGCCTGCGTCGCCCGCGCGCTCGCGCTGCGCCCCCGCTACCTGATCTGCGACGAGATGACCACGATGCTCGACGTCTCCACCCAGGCCCACCTCGTCGCCCGGATCGAGGCGTACCGCGAGGCGGCCGGCGCGGGCGTGCTCGCGATCAGCCACGACACCGACCTGCTGGCCCGCTGGTGCGGGGGCAAAGGCCGGGTGCTCGCCTGGCCGCCGCGGAGCGGGCGGGTGCCGCGGCCCGCGGCGAGCGGGTAACAGGGCGGGCCGCCCGGGGCAGGTATCCGGGTATGACATCGCAGCGGCGTCACCGGGTCGTGGTCGGTTTCGACGGCTCCACGGCGGCGCAGGCCGCGCTCGCCTGGGCGGTGCCGGAGGCCCGGATGCACGGCGTGCCCCTGGTCGCCGTGACCGTGCTGCGCGATCCCGGCCCGGACGTGGCCGAGGAGGAGATCCTCGGCCCGCTGCGCCGGCTGATCGCCGAGATCGCGGGTGACGGGTTCGAGTTCCGGCACTTCCACGGCTCGCCCGCGGCCGGGCTCGTCGCCGCCTGCGGGCCGCGCGACCTGCTCGTGGTCGGCTCGGCCGGGGGCGGCTGGGGCGGGCCGCCGCTGGGCTCGGTGGCCCGGGCCTGCCTGCACCACGCCCCCTGCCCGGTGGCGGTGGTCCCGGAGTTCGCGCGGGAGCGGCCCCGGTACGGGCGGGTGATCGCGGCGGTGGACGGCTCGGAGCCGTCCCGCCGGGCGCTGCTCTTCGCGGCGCACGAGGCCGCGCTGCGCGGCGTGCGGCCGCACGTGGTGCACGCGGTGCACTGGGACCACCTGGGCGTCGAGTTCGTCACCCCCACCCCCGAGGAACTCGCCTCCTGGGGCGAGCGGCTGGTGGCCACCGAGCTCGCCGAGACCGGCGTCGACGCCGAGATCGAGATCGTGCACGGCCACCCCCGGCAGGTCCTCGTCGAGGCCGCCGAGGAGGCCGACCTGCTCGTGCTCGGGCACAGCGGCCACAACCCGCTCGCCGGTCTCCTGCTCGGCTCCACCAGCGACCACTGCGCCCGCCACGCCTCCTGCCCGGTGATCGTGGTACGGCCCGGCCCCGGCGACGGCCACGAGTGAGACGGCCGCTCCCCGCGGTGTGCGACACCGGGCGGGAAGACGACGGACGCGACGGCGGCGGGGCGGCGCGCGGGGCGGCCAGGCGGGCGTGGAACAGGAAAACGATCGCGGGCGGATCGCCGCGGACTCGGGTGGGGGAGCCGGGTCTCCACGCGGCCGGGGCGTTGGGCGGAGCGGGTGCGCCCCGGCCGCCGGGGAGGCGCGGAGCGCCCGGCCCGGCCCGGTCAGTCGGGGCGGCGGGCGATGCCGAGTTCGCGGGCGACGTCCTCGACGTTGGTGTAGGTGCGGGCCGGCAGCGAGCGGACCGCGGCGAGCACGGGTTCCGGGGCGAACCGGGTCTCCGCGCGGGACAGCAGCGTGTCCCGGTCGGCGGGGAACGCGTGCACCCCGCTGATCCATCTGGCCAGGTCGCTGCGGAGATCGACGTCCCGCGGGCTGAGGCCCTCGGGGGAGCCCGGCTCGTGGACCGGGGACCGGGTCGGCGCGTTCGACGCGTCGTCCCCGGCGGTGGCCAGCGGCTCGGTCTGCCGCCACTCCTCCGGGCGGGCGCCCTCCCCGCCCCGGATGAGGCCCTGGACCTCGTGTTTCTGCTCCTCGTCCAGCCACCTGCCGTGCTTGGCGCTCTCGCGTTGCATGCGTGTCCCCCTTCTCGCCCCAACGGCCCTACCCCGCAGGACGCCGGGAAACGTCGCCCCGGCGACCGCCGCGCTGGGTGAGCCGCGCCGTGTGAGCGGCGCCCGCCTGGGCAGCAGCCACCCCGAGCGGGCACGCCGCGGCCGCGCCGGGCCGCGGCGGCGGGGGAGACCCGCCGGAGGACGAGGGGATCGCGATGACGCTGGGACGCGAGACGGGCAGCGCACTGTTCATCGGGAACGCCACCCTGCTGATCCGCTACGGCGGCTTCACCATCCTCACCGACCCGAACTTCCTGCCCCGCGGCCGGCGCGCGTACCTCGGGTACGGCCTGACCACGAAACGCCGCACCGAGCCCGCGCTGGGGGTGCACCGGCTGCCGCCGATCGACGTGATCGTGCTCTCCCACGTGCACGGCGATCACTGGGACCGGGTCGCCCGCCGCGGCCTCGACCCGAAGACCCCGGTCGTCACCACCCCGCAGGCCGCGCGCGTCCTCGCCCGGCAGGGGTTCGCGACCTCGGTCGGCCTCGAGCCCTGGGAGAGCCACCGGCTGTACGGCCCGGGCGGCACGCTCACCATCACCGCGGTGCCCGCCCGGCACGCGCCGTGGCCCGCGCACCGGCTGCTGCCGCCGGTGATGGGGAGCGTGCTCACCTTCACCGACGAGCTCGGCGAGGTGACCCTGCGCCTGCTGATCAGCGGGGACACGCTGCTCGACCGGGAGCTCGCCGAGATTCCGCGCCGCTTCCCCGACCTCGACCTCGGCATCGTCCACCTCGGCGGCACCCGGCTGCTGCGGCTGCTCCCGGCCTCGATGACCGGCCGCGAGGGCGCCCGCTGGGTGACCGCGATGCGCCCCCGCCGGGTGCTGCCGGTGCACTTCGACGACTACACCGTGTTCCGCTCACCGCTCGCCGACTTCCGGCGGGAGATCGAGCGCACGCCGTACGCCGGGCGGGTGGTCTACCTGGACCGGGGGGAGAGCGTGGAGCTCACCCCGCGGCCGTCCGCGGCGCAGCCGCAGCCGGGCTGAGGCCGCGCGGTACGGCACGGCCGCGCCGGGCCGGTCAGAACGCGCGGTGCGTCCACCTGCCGCCGAGCAGGGTGCCGACCACCTCGATGTGGCGCAGCCGCGCCGGGTCGACCGCGGCCGGGTCGTCGGCGACGATCATCAGGTCGGCCACGTCGCCGACGTGCACGCCGTCGCGGCCGCGGGCGGACGCCCGCAGCGCGTCTCGCAGCGAGATCGCCTGCTCCGGGTGCCACGGCTCCCGGTCGTCGTCGGTGCGCGCGGTCGCCGCCTGGATGCCGTCCCACGGGTCGAGCGGCGCGACCGGCGCGTCCGAGCCGAGCTCCAGCGTCGCCCCGGCCCGCAGCAGGTCGGCGTACGCGTAGGCCCGCCCGGTACGGCCCGGCCACTGCCGCTCGGCCACGTCCCGGTCGTCCGGCGCGTGGGCGGGCTGCACGCTCGTGATCAGCCCGGGCCGGGCGAACCGGGCGGCGTCGCCGGGGCGCAGCAGCTGGGCGTGCTCGATCCGGCCGGGGCAGCCGATGCGCTCGTAGGCGGACAGCGCGATGTCCACCGCGAGGTCGCCGATCGCGTGCACGGCGGGGTGCAGCCCGTGCTCGGCGGCGCGGCGCATCGTCGCCTCCAGCTCCTCGGGCGGGGTCTCCAGGCTGCCGTGGCCGCCGCCGGACGGGTAGGGGTCGGCGCAGTAGGCGGTCCGGGTGTTGAGCGAGCCGTCCACGAACATCTTCACCGGGCCGACCGTGAGCAGCCCGTCCCCGCCGGGCACCGCCTCGCCGGTGCGCACCCCGGCGGCGATCGCCTCGTCCAGCCGGTCCCGCGGGATCGAGCAGATCACCCGCACGTCCAGCCGGTGCCCGGCGACCCGGCGGCGCCAGTCGGCGAGGTTGTCGGCGTACTCGAAGTCGAGCACCCCGACCACGCCGCGCGCCGCGGCCGCGGTCATCGCCTCGGCCACCCAGCGGTCGAGCTCGCCCTCGGCCGGGGGCGGGAGCGCGGCCATCGCCGTGTAGCACTCGTGCTCGCGCAGCACCCCGGTCGGGTGGTCGCCGCGGCCGATCGCGGCGAGCGCGGCCGGGCTGAACCAGGCGGTGTGCAGGTCGTTGCTGACCAGCACGGTCGGCCGGCCCGGGGCGACCGCCTCCAGCAGCGACTTGTGCGGCTCGTCCGGCCACAGCGCGTCGCGGAAGCCGAACCCGACCGTGAAGCCGGTGCCGTCCCGGACCAGCTCGGCGGCCTCCTTCGCCGACCGGGCCCCGCTCACGTCGATGCGGCGGCGGGTCTGCGCCCACTGCGCCGCGTGCACGTGGCAGTCCCACAGGCCCGGCAGGAGCGTGGCGCCGCCGAGGTTCACCGTCTCGTCCGCGGGCGGCGTCGCCGTGCCGATCTCCGCCACCCTGCCGTCGGCGATCAGGACGTTCCGGACCGGGCCCTGCAGCCCGACCCGGACCTCACGCAGCAGAACAGATGACATGCGGCCGACGTTAGTCGGCCCGGCGTTCGCGCTCATCGTGCAGATGCGACGACCGGGCGGCCCGGCCTCGTCGACGCCTGCCGGGGCGGCCCGGCACGGACCGGACCAGGCCGTCTATCCTGTGTCGATGTCGCGGCGCCCGCCCGCGCGCAGGCCACCGGCCGCCGCCGCGGCCCCGGGCGAGGCGGGATTCGCCGGTTCCGGCGGGTGCGCCCTGGGCGGGCCACCCGGCCCCGGCACGCCCGTCGTCCGCCGCCGCACCGGCTCGCCGTCCGCCGCCGCCTCGGACGCCCGGCCGGCCTCGCCGTGCCGCGCCCGGCCGTACCTTCCCACCGGCCCGGACATGCCGGGGCGCGTCGCCACGGAGGGGCGGCAAGCGACAAGCAACGTATTTCCGTCGGGACTTTCGCCCCTTTAGATCCTTTTTGGGGTGCTGCAGATTCACAACAGGTGCCGCCGGTGCGGATGCGTCGTCGGCGGCGTGCGCCCTTCGCTAACGACCCTCACGCATCCATCCCGATCGGAGTGACGGCATGGCCAAGATCGTAGGCGGGATCGCTGCGTCGCACACCCCGACCATCGGTTTCGCCAAGGACGCGCGCAAGCAGAACGAACCCGGCTGGGCGCCGATCTTCGAAGGCTTCGACAAGGTCCGGGACTGGCTGACCCGGCAGCGGGTCGACGTCCTGTTCATGACCTACAACGACCACATCACGTCGTTCTTCTTCGATCACTACTCGGCCTTCGCGCTCGGGGTCGACGAGATCTACCACCCCGCGGACGAGGGCGGCAGGCCGCGTGAGGTACCGCCGGTGAAGGGGCACGCCGAACTCGCCCGGCACATCGGGTACGCGCTCATGGCCGACGAGTTCGACATGTCGTTCTTCCAGGGCAAACCGCTCGACCACGGCATCCTGTCGCCGCTGTCGGTGCTCGGCGACGAGACCGGCAAATGGCACGGCAGCATCGTGCCGCTGCAGGTCGGCGTGCTGCAGCTCCCGGTGCCGAGCGCCCGGCGGTGCTACAGGCTCGGCAAGTCGCTGCGCAAGGCGATCCAGAGCTTCCCGGACGACGACCTGCGCGTCGCGATCGTGGCGACCGGCGGCATGTCCCACCAGGTGCACGGCGAGCGCGCCGGCTTCCTCAACGAGGAGTGGGACAACGAGTTCATCCACCTGCTCGAGACCGAGCCGGAGAAGCTCGCGAACATGCGCCTCGCCGAGTACGCGCGGCTCGGCGGCATGGAGGGCTCGGAGGTCATCACCTGGCTGATCATGCGCGGCGCGCTCTCCGACACGGTGACCAAGGTGCACCAGCAGACCTACGCCCCCTCGGTCACCAACATCGCGACCCTGATCTTCGAGGACATCGGCGACGAGCCCGACCCGGAGGAGCTCGCCGCGTACCGCGAGCACATCTACGCCGAGTACCGGGGCGCCGAGGAGCTGCCCGGCACCTACCCGTACACGCTCGAGCGCAGCCGCAAGGGCTTCCGCATCAACGACTTCCTGCACCGGCTGATCGAGCCGGCGCACCGCGAGCGGTTCCTCAACGACTTCGAGGCGCTCGCCGACGAGTACGGCCTCACCGAGGAGGAGAAGGACCTGATCCGGCGCCGCGACTGGATCGGGCTCATCCGGTACGGCGCGATCTTCTTCGTGCTGGAGAAGATGGCCGCCGTGCTCGGCGTCTCCAACCCGGAGGTGTACGCGGCGTTCCGCGGCGAGACCCTCGAGCAGTTCCTCGCCACCCGTAAGGTCGCGATGACCTACGGCGTCGGCGCGGGCGGCACGACCGGAGGCGAGCGGTCGTCCGGTTCCTGACCGGCGGATCGACCCCTTTTCCCCACTCCTCTTCCCCTCTTCCGGAGGGCCCGGCCCTGGCCGGCGCGCGCGGCGGTCGCGCCGGCCAGGGCCGGCCGCATGCGTGCGCCGGAACACCACGGGCGGCGTGGACGTTCCCCGGAAAGTGGTTGATAATTCAACCAACCGAAAGGGGGACCCCATGCCCGCGATCACAGCCGACACCCTCACCCTTCCGCGCATCCCCGCGCCCGACCCCGCGACCGTCGAGCAGCGTCCGGTCCGGCAGGTGACGACCGCGCCCAGCGGGCTCGAGGGCGAGGGCTTCCCGGTACGGCGGGCCTTCGCCGGCGTGTCCCTCGCCGACCTCGACCCGTTCGTCCACATGGACCAGATGGGCGAGGTGGAGTACGCGCCGGGCGAGCCCAAGGGCACGCCGTGGCACCCGCACCGCGGCTTCGAGACCGTCACGTACATGATCGACGGGATCATCGAGCACCAGGACTCGCACGGCGGCGGCGGGGTGATCACCAACGGCGACACCCAGTGGATGACCGCGGGCTCCGGCATCCTCCACATCGAGCGGCCGCCCGAGCACCTCGTCGCCTCCGGCGGGCTGTTCCACGGCATCCAGCTCTGGGTGAACCTGCCGCGGGCGAACAAGTTCAACCCGCCGCGTTACCAGGACATCCGCGGCAGGGAGGCGGTGCTGCTCTCCTCCGACGACGGCGGCACGCTGCTGCGGCTGATCGCGGGCGAGGTCGCCGGGCACACCGGCCCGGGCGCCACGTTCACCCCGATCACCATGATCCACGCGACGGTGAGCCCGGGGGCGCGGCTGAGCATGCCGTGGAACCCCGGCTTCAACGCGCTCGCCTACATCCTCGCCGGGCGGGGCGCGGTCGGGGTGGACCGGCGGCCGATCCACAAGGGGCAGCTCGCCGTGTTCGGCCCGGGCGGGGCGATCACCCTGTTCGCCGACCGCACCCAGTCCTCGGCCGAGCCCAACCTCGAGGTGCTGCTGCTCGGCGGCCGGCCGATCCGCGAGCCCGTGGTGCACTACGGGCCGTTCGTGATGAACACCAAGGCCGAGATCATCCAGGCGATCGAGGACTACCAGGCCGGCCGGTTCGGCGTGATCCCGGCCGAGACCATGCCGCACGCCGGCGGCGAGGCCCCGCCTGCGTGACGCGCGGCGGAGCAAGGCCCGCGACGCGCCGCGGGCGGCCCGCTACGCCCGGCCGGGCGGGCGCCGCCCGTCGCCCGCGGCGAGCGCGTTGAGCGTCCCGGTGGCGTCGCGCAGCCAGTCGGCGATCACCTCGAGCTCGGCCTCCGAGTAGCGCGCGTGCAGCGCGAGCATCGCCGCGCGGATGCGCTCGGGGAGGGCGGAGGCCGGTGCGGCGGCGGCGAGCTCGGCCGGCCGTACCACGACCTTGCGCCGGTCGGCCGGGTGCGGGGCGCGGGTCACCAGGCCGCGCGCCTCCAGCCGGTCGATGAGCGCGGTCACCGACCCGGTGGCGAGCCGGAGGCACCGCGCGATCTCGCCGGGCGTCATCGGCCCCTCGATGCGCAGCAGCATGTACGCCTGGAAGTCGTTGGGGCCCAGTCCGAAACTCACCGACAGGGCGTGCAGCAGCCGGACCACCCCGGCCGCGAGCCGCAGCCCGCTCTCCTGGATCTCCGCGTAGCAGTGCTCCCGGGAGCGCACGGGGCGGCCGTCGTGTGGTGTCTCCCGCCCGCCGTTCATCCGTCTCCCTAGGTGTCGCCCGCAATTTTACGGGCAGCACTGGCGTCGGCCGGTCACCCCGCCGCGGACCCGAGGCGGGGTCCGTGTAGGTTGACTTTCTCGAAAATCGAGAGAATCGCTTTCCTAACCGACTTTCCTAACCGAAAGGGAACGGATGACCACCGACGATGCCCCGGGCGGGGGGACCGCGACCCTGCCCGCCTCCGCGCCGGAGCGGAGCAGGACCCGGCGCCACCGCTGGTGGTACGGCGCGGCCGCGCTCCTCGCCCTCGTGTGGCTGTTCGGCGTCGGCCCGCTCGGCGCGTTCATGGGCAGGCTCACCGAGGTGCAGACGAACGACCAGGCGAGCTTCCTGCCGATCAGCGCCGAGTCGACCGAGGTGACCGAGGCGCGTAAGGCGTTCCAGGGCAGCGCGACGATGCCCGCCATCGTCGTCTACTCCGACTCCGCGCCGCTGGGCCCGGAGCGCCTCGGCCAGATCGCCCAGGACGCCCAGCGCATCGCGGGCGAGCCGTACGTCGCCGGGCAGGTCGCGGGTCCCATCCCCGGCACCGAGGACCGGAGCGTCGCCCAGCTCATCGTCCCCCTCACCAACGAGGGCAACGTCGGCGACCACGTGGAGAGCCTGCGCGAGCTGCTCGCCGGCACCGCCGCACAGGGCGCCACCGTGCAGGTCGCCGGCCCGGCCGCGCTCAGCGCCGACCTCAAGGCCGCGTTCGGCGGGGTGGACGGCACGCTGCTCGCGGTCGCGCTCGGCGCGGTGCTGATCATCCTGATCCTCGTCTACCGGTCGCCGCTGCTGCCGCTTGTCGTGATCCTCGGCGCGATGCTCGCGCTCGTGCTCGCCGCCACGGTCGTCTACTTCGTGGCCGACGCGGGCTGGATCGAGCTGAACGGCCAGAGCCAGGGCATCCTGTTCATCCTCGTCGTCGGCGCGTGCACCGACTACGCGCTGCTGCTCGTGGCCCGCTACCGGGAGGCGCTGCAGGAGCACGAGCGGCCGATCGACGCGATCCGGGTCGCGGTGCGCGGCACCTACGAGCCGATCCTCGCCTCCGGCGGCACGGTGATCCTCGGCGTGCTGTGCCTGCTCGCCAGCGACCTCGCCTCCAACCGCGGCCTCGGGCCGGTCGCCGCGCTCGGCATCGCCGCCGCGCTCGTCGCCGCGTTCACCTTCCTGCCCGCGGTGTTGCTGCTGCTCGGCCGGGCCGCGTTCTGGCCGCTCAGGCCGCGGCCGTCCGCCGACCGGGCGGTGGCCGGCAGCACCGAGGAGGTCGTGCGCGCGCACCGGCTGTGGGGGCGGATCGCCGCCGCGGTGCGCGCCCGGCCCCGGACCTGGTGGGTGGCGACCGCGGTGGTGCTCGCCGCGGCCGCGGCGTTCGTGCCGCAGTTCCGCGCCGAGGGCACCTCGCAGTACGACGTGTTCCGCACCGAGGTCGAGGCGGTCGCGGGCCAGCGCATGCTGGAGCGCGGCTTCGGCGCGGCGAGCGCGGCGAACCCGGCGATCATCATCGCGAACGCCGACAAGGCCGCCGAGGTGACCCGCGCCGCCCAGGGCGTGCCGGGCGTCACCCAGGTCACGCCGTACGCCGAGGGCGAGGGCGCCGAGCCCAAGGTGGTGGACGGCCGGGTGATGCTCAACGCCGTCCTCGCCGAGCCGGCCGAGTCGAAGGCCGCGGTGGAGATCGTGCGCGACCTGCGGGCCGCGGTGCACGCGGTGCCCGGCGCGGACGCGAAGGTGGGCGGGATCACCGCGGTGAACCTCGACACGCTCGACACCGCCTCGCGCGACCTGCGGGTGGTGATCCCGCTCGTGCTCGGCGTGGTGCTGATCGTGCTGATCGTGCTGCTGCGCGCGCTCGTCGCGCCGCTGCTGCTCATCGCCACCACCGTGCTGTCGTTCGCGTCGGCGCTCGGCGTGGGCGCGCTCGTCTTCGATCACCTGCTCGACCTGCCGGGCGCGGACCCCGGGGTGCCGCTGTACGCGTTCGTGTTCCTGGTGGCGCTGGGGATCGACTACAACATCTTCATCATGACCCGGGCGCGGGAGGAGACGATCCGGCACGGGCACCGGGACGGCGTGATCCGCGCCCTCACCCTCACCGGCGGGGTGATCACCTCGGCCGGCATCGTGCTCGCGGCCACGTTCGCCGCGCTCGTGGTGCTGCCGCTGCTCTTCCTGCTCCAGCTCGCCTTCCTCGTTGCGTTCGGCGTGCTGCTCGACGCGCTGGTCGTCCGCTCGCTGCTCGTCCCGGCGCTGTCGCTGGACGTGGGCCGGACGATGTGGTGGCCGAGCCGGCTCGCCCGGAAGTCCTGACAGTACCCACTTCGCATCCGAATAATTCGTAAGATCGCAGAAAACTTTCGGCCGTTTGACTCCTGTAGTCGGCGGCCGAAAGTTGTTTCTCCGCACCACCTGGCAGGGGACAGGGTGAGGGTTTGGTCGGATATCCGTGGCCAATCTGGGACGATGGGGATATTCATGTGAATCATTAGCAACGGTTACGTTACAGAGATATTTCTCAGAGTGTTGACAGTTGGTGAAGTGGGTCCGATACTTTCGAGCTAGTTCCGATAGTTTTCGATACGCCGGCACATCGAACGCATCGGACGAGTAGCGCGCAACGTCGGTTTTCCGCCGCCTGCCGCGGAGCGGCCGGAGAACCCCCGCGTGTTGCGGCATCGGTGCCGGTCCGCCATCCCCCGCCGGCCGCGCCTCGGCCGCGACACGCCAGCCCCCATCGGCCCTTCTCAACGAGGAAGCCGTATGAACGAACCCCTCACCGTGAAACAGGCCAGGCGCCGCACCCGTCTCGGCCTCCGGCGCATCGTGACCGGCGCCTTCGCCCTGGCGCTCGCCATCGCCGGTGCGCTGCTGCCCGGTACGGCCCACGCGGACACCACGATCACGCAGAACCAGACCGGGTACGACAACGGGTACTTCTACTCGTTCTGGACCGACGCGCCCGGGACCGTCTCGATGACCCTCCACTCGGGCGGCAGCTACAGCACCCAGTGGCGGAACACCGGGAACTTTGTCGCCGGTAAGGGCTGGGCCACCGGCGGGCGGCGGACCGTGACCTACAACGCCACCTTCAACCCGTCGGGCAACGCCTACCTCGCGCTGTACGGCTGGACCAGGAACCCGCTGGTCGAGTACTACATCGTCGAGAGCTGGGGCACCTACCGACCCACCGGCACCTACAAGGGCACCGTCACCACCGACGGCGGCACGTACGACATCTACGAGACCTGGCGGTACAACGCGCCCTCCATCGAGGGCACCCGGACGTTCCAGCAGTTCTGGAGCGTGCGCCAGCAGAAGCGGACCAGCGGCACCATCACCGTCGGCAACCACTTCGACGCGTGGGCCCGGGCCGGCCTGAACCTGGGCAGCCACGACTACCAGATCCTGGCGACCGAGGGCTACCAGAGCAGCGGTAGCTCCACCGTCACCATCGGCTCCAGCGGCGGCGACCCGGGCGGCGGCGACCCGGGCGGCGGCAACCCGGGCGGCGGCTGCACCGCGACGCTGTCGCAGGGCGAGGTGTGGAGCGACCGCTACAACCTCAACGTCTCGGTCTCCGGCTCGAACAACTGGACAGTCCGGATGGAGGTGCCCTACCCGGCCCGCATCATCGCCACCTGGAACATCTCCGCCCAGTGGCCGGAATCCCAGGTCCTCATCGCCAGACCTAACGGCAACGGCAACAACTGGGGCGTGACGATCCAACACAACGGCAACTGGACCTGGCCGACGGTCACCTGTACCGCGAACTGAGTCAGGGCCCCTCACCGGTGGCGCGGCGGCTCCCGGCCGTCGCGCCGCCGCGTTCTGTCACGGTTCTGTCATGCCCGGCCCGGCTCGCCGGGGCACCCGCTCCCGGCGAGCCGGGCGCATCGGCCGGGCGTCAGGACGAGGGCAGCACGCCGAGGCGGGTCAGCAGCTCCCGGGCGACCGGGATGCGCTTGTCGGCGTCGGCGTCCTTGACCACGTCGATGTTGAGGGCGAACGTGTACAGCCGTCCGCCGCGCTCCACCCAGCCGACCCACCAGCCGATGCCCGGCTCGGTCGCCGACCCCCAGCCGGTCTTGGCGTAGAGCGCGTACTTCTTGGTCTGCTCGACCTTCACCAGCTCGCGCACGGTTCGCTGGTGCTTCTTCGAGGCCGGGAGCCGCAGCCGGGCGAGCTTGGACAGGAAGCGGGTCTGCTCCACCGCCGAGATCTTCAGCGGCCCGTCGAGCCAGAACCGGTCCACCTTCGTGCCGACCTGGCGGTTGCCGTAGCCGAGGCGGTGCAGCCACTGCCGCTCCCGCTTGATGCCGATCCGGCGGGCGAGCGTCTGGAACACCGGGACGTTCGATACCTTGATCGCGTCCCGCAGGTTCATGTCCTGCTCCCACTCGGGGATCGGCTGCGGCTCCCCGCCGTACGGGATCACCTCGTTCTCGTCGGCGACGGCGCCGGTCTCCAGCGCGATCAGGGCGTGCGGAATCTTGAAGGTCGAGGCCGGGATCAGCCGCCGGTTCGCCCGCGCCCGGTCGACCACGACGGTCCGGTTCCGCGCCACGTCGAGCAGCGCGAACGTGCCGGTCACGCCGGCCTTGCGGAAGACCTGCCGCAGATCGTCGCGGACGACCACCCGGCCGCCCTCGGCCGCGTGCCCCGCGGCCGCCGCGGTCGCGGCCGTCCCGGCACCGGCGTACGCGGCGCCGCCGGTGAGCGGCACGGTCGCCGCGGCCAGTACGGCGACGCCCAGCATGGCGCGCAGCCGCAGGCCGCGCAGCGGAGGTCGGCGATGACCCATTTGGCCCCCTTGCTCTCATCGTGAAAACGAACCTGTCGATCAGATCAGGCCGCGGGGGCCGCCGTCCACCGAATCTGAAGAAATGTCGCGTTTATCCGCGTATACAACCGCCTGTGGCAGGCCGGTCCGGGCCGCCGGGAGCGGCCCTGCCCGGTGCGGTCCTACTCGGTGCGGCCCTGCTCAGTGCCGCACTGCTGCAGCCAGGCGAAGACCACCTTGCCGAAGTTCACCATCATCGTGTGCGGCCGCCGGCCGGCGGTCTGGCTGACCTGCAGCCCGACCACCCGGCCGTCCTGCATCCAGGCGGCCAGGTCGCCCTCGCTCGGCGGCTCGCCGTGGCCCCGCAGCGTCAGGTCGTGGGGCTGCCCGGCCACCCGCAGGTGCAGCTCGTACGTCGGCTCGAATCCCGCCATCGTCCGCCTCCAAGGGGCGTGGTCGCCACGACGAAGGGCGCGCGCCGGCTCCGAGCCGGAACTCGCCGCCTTCCCGCCCGATGCGATGCCCGGGGGCCGGTGTCGCCGTCCTCGACCAGCCGGGCTGCCCCGGTACCGAGGAAGTATTCAAAGCCGCACAAACCTGGATGAACCAGTCCGGTGAGCGGCCGGCCGAGATTGCCGTGACCGGCGAGGGGGCATACGGATCACCGTGCACACGCCGGACCGGCCCGGCACGTCCGCGACGCCGCGTTCCCGCGGTGGTCACGTGCCCGGGCCCGCTCCTGGGAGGACACCAATGACGGACACGGTCACGGTCGCCGAGGGCTTCCACTTCCTGGAGTCGCCGCGGTGGCGCGACGGGCGGCTCTGGTTCTCCGACTTCTACGGCCACCGGGTGTACTCGATGCGCGAGGACGGGTCGGACCTGCGCCCCGAGGCCCACGTTCCCGGCCAGCCGTCCGGCCTCGGCTGGCTGCCCGACGGCCGGCTGCTCGTCGTGTCGATGCGGGACCACACGGTGCTGCGCCGCGAGGTGGACGGCACCCTCGTCGTCCACGGCGACCTCGGCGATCTCCCCGGGCACGCCAACGACATGGTGGTGGACGCCCAGGGGCGCGCGTACGTCGGGGACTTCGGCTTCGACCTCATGGCCGGGGAGCCGATACGGCCGACCTCGCTGCACCGGGTGGACCCGGACGGCCGGGTGACCGAGGTCGCCGACGAGCTGTGGTTCCCCAACGGCTGCGCGATCACCCCGGACAACGTGCTGCTCGTCGTCGAGACCTTCGGCAACCGGGTCACCGCCTTCGACATCGCCCCGGACGGCTCGCTGGCCAACCGGCGCGTGTGGGCCGAGTTTGGCCCGCTCCCGGCCGAGCGCGCGCTCGACAACGCGCTCGGCTCGCTGCGCGTCGCGGGCGACGGTGCCTGCCTCGACGCCGCGGGCGGGCTGTGGATCGCCGACGCGCTCGGCAACCGGCTGGTCCGGGTGGTCGAGGGCGGCGCGATCACCGACGAGATCAAGCCCGACACCCCGGTGTACGCCTGCGCCCTCGGCGGCGCCGCGGGCACCACGCTGTTCGCCTGCGCCGCGCCCGACTTCTTCGAGGAGCCCCGCAAGGCGGCCCGCGAGGCGCGCATGATCGCGATCGAGGTCGCGATCCCCGCGGCCTGACGACCGGGACGAGCGCCGCCGCGCCGTCAGGGCCCGCGGGGCCGCCGGATCAGGCGGCCCGTCCCGTGGGGAGGCCCGGAGCCCGGGGCGCGGCGGCCCGCTCGGTGAGCAGGAACGCGCCGTGTACGGCCATGGCCAGGCCGGTCAGCGTCTCGACGAGCCGCACCAGGGCGATCGCGCCGCCGGGTCCGCCGCCGAGCCCGGTCGCGGCCAGGGCGGTCGCCGTGCCGTACAACCCCCAGGCGAACAGCCCGCCCGCGCCCAGCCACGCGACGAGCAGGGGACGCCAGAACGGTACGGCGCGGCGCGCGCCGGCGATGGCGAGGAGGGCGAGCCCGGCGGCGATGGTGAGCAGGCCCCGGTAGCCCTCCTGCACGACGGTGGCGAGGGTGCGCGTGGCCGACGGGGCGAGCCCGGCGGTGCCGCCGAAGGCCCAGTAGACCAGTAGAGGTGGAGGCCGCCGAGCGGCACCGTCACCGCCAGCACGCCCCTGGCGAAGAGCACGTGCAGCCGCGCGGTCGCGGTGGCGGGGGAGTGGCTGAGCGGGGCGGTGAACACGGCCGGCCAGCGGTCCCGGGCGTACAGGGCGAAGGCGACCATGAGCCCGACGCCCTGGACCAGGAAGGCGAGGTAGACCACGGCGTACACCCAGGGCTGGATCGGGCCGCCCGAGTCGAACAGGCCGGGCCCCTCGAGCAGTACGGCGAGCGGCACGACCGCCACGACGTCGCCGAGCAGGCCGGTGCCGACGAACATCGGCACCAGCACCAGCCAGGCGGGCAGCCGCATGCCCCAGGACGTGGTGAACGCGACCGCGAGGGTCAGGGCGACGGCGCCCATGCCGAACGTCACGGCGTTGAGCGCGGCGAGGGCGGGGTCGTCGCCGAAGCCGGGGTCGTCGATGCCGACCCGGCTGCCCGTCATCCAGAGGATCTTGATCGTGAGGTACGGCAACATGGCCGCGGCGGCCACGCCCGCGGCGGTGATACGGCCGATGCCGGCCTTCGCATGAGCCACACCCCCATGGTGATCCCCACCCCGCCCGGATCCTCCTCCGCACAGCCGATCTCGGCCCTCGTCCCCGAGGAGGACCGCCTCCCGCGGATCTCGTCCACCCCGCCGACGGCGCCCGAGGTACGGCGGGCCGCGGCGGTGCCGTCCGGTACCACCAATTCGGCGATACGGCGCATTCCCGTCACGCTACGCTGCCGACGGTACGAGGAAAGGCAGGCCGACCATGACAGAGGCTGGCTTCTGGGCCGCGGTGGAGCGTCATCTCGTCCGGTACGGCGGGGCCTTCACGCCGCGGATCATCGAGCGGGCGAAGGGCTCGTACGTCTACGACTCCGCGGGCAACGCGATCCTCGACTTCACCTCGGGCCAGATGAGCGCGGTGCTCGGCCACGCCCACCCGGAGATCGTCGCCGCGGTCACCGAGGCGGTGACCACCCTCGACCACCTCTACAGCGGCATGCTGAGCCGCCCGGTGGTGGAGTTCGCCGAGCGGCTCGCCGCCACGCTGCCGCCCTCGCTGTCGAAGGTGTGCCTGCTCACCACCGGCGCCGAGTCGAACGAGTTCGCCATCAAGATGGCGAAGCTGTACACCGGCGGCCACGAGGTCGTCTCGTTCGACCGGTCCTGGCACGGCATGACCGCGGCCGCGGCCAACGCGACGTACTCGGCGGGCCGCCGCGGGTACGGCCCGGCCGCCCCGGGCAACCTGGCGCTGCCCACGCCGTACGCCTACCGCTCGCCGTTCCGCCGCGCCGACGGCACCTACGACTGGGAGACCGAGCTCGACTTCGGCTTCCAGCTCATCGACCGGCAGTCGTCCGGCAACCTCGCCGCGGTGATCGTCGAGCCGATCCTGTCCTCCGGCGGCATCATCGAGCCGCCGCCCGGCTACTTCTCCGCGCTCAAGCGCAAGTGCGAGGAGCGCGGCATGCTGCTCATCCTCGACGAGGCGCAGACCGGGCTGGGCCGTACCGGGACGATGTACGCGTTCCAGCGGGACGGCGTGGTGCCGGACATCCTCACCCTGTCGAAGACCCTCGGCGCGGGACTGCCGGTGGCCGCCGTGGTCACCTCCGAGGAGATCGAGGAGGTGTGCCACTCGCGCGGCTTCCTCTTCTACACCACCCACGTCTCCGACCCGCTCGCCGCCCGGGTCGGGCTCACCGTGCTGAAGGTGGTGGAGCGCGACGGGCTGGTGGCGCGCGCCGCCGCGCTCGGCGCGCGGCTGCGCGAGCACCTGCTGGAGCTGCAGCGGCGGCACGAGGTGATCGGCGACGTGCGCGGCCGGGGCCTGCTGCAGGGGATCGAGCTCGTCACCGACCGGGAGACGAAGCGGCCCGCCGAGAAGCTCGGCCAGGAGGTCACCGCCGAGTGCCTGCGCCGCGGCCTGCACATGAACATCGTGCAGCTGCCCGGCATGGGCGGCATCTTCCGCATCGCGCCCCCGCTCACCATCACCGACGACGAGCTCGACCGGGGCGTGGAGATCCTCGACGCCGCGCTCACCGCGGCGGCGGGGCGCGGCTGACCGCCGCGGCCGGCGACTGGCCACTTGATGCCATTTTGTGCAACTTTCAGGTGATTTGTTGCTGGCGTCGCCGCGCCGCGGCTACACATGATCCCGTCCTCACGCCGGGTCCAGAACGTCTCCGGCGCGAACAGGGCACCTGGCCGCCCTGTGGGGGGTTAGTTCGGCCGGGCTCGCGGCGCGATGGGGATGGGCGGCGCGAGCCCGGCGCCACAGGGGTCACGCCAGGGGGTCACGCCGCCGCGCGGTCCGCCGCCGCCCGCGCGGTACGGCGCGCCGTACGGCGAGGCCACGTGCGACGGGGCATCGTGGCGATGGCGACGAGCCCGGCGGCGAGGTAGAGCACCGAGACGAGCGTGGTCCGGACGGGGTTGCCGCCCTCGGTGGCGAACACCGGCACGGTGTTGAACGCGAGGTTCGCCGCGGCGTGCATGAGCATCATCGCGAACACGCTGCCGCCGGTCGCGGTGAACAGCCGGGCGAAGATCATGGTCGCGCCGATCACCTGGAGGGTGAACAGCCAGAACTCCTGGTCGGCCTGCGCGGTCCCGGGCCGGAAGAACATCGGCAGGTGCCACAGCCCCCACAGCACGCCGTGGATCGTGCACGCGGTGGCCGGGCCCCACCGGTCGAGCGCGCGGGTGAGGGCGTAGCCCCGCCAGCCGAGGTCCTCGCCGATCGCGGCGATCCAGAACGTGGCGAGGGTCTGCGCGGTGGGCGCGATCAGCCAGGCCGCGGGGGCCGTGCCGGACAGCAGGGCGTCGAGGGCGACGGCGGTGAGCGGGACGGCGAACGGCACGCCCAGCGCGAGCAGGTACCACCGCGGGCGGAACCGCACCCGGACCGCCATGCCGAGCAGGCCGCGCAGCTCCCGGCGGCCGCCGCGGAGCGCGGCGAGCAGGCACGCGGTGAACGTGGGGGCGAGGATCGCGGTTAGGCCGAGCAGCCCTTGGATGTCGAGATCGAGGTGGATCGTCCCGTTCTGGGCGAGCACCACCGGCACGTAGCAGGCCCAGGTGACCGCCGTGGCCAGCACATAGAACCAGACCAGCCCGCGAAGGTCGGCGCGCCGGGCGTCCGCTCTCACCACTGTCGTCATCGTCGCCCTCCTTTTTATTTCGGACGTCCGTCTTAAAACGATACGATAGCGCCATGCCACGAGTGGTCGATCACCGGGCCCGCCGCGCCGAGATCGTCAACGCCGTGATCAACCTCGTCGCGACCGAGGGGGCGGAGGCGCTGACCGTGCGTAAGGCCGCGGCGGCCGCGGGCCTGTCGACGGGCGCGCTCGCGCACTACTTCGCCGACAAGGACGCGCTGCTCGCCGCGGCCTTCGCCGAGGTGGTGGCGCGCAGCGGGTTCCGCATCCGCACCCTGCCCGCCGACGCCGACCCCGCCGACCTGCTCTACCAGGCGCTGCTCGCCCCGCTGCCGATCACCGACGCCCGCCGCGCCGAGGCGCGGGTGTGGCTGGCGTTTCTCGACCGGGCGCTGGTCCGCGAGGAGGCCACCGAGCTGCTGCGCCAGGTGTACGCCGAGTGGCGCCGCCAGGTGAGCGAGATCATCGCGCGCGGCCTGCGCGAGGGCCGGTTCCGCGCCGGGATCGATCCCGACGCCACCGCGCACGCGCTCACCGCGCTCGTCGACGGCCTCACCGTGCACGCGGTCGTCGACCCCGCCCGCCTCGACGCCGACGAGCTGCGCCGCCTCATCGACGGCCAGGTGCGATCCCTGCTCGCCGAACCCGCTCGGTGACGAGGGCCGCGGCGAGCAGGACGACCGCGAGCGCGGCGATCGCCCCCGGCGGCGGCCCCGCCAGGCCGGCGCCGTCGCGCACGATCCCCATGTAGTCGACGACCGGCACGCCGTTCACCGCGCCGTACCACAGCACCAGGTAGCCGATCTGGAACAGCCGTTGGGTACGGCTCAGCGTGCCCAGCGCGAGCGCGAACGCGGGGATGAACAGCACCGCCGCGCACCAGGCGGCCACCCCGGCCCGGTCTCCCGCGAGCAGCATGCGGGCGAGCGGCACCGCACCGGCCGCGGCGGCGACCGCGGCCCCGGCCGCCCACTCGGCGAGCACCCGGCCCCGCGCCGCCGGATAGGCCCCGAGCAGCGCCTCGACCCCGTGCTCGTGCCGCTGCGTGCCGAGCCGCGACCAGATGAGCACCGGCCAGATCCAGGCGACGGGGAGCACGTAGGCCGCGGCGGCGGTCGCGGGCGGCTCCGGGAGCGCCGCCGCGGGACCGTCGGGTCCGGGCGCGGCCTGCGGCTCCGGCGCCGGCGCGGCCCGGCGGGCCGGGTCGAACCGGCCGAACCACAGCGCGGGCAGCAGCGCGAGCACGGCCGCGACCCCGACCAGGGCGAGCCGGCCGAGCACGAACCCGAGGCCGGGCTCGAACCCGTGCCACGCGAACGGGCGCAGCGGCCGGTCGAGGTAGGTGAGGCCGAGGCTGAACTCCTGCCCGGCCGGGTCGATCCCCTGCGCGACCATCGCCCGGCGCAGCGACGCGGCCACCGGGTACACCCCGATGCCGCCGAGCGGCGCGCGCGGCGACTGCCCGCCGAGCGCGATCGCCATCCAGACCACGAACCAGACCACGTTCCCCAGCCCGGCCCGCAGCGGCGGGATCGCCTCGAACAGCAGCGCCGCGGCCGCGGTGAGCGCCACCATCGGCACCCCGATGAGCAGGAACGGCGCGGCGAGCGCGACCGGGTCGACCGCCGTGGACTCGCCGCGGGCGAGCTGGACGACGAGCGCCGTCCCGGCGAGCACGCCGAGCATCGAGCCGAGCACGAGCAGGTTGCCGAGGAACTTGGCGGCGAGGTAGCCGGCCGTGCGCAGCGGGGTCGCCGCGAGCACCTCGCCCACCCCGGTGGCGACGTCCCGGGCGATCGCGTTGCGCACCACGTAGAACCCGCCGAGGGTGAGCCAGATCGCGCCCGCGAGCGCGGTCGCCATGCCGACGTAGGCGCTGGTGTAAAGGCCCCGGTAGTGGCCGAGGTTGAGGATGACCCAGCGGGAGCCGGCCTCCGGCACGGCGAGGTACCCGAGGCCGACCGCGGCGGCGAGGATCACCAGGTACGCCGGCCGCGGTACCCGGTCGCGGAAGTCGCCGAGCGCCAGCCCGGCGAGGCCGCGCGCCGCCTGCGCCGGGCCGCGGCGCGGCACGGCCGAGACCGCGGTCATCGCCGTACCACCTCCACCACCGGGCGCATCCGCGGGTCGACGAGCGCGAGGTAGGCGTCCTCCAGGTCGGGGGTCACCGGCGTCGCCTCCGGGTACGGCCGGGCCGCGGCGAGCAGCCGCATCCGCACCCCGGCCGGGGTGCGCACGAGGCGGGTGACCACGTGCCGCGCCTGCACCTCGGCGACGTCGGCCGGGTCGGCCTGCACCTCCCACACCAGCCCGTCGACCTCGCGCAGCAGCTGCTCGGGCGAGCCGCGGCGGCGCAGCCTGCCGCCCGCCACCACCGCCATGTCCGAGGCGACCGACTCCACGTCGGAGACGATGTGGGTGGATAGCAGCACCACCCGGTCCGCGGCGAGCTCGCTGAGCAGGTTGCGGAACCGCACCCGCTCGGTCGGGTCGAGCCCCGCGGTGGGCTCGTCCACGATGATCACCCGGGGGTCGCCGAGCAGCGCCTGGGCGATGCCCACCCGCCGCAGCATGCCGCCCGAGTACCCGCCGAGCGGCCGTCTGCCCACGTCGGCGAGGTTGACGAGCTCCAGCAGGTGGTCGATCTGGGCGCGCGCGGCCCGGGCCGGGATGCCCTTGGCCGCGGCGAGGTAGCCGAGGAACTCCCGCGCGCTGAGGTTGGGGTAGACGCCGAAGTCCTGCGGCAGGTAGCCGAGCACCCGGCGGAGCGCGTCCGGCCGGGCGACGACGTCGGCCCCGTCGAAGACGACCCTGCCGGAGGTGGGGCGGGTGACCGTGGCGGCGATCCGCATCAGCGACGACTTGCCCGCGCCGTTCGGCCCGAGGAGCCCGATCAGCCCGGGTCCGAGCCGCAGCGTGACGCCGTCGACCGCGCGCTTGCCGCCCGGGTAGACCTTGGTGACGTCGACCAGCTCGAGCACCGCCACCCCCTACCGGCCCTTTCGGATCGTCACGGCGCCGTCCGCGGCGTGCGCCACGATCACCCGGTCGCTGCCGGGGTCGCTCGGCACGTCCGACCCGGGCGCGTCGATCCGGTAGGTCTCGCCCCCGGGCGGCAGGGTGATGCCGACCGAGCCCGCGGCGCGCACCTCGACCCGGGTCGGCGGGGCTGCGAAGCCCAGGTCGATGTTCCCGTCCCCCGAGGTCATCGCCTGCACGCGGGCCGACCGCGCGTCGGTGACGGTGATGTCGCCCCCGGTGCTGTACAGCCGCAGCCGGCCCGCGGGCCGTACCACCCGGAGCGTGCCGTCGTGGCCGAGCCGGGCGGTGACGTCCCCGGTGAGGCCCTTCAGCTGTACGGCGCCGCCGGTGCCGGTGACGGTGAGCTCGACGTCCTCGGGGATGCGCACCCGGTGCTCGCTCTCGCAGGAGAGCACGAGGCCGCTGCAGTCGACGCGGATGGTGAGGGTGTCGCCGTGCAGCGACCAGGTGGCGTTGCCGTCTTGCGCGGCCGTGCCGCGCAGCTCGCGCTCGGCGGTGATCTCCCGGCGCGTGTCGCTCTCCACGATGAGGTTGGTCTCGTGCATCTCGATGGTGAGGCGCCGGCCGAGGAACGGGAAGCTGCGGCTGTTGTGGCTCACGGTGTCGCCGCGCGCCACGCAGGCGGACAGGAAGGCGAGGAGCACGGCGGCGCCCGCCGCCGCGGGCCACGCCCTCGGGATGTGCGATCTCATGTGGTCCCTCTCCGATCCCGACTGGTGCGCGGTCCAGGATCGGTTCGGGGCCCATCCCGCCACATCTGCCGTTCGGGAGATTTCGGCGGGCCGGTCGGGGCCGCGGCCGCCGCTACCGGTCGCCGGAGCGGTCGCCGTCGGGGATCGGGATGCGGGCCCGCACCCGCCCGCCCTTCCCCTGCGGCCCGGCGGTGAGCGTGCCGCCGAGCGCCTCGACGCGGGTGGCCAGCTCGAGCAGGCCGGTGCCGCCGCCGCGCCGCTCGAGGCGGCGCAGGCCGCCCCGGCCGCCGCCGTCGTCGGTGACGGTCACCTCGACCGCGCCCCGGTCCTCGGCGGGCCGCCGCACCGACACCGTGACCGTCCTGGCCTTGGCGGCGTGCCGCCGTACGTTGGTGAGCGACTCGAGCACGACCCGGTAGACCGCCCGCTGCACCTGGCGGGGAAGGAGCTCGGCGAGCCCGTCCTCCAGCTCGAGCACGGCGTGCGCGGTGGCCGCGCCGCGGAACCGCTCGACCAGGGCGGGCAGCTCGTCGACGCGGTCCCGGCGCAGCGTGGCCGGTTCGTCGGCGGCCCCGTCGGGGTCGCGCAGCGCGCGCAGCGTCTCGTCCATCGACTCCAGGGCCCGCAGGCTCGCCTGCTCCAGCCGGGCGAGCAGCGCCTTGTTCTCCTCCGGCTCGTACGCCGCCACCTGGGCCGCCTGCACCTCGAGCAGGATGCCGGTGAGCTCGTGCGCGACGAAGTCGTGCAGGTCGCGGGCGAGCTCGAGCCGCTGCTCCCGGCGCGCCTCGGCCACCGCCCGCTCCCGCTTGCTGTCGAGCGCCCGCAGGTAGAGCCCGACCGCGGTGGCGAGCGTGACCGGGAACATCGCCGTGACGGCGAGGACCACAAACAGCCGCCAGTCGGGCGGCTCGGCCCACAGCGTGACCCGCAGCGGCACCAGCACCGCGGCCGCCCCGGTGACCGCCGCGACCACGATCACCCGGCGGCCCGGCACCCCGCGCACGACCCGCCCGAGCAGGACCGCGAGCCCGCACACCTCGACCGGCAGCCACAGCAGCGCCGCCTCGCGCATCCCGGTGTAGCCGGCGGTCACGGCGAGCGAGACCGCGCCGAGCCCGAGCCCGGCCTGGGCGAGCGTGACGCGGCCGAGCGGCCACGGCAGCATCGGGGCGGCCACGGCGAGCGCCGCCGGGACCGCGACGAAGAGGGCGCTCGGCGGGGCGAGCAGGGCGGGCAGCAGGATCACGAAC
>ERZ795042.224-NODE-224-length-52135-cov-3712.915764_pt1 | contig 52135 bp, 39 predicted proteins | sample MGYA00375126_ERZ795042 | MGnify/ENA primary metagenome ERZ795042 (study PRJEB30171, sample SAMN05518105) | compost metagenome | isolation source: Feedstock adapted compost from Newby Island compost facility, Milpitas, CA | place: USA:Newby Island compost...
GGTCGCCGTATCATGTTCATGTATTAAAAAACAATCAGCAGCATACGTGAAAAAATGCTGGTTGGAAGAATAAGATTGGCGTCTGTGTAATTCAGCTTCAAAAGTTCTGGCAGGGTCATCCGGAAAATCTTCTGTAGTAAAAATCAAATAAACAGCCTGTCCTTCATGCAAGTCTACCGCCCACTTGCCATAACTCAATAGATCCTCCTGATCGTCCAATCCACGCTCGGTTTCTCGTGCGTAATGCAGGTGAAAGTACCAGCAGGGATCGGGATAAAACTTTGCTTCCGTCAGTCCCATGCGCAGTGCTGGCATATCGGCAAACGGATGCACTTCCAGATAATGATCCTGCCATTGAATGGCCCGTTGAATGGGTGCGCTGGCATTTTGCAGGCCATGGTAATCACGTGCCGCAATCAAGGGTCTGAGATGTAATTGAAGCGCAGAGCCTTCCTGCAACAGATAACGCACAACGGTTGTCTGGCTACGGTGAATCGTAAGCAGTGTCTTTATCAACACATGATCCTGCATGTGTATCCGCCATTCCGGATAATGTTGCAGGTGAAAAAACACAGCCTGCTTTGCCGTAAAAGGTGCAGGATATAAGCCATCACCGTAATCATGACAGGAAATAAAATGTTCTTTCGCTGATAAAATGATACACTCTTCCAGATCGGCTACCATATTGAAACGTCGAAAGGGACTGTGTTGGGCAGCAATTAAATATCCATGATAACGCCGGGTATTGCAGCCCAGTAAGGAGGAAGAAGCCCAGCCACCTGCACCATTGGTATCCAACCATTCGTTCTCCAGCAGATCGCGCAAAGACAGGTTATGCAAAGCAATATGTAAACAACAGGACAAAACCAGAAGATTTAATCGAGGAACAACATTCCCAAAGTACTCATTTTCAATCAGCCACACCAGTAAGTTTTTGTTAAAAAATGGTGAGCTGCACAATTTGCATAGCAATGCATGTAAACAGCATATGCAAAGCTGCAAATGGAAATATCACGCAACATCTCTCAGCGGCAGCTGATGCCATAACATGCATCACCTGTGCAAAGGTGAATTCCATTATTTTTGGCAAAAATTCCATTTGGGCGCGCTTAGAAAACTTGCAGGGCAAACCATTATTTACGGCTTCAGCAATATCGTCAGCAGGTTGTTAAATTACCTGCTGGTGCCTTACTATACGCATCTGCTTTCACCGGGTGAATATGGTCCGGTGAACATTATCTATGCAATCATTCCTTTTTTATTTGCCGTCTATACGTATGGATTGGAAACATCCTATTTTCGTTTTTCTCAGAATCGGGACGACCGGCCGGCTGTGCTGGGCACGACTTCCATTTCCATTATTTGCTCCACCCTGTTATTTACTTTTTTGCTTTTGCATTACAAACAGGTGATTGCCGGCTGGATTACGTTGCCGCATCATCCAGAATATGTGACCTATTTTGCCTGGATATTGTTGTTTGATACTTTGGGTGTGATTCCTTTTGCAAGGCTGCGGCTGGAAGACAGACCCGTAAAATATGCTTTCATCAAGGTTTCAGGTATCGTAGTAAATATTTTGTTTAATGTCTTTTTCCTTTCGGTATGTCCGGCACTCTTACATCATGGACATCGCTGGGTGGTATTATTTTACAATCCGTATGAAAAAATTGGTTACATATTCATTGCGAATATTCTTTCCAGTGCTTTTGCCTGGATGTTATTATGGAAGGAATTTTTTCGAATTCAGTGGCGATTTGATTTTGGCTTGTGGTGGCGCATCATGAAATATTCATTGCCATTGGTGATTGTAGGCTTTGCGGGAATGGTGAATGAAACCATGGATAGGGCGTGGTTTTTGCCACATTACCTGCCTTACGATCATGCAAAGAATGATTATCTCATCGGTATATACAGTGCTAATTACAAACTGGCTATTCTGATTACCCTGTTTATTCAGGCATTCCGCTTAGGTGCAGAACCTTTTTTCTTTCAGCAATCCACTTACGCGAATGCGCGGCAAACCTATGCACGGGTAATGAAATATTTTGTAATGGTGGTGAGCATCATGTTTTTGTTTGTAGCGTTGTATTTACCTATCTGGAAATTGTTTTTACGTCGTCCCGCTTACTGGGAAGGTTTGTATGTGGTGCCCTATCTGTTGGCTGCAAATATGTTTTTAGGTATTTATTACAATTTAACGATATGGTTTAAACTTACCGACCGCACGCGGATAGGAGCTTATATTACGCTATTTACGGCATTGCTGGCATTTGTGCTGAATTACTGGTGGATACCTATCTGGGGCTATTTCGGCAGTGCGCTGGCAACTATGGTATGTTACCTGGTGCAAATGATCATCTGCTACGTGTTAGGACAAAAATATTATCCCATTCCTTATGCCGTGAAAAAGCTGGTAAGCATCATGATTATGGCATTTTTATTTTATGCGATTTACTGGCTGATCAATCGATACTTCCTTTCACCCGGCGATCCTTATCGAATTGCATTACCCTCCTTGTTGCTGGCCACGGTGCTATTTTGCACGTATTTGTATCTGTTATACAAAATTGAAAAACCTTATCTGCGACAACTGTCCTGGCCGACGATTTTGAAAAACAATCGTTAAGCCCTCGTTTACGGATCGACAAGTTTATCCGGTTATTGCGCGTACAAAGGGATTGTGTTGTTTTTCATGACCGATAGTGGTTGTGGGTCCATGCCCGGGATAAACCACCACATCGTCGGGAAGCACGTACAGGCGCTGGCGAATGCTGGTTTCGAGTGTTTCGAAATTTCCGCCCGGTAAATCGGTGCGGCCGATGCTTTCGCGAAACAACACATCTCCGCCGATCAGCCATCTTTCGGCTTCGTTATACAGGCAAATGCTGCCCGGTGAATGCCCCGGAGTCCAGATCACCCGCAGGCTTATAGTTCCAAACAACCATTCTTCTTCGTCGGTAAGGAATCGTTCCGGATAAGGCGAAGGCTCGAATGGAATATTGTACATCTGTCCGGAAAGCGGTGCGGCATCGAGAACGGGTAATTCGGCCTGATGCATAGCCGGTTTCAGCTTCCAGCGCGTATATACCAGTCGGTTGCCGAAAATATGGTCCAGATGTGCATGGGTATTGATCAACCCCACAACCTTTAATTGTCGTTTTTCGATAAAATTCAGAAACTGTTGTTGCTCCTCGGGAAAATAGCAGCCGGGGTCTATAATGAGACACTCGTTTTGTGCGTTAATGAGGAGGTAGGTATTTTCCTGGAAAGGATTGAAAGCAAACTGGTGGATTTCGGTCATATCATCTTAATTTTACTTTTAAACCGCAATTTTCATGAAGCGCTTCCTCACATTGACATCGTTATGCGGAATGGTCGTGCTGCTGCATATCGCATCGCAGGCGCAGACCAATGCCGTTGAGTTTGGCCAGAATCGCCTTCAATTTAAGAACTTTCAATGGAGATACTATCAATCCGATCATTTTGATGTGTATTTCAGTCAGAATGGATTGAACCTGGGCAAATTTGTGGCTCAGATTGCCGAAGAACAGCTGCCGCTGATCGAGCGATTCATGGATTACGGCGTGAATGGTAAAATCAATATTGTGGTGTATAACAACTTCGGCGAAATGAAGCAATCCAATATTGGCATAGGGCTCGACTGGCAGAATACCGGCGGAATTACCAAGCTGGTGAACAATAAGATGATTGTGTACTATAACGGCGATCATACCGATCTCGTCCGGCAAATTCGCGAGGGTATCGCCCGGGTAATTGTAGAAAATATGCTTTTCGGTGAAGATGTGGGCGAATTTGCTACCAACGCGGTGTTACTTTATTTACCCAAATGGTTCACCGATGGCTACATTGCCTATGCAGCGCAAAACTGGAATGCAGATCTGGATGCAACATTAAAAAACCTGATTCTGTCGGGCAGGTATGAAACGCTTAATCAGCTCGTACTCGACCATCCCACGCTGGGCGGTCATGCTTTCTGGCATTATGTGGAAATGAATTATAGTCCGCAGGCTACGTCTTATTTGCTTTACATTGCGCGTATTGAACGAAGCCTGAAGCGTGCAATGAAACAGGTTTTGCGCAAATCATACCGTGATGTAAATCGCGATATGGTGATGTTTTATCGGCAGCAATATGCGCAGGACAACCGTGGCAGGCGTCAGGTGGTGCGAGGTACGCCTGTTACCGTTAAAGAGGTGAGTCCGAGCATTGACTATTATCATTTTGCGCCACGGCCGGTGGGTAGAGATTATGCGTATGTGGAATACAAACAGGGCTTTTACAGGGTATTACTCTACCAGGGCCTGTTCAAACCCACCCTGATTTACAAGGGTGGCGTACGCAGGCTGAAATCGGCAGAAAATCCGGTTTATCCTCTACTGGCCTGGGATCCGCGGGGTAGTCGTCTGGCGGTGATTTATGAAAAGGCCGGAAAGCCGCAGCTGCTCATCTACGACATCATCACCCGATTAAAGCACACCTATCCGCTGCCTTTTGAAAGCGTCAACAGTTTTAATTTCCTGCATGATTACAATACGCTGGTGCTCTCCGCGATTCGTAATGGGCATAGTGATATTTTTACCTATAATATCAGCAATTTCAAATCCACCCAGCTCACCAACGATGCATACGATGACCTGGACCCATCTTATGCCGCTTTTCCACGCAAAAGTGGTATTCTGTTCGTTTCCAACAGGCCATCAGCCGATGCTCCTTCGAGCGATACGGTTGCGCATTATGCCCATTACAACGTATTTATGGTAAGTGATTGGGACAATGATCAGCGCCAGATCACCCAGCTTACACACCTTACCGATGCCGATGCCCGCCTGCCCATGCAATATGGCGACACCTATTTCACCTTTGTAACCAACGAAAATGGCATTGCAAACCGCTATGCGGGTTCCTATACCGCGATCCCGGCCGGTGTGGACTCTCTGTTTTATCTGGGCAGTACTATTCTACGCAATCCCGATCGGGAAGAACTGGATTCTGCACTCGCCGATTATGGAAGCACTCAGCCGGATTCCATTAAAGTCATTGCCATCACGCACGATTCAACATACACGTTCCCCATCACCAATTATGCCTATGGTATTGAAGAAAGCCATATCGCCGGAAATAACCAGCAAATTTCAGAGGTTATTCATCAGATGGACTTCAAGCGGGTATACCGGCTGAAAGAAGATACGGTAGCCCTGCGTCGGCGTAATGTAAGCACCCGGCCCACCCATTATATCCTCTGGCAGCGCAGGGCCGATAGTGCAAGGATGGGCTTGCCCAACTATTATGTGCAGCCTGATACCGTTCGACGGAGAAAAAGCTTTTTCAAAAGTCCTTTCGGCATAGCCCAGCCCGATACCAGCCAGGCAGCCGTTCAGCCGGTGACAGCCCAAACCTCTATCTTGCCTGAACTCAAATTAATTCCCTATCACCTCCGCTTCGCTTCCGATTATCTGATGACACAGGTCGATAATTCGGTGTTGTTTACCCAGTATCAAAAATTCACCGGAAGTGGACCCGTGGAACTCGCCAATCCTTTCAACGGACTCATCCGCCTGGGTGTATCCGATATGCTGGAAGATATTAAGTTTTCTGGAGGACTCCGGGTGCCATCCGACCTGAATGGTAGCGAATATTTCTTCCAGTTTTCTGATTTGAAAAAAATGGTCGATTGGAGTCTGTTATATTATCGCAAAGTAGAACGCAATACACTGGTGGATCAACAGGGTAATGCAGTGGCAGAAGCAAAATTCAAGACTAACCTGTATCAGCTGGAGCTCAGCTATCCACTGGATGAAGTAAAAAGTGTTCGGGCTCAGGTAGGTGCACGCACCGATCGGATTGTTTATCTGGCCAGTGATCCTAATACCCTGAAATATCCCGATTACAATGAAACCTACGGCATCCTGCATCTAGAATATGTGTACGACAACACCGTCAATCCAGCTACCAATATCTGGTATGGATTGCGTTACAAGGTGTTTGGTGAAATGTTCCCCCAGCTTAATAAACCTCAACAGCCCGGCGGCAGCAGGTTTACATTCAATGCCGGCGCCGATGTACGGTATTATTATCCCATTTATCGGAATTTCATCTGGGCAACACGATTTGCAACAGGATTTTCGTGGGGCACCCGTAAATTGATTTATTATCTGGGCGGCGTGGATAACTGGTTGTTCCCGAAATTTAATTACAATACGCCCATTGACTACAATGCCAATTATGCTTTCCAGACGCTGGCCGAAAACCTCCGTGGATATGATCAGAATATCAAAAACGGGAATAATTATGTGTTGTTAAATACCGAACTGCGTCTGCCAGTGTTTTCCACCTTCATTGAAACACCGATCAATTCGGATTTTGTGCGCAATTTTCAGATAACCTCGTTTATCGATATTGGCACAGCCTGGTCGGGCGGATTTTCGTTAAAAGACAACACCTCTACATACTATGGTGCCCCACCGGTTGTAGTAAAAATTAAAAATGGTTTTCTTGGACCCTTTGCTGCGGGTTATGGTTTTGGTGCGCGGTCAACCATTGCCGGGTATTTTCTTCGCTTTGATGCCGGTTGGCCTGCAACGGGCTTTTTCCAGGGATCGCCCAAGCTATATCTGGCTCTGGGAGTAGATTTTTGAATTCATGGATGAGTTTGCTGGGGCGCACACTGGCAGGCATCGGCCTGGGGTGGGATTTGCGCTTTTGCTGCCGTCCAGCAAAAATTCATGGCCTGGCTGGTGATACTCTGCAATTTGAGTCTGATTTTCACACCACGCCGACTATCGGGTCCGGTAACCACACGCGTGCTGTGGGCGGGTATATCGCCAGCCGCCAGGGTAATGGATTGAAATTCGGTTCCATTATTTTGTAAGTAAATCAGTTGGCATTCCACCTGATCCAGCGGAAAATCAGTCTGATTTTCGATCCGGATGGCAGGATGATGAATGCCCCCCAGAAATCCCGTTCGGAAGCCCGCTATGCTGATATGGATGTAGTTGGGCCAGTTTTTACGATAATAGGCTCGTAAATCCATCATGGTTCCCTGGCTGCCGGATGCCGGTCGTTGTTGATTGAGCTGACTTATGGCGTTGCGAAGCTGCTCATTTTCTTGCTGAAGCTGTTGATACTGCATCAGTAGTTCGTGCAGTTGCTTACGCGTTTGTTGCAGACTTTGATCGGTTTGCCTGTTTGCAGACCACAGCCACAGGCAAAGCACGCCCAGCAGCAGGCAAAGCGAAAGGGAAAAAATAGATTTCGTTTTCATGAAATAAAAACAAAACTATATGTTTGTATCAAACCTGTATGTGTTTGCCTGTTTACCGGCAAACCTGCTCTTGTGCAAATCTTGCATGCTACTGCTGGTGAGATCCAACGAATAAACACTTTCGGCTATTGAAATATATTTCATAGGCTTATGCATATCCTTCCTGTTCAGAATCGCCAGACGGCACGTGCATTTTTATTGTTACCCAGAAAAATTCATGCCGGTAATCCCGAATGGATTGAGCCTTTGCATCGCGATATTGAGGAAGTGTTTGATCCCCGTCGCAATAAGGCTTTTCGCCACGGTGAATGCGCCCGCTGGATTCTGGTGGATGATCGGCAGAACTGTATTGGTCGGGTGGCTGCATTCGTGAATCGGAAATATAAAAATAAAGGTGATGATATTCCCGTGGGAGGCATGGGCTTTTTTGAATGCATTAACAATCGACAAGCGGCTCATATGCTATTCGACCAATGCAAAACCTGGTTACAGGAGCGCGGTATGCAAGCCATGGACGGCCCCATCAATTTCGGTGAACGCGATAAATGGTGGGGACTGCTGGTAGAAGGGTTTCATGCACCACCTTATGGCATGAACTATCATCCGCCTTATTATCGGGATTTGTTCGAGAGTTATGGGTTTGAAGTGTTTTTCAACCAGTATTGTTATGCCATGCGGGTCGATACCCGCTTGCAGGATAAATTCTACGAGCGTCATGCCCAGTTTGCCGCCAATCCTGATTTTCATGCAGAGCATTACCGGAAAAAGGATCTGGAAAAATTTGCACGGGATTTTTGTAAAGTATATAACGAAGCCTGGGCCGGCCATGGCGGATTGAAAACCCTGGAGCTCAAACAGGTGATCCAGTTTTTCCGCAAAATGAATCCTGTAGCCGACGAGCAGCTGGTATGGTTTGTTTATTATCAAGATGAGCCCATCGGCTGCTGGTTGAATATCCCGGATATTAATCAGGCGATTCGGTATTTGCATGGGCATTTTGGCTGGTGGCACAAGCTCAAGTTCATCTGGTTGATGCGCAAAGGGGTGTGCAAGCGCTTTATCGGGCTGGTATTCGGCATTGTTCCTGCATTCCAGGGTAAGGGAGTTGATAGTTATCTCATCATCGAGGGGGCTAACGTCATTCAACCCGCAGCTCGCTATGAAGAATATGAAATGCAATGGATCGGCGATTTCAATCCAAAAATGATTAACATTGCAGAAAGCCTGGGAACTTATCGCAGCCGTCGACTGATTACCTATCGGTATCTGTTTGATCGCAGCAAGCCATTTCAGCGACATCCTATGGTGTAAAAGAGATTTTCTAACTTCGTTTTCATGGAGCATTTTCTGGTTTCTGCGCGGAAATATCGTCCACAGGATTTTGCGTCTGTGGTTGGGCAGTCCCATATTACCACCACGCTGAAAAATGCCATTCTTCAAAAGCAGCTTGCCCATGCTTTTTTATTCTGTGGGCCGCGCGGCGTGGGTAAAACCACCTGTGCACGCATCCTCGCTAAAACCATCAATTGCGAAAACCTCAGACCCGATGGTGAAGCCTGCAACCAGTGCGCATCCTGCATAGCCTTTAATCAGGGAACCTCATTTCATATTCATGAATTAGATGCCGCTTCTAACAATTCTGTGGAAGATATCCGGGCACTGGTTGATCAGGTGCGGTTTCCGCCACAGGGTGCCCGATATAAAACTTATATCATCGATGAGGTGCATATGCTCAGCACTGCAGCCTTTAATGCATTTTTAAAAACCCTTGAAGAACCTCCCTCTTATGCCATATTTATTTTAGCCACGACCGAAAAGCATAAAATTCTGCCCACCATTCTGAGCCGCTGCCAGGTATTCGATTTCAGGCGTATTACCCTTCACGATATCGTGCATCATTTACAGGATATCTGTGCAAGGGAACAGGTAGAAGCCGAAGAAGAAGCTCTGCATCTGATTGCCCAGAAGAGTGAAGGTTGCATGCGCGATGCCCTTGGCATTTTCGATACGCTGGTAAGTTTTACAGGAGGCAAAATCACTTACACGCAGGCCCTGGCCCATCTGAACATGCTGGATGTGGAATATTATTTCCGTATCCTGGAAGCCATTCAACAGCAAGACATAGCACAAACTTTATTGTATCTCGATGAAATCCTTCAGAAGGGATTTGAAGGCGAGCATGTACTGGAAGGCATGGCTGAATTTTTACGCGACCTCATGGTATGCCGGGACGAAAAGCTGACGGCCCTGCTGGATATCGCCCAGAACTTCAGAAAACGATATGCCGAAATGGCCCGGCGTTGCAGCCTTTCCTGGCTGGTAAGTGCCCTGGCTTTACTACAGGATGCCGGCACGCAATACCGCAATTCCCGCAATAAACGACTCACGCTCGAGATTGCATTCATCAAGCTCTGTTACCTGCAACAGGCCGTGCAGCTGGTAGGCGATGTAGCCACCGGCGAAGTGGTAAAAAAAAAGCTGACGCATGAACAGGAAACTACCCGTGTGCGAGCGCCTTTCCAGGCTGTTCCTCGACCTGCTTCTATTCCGGTATCGACGGCATCTCCCCGGGAAAATAAGCCTTCTGCCGGTCTTACGCCTATCACCCGGAAGCCCCTGCCGGCGACGGAACTTCGCATGACGGCCGCTGATAAACTCCCCACACTTGATCATCTCAAAAAAGATCAGCAGGCATCGCAGCAGGCGGCCGAAGCCGTATCCAGGCCCTTAACCCTGGAACAGGTGCAAAAGTGCTGGGCGCATTATATTCAACTGTTGCAGCAAAGAGGTCAGCAGGCACTGGCCGTGCAACTCGAACAGTCGCGTATCAACATCATTCCTCCGGAAGAAATTCAGGTAACTACCTCGAATATTATTCAATTTCGTTTTCTGGAAGAGGAAAGGATGCATATTGCCGACTTTTTGAAACAAGCGCTCTCGCGTCCGGGATTGGTGATGAAAATCCTCCTTGAAGAAACGGAAACACCCGATCAGAGCCCGCCTGTTTACACACCCCAGCAACAATTTGAACAATTGAAAGCGCGCTATCCCCTCATTGCACGCCTGCAGCAGGTGCTGGATCTGGAGCTGGATTATTGAAAAACGGCAACAGTGGCTGTTTTTTTCATTTAAGCATGAATTAGTTACTTTTGAGCCGAATTTGAAAGCATAATCCATATGGCAGAAGCAATACGGATGCCCCTGTTGAGCGATACGATGAAAGAAGGCGTAATCGCTGCCTGGCATAAAAAAGTTGGTGATCAGGTAAAAGCTGATGATGTGATTGCTGAGGTGGAAACCGATAAAGCCACCATGGAAGTGATTCCCTATGTAGAAGGTACTTTGTTATATATCGGTCCAAAAGAAGGTGAATCGGCGAAGGTGAACGACATTATTGCTATTGTAGGAAAGCCGGGAGAGGATTATCAGGCCTTGCTGGCGCAGCAAACCGGGGACAAGGCTTCGCCTGACCAACAGCAACAGGCTACAGCATCTGCTGAATCATCGGCTACGCGAGCCGATCTTCAGCAGCTCTTGCAGCAGGTGAACGTAGTACGCATGCCTTTGCTGAGTGATACCATGAAAGAAGGTAAGATTGTAGCCTGGCATAAAAAAGTTGGTGATCAGGTAAAAGCTGATGATGTGATTGCTGAAGTGGAGACCGATAAAGCCACCATGGAAGTTACGCCTTATGTAGAAGGGACGTTGTTATACATAGGTCCGAAAGAAGGCGAATCGGCGAAGGTGAACGATATCATTGCCATTATCGGGAAAAAAGGCACCGATATTCAGCCGATTCTGGAAGCCGAGCGGCAACAGGCAACTGCCGGAGAAAAACAAGCTACTCCTGCTCCGACCGCTCAGTCGGCCTCTCCTGTTGCTCGGGCCGCAACTCCAGCTCCCGTTTCCGCTGTTACTCAAGCTACATCTGTAACGCCGGGGGGACGCATCAAGGCTTCGCCCCTGGCACGCCGGCTGGCCGCCGAAAAAGGCATCGACCTATCGTTGATCAAGGGGAGTGGCGATGACGGACGCATCATCAAGCGAGATATCGACCAGTATCTGGCATCTCCGGCAGCACGGGCAGCGGCTGCAGCTCCTGCTTTTGTGCCGGCCGGAGAAGAAAGCTATCAGGATACGCCGGTGAGCCAGATGCGCAGAGTGATTGCCCAACGCCTCAGCGAAAGCAAGTTCACCGCCCCACATTTTTATCTGACGATTGCTGTGGATATGCGACGCATGGTCGATGCCCGCAAGGCACTGAACGAGATTGCCGAAGTAAAAGTGTCGTTTAACGATATCCTGATCAAGGCGGTGGCCATGGCCCTGCGCAAGCATCCCGAGGTAAACAGCAGCTGGATGGGCGATTTCATACGTACTTATCGCCATATCCATATCGGCTCGGCCGTGGCTATTGATGATGGTTTGATCGTACCGGTGATTCGCTTTGCCGATCAAAAATCTATTGCACAAATCGCGGCGGAAACCAAAGTGTTGTACGAAAAAGCTCGCAACCGCAAATTGCAGCCTCAGGATTTCACCGGCAACACCTTTACTATATCCAACCTGGGCATGCTGGGCATCGAAGAGTTTACGGCCATCATCAATCCGCCCGACAGCTGTATCCTGGCCGTGGGCGCCATTCAAGATACGCCCATAGTGGAAAACGGACAGGTGGTGATTGCTCCTGTGATGAAACTCACCATGAGCTGCGATCACCGTGTGGTAGATGGCGCCGTGGGCGCACGTTTCCTGCAAACGCTGAAGCAGATGCTGGAAAATCCGCTGGCCATGCTGCTTTGATGTGGATGCTCAACCTTTCTCGTTTCATATCGCTGAGTTCAGTTGCATTGTTCTGCTGCCTGTTGCACATATCCTGCAGCAGAACGTCGGTAACGCAACCTGTGTCGGTGATCTGGGATACCGATATCGGACCCGATTTCGACGATGCAGGCGCTTTAGCCATGCTACACCACCTGGCCGATAGCGGGCGCATCCATTTGCTGGCCACCATGGCTTCCAATCGATATCCACATACTGTAGCGGTTTTGCAGATCCTGAACAGCTGGTATGGCCGTCCACAGCTACCCATTGGCGAGGCCGACAGTGCCGATGCGCCAATAGTGCCCGATGCCTGTGGATGGACCGATAGCCTGATGCATGAGTATGGTGATGTAATCGCTCAAGCTTCCGCACCCCGTCCGGCTGTGAAGCTTTATCGAAGATTACTGGCCGCCGCTCCCGATACCAGCGTGGTGATTATCAGTACCGGGTTTTTCAGCAATCTGGCCGCCTTATTGCGTTCCCCCGCCGATGGGTATGCCCAGGAAAATGGAGTCGAGCTGGTACGTCGAAAAGTGAAATACCTGATCAGCATGGCAGGCGCATTCCCCCGGGGCAGGGAATTTAATGTGTACAACGATCCGCTATCGGCCGCTTATGTAGCCGACCACTGGCCCACACCCATCTTTTTCAGTGGATATGAAATCGGCGATTCTATTTTCACGGGCTTACCTTTCATTCGGCACACTCAAAAACGTTTTCCGCTGCAGCTCATTTTTCAAACCGGGCTGCGCTGCTGGCATGAAGATTCTACGGGTCATCCCAGCTGGGACGAAACAGCCGTACTGGCTGCCATCGATACCGCACACAGGCTGTTTGACCTCCATCCGGGGCATATCCAGATTCGTGCAGACGGCTTCAATTCCTGGGAAAATAATCCTGAAGGACATCAATATTATCTGATGCTCAAAACACCTCGCCCTGTACTGGCTCGGATCATCGATGGTTATTATTTGCTGGAAAGATAAACAGTATAAAAATGAGCGACAGTCCAGTTTTTCAACACTTCTCAAGCTAAAAATTGTGCGGATAAGAAAATGGTATCAAGCGCTCATCAAGGGCGATGCGATCAGTCTTGCTCGGTATGCCTGGTTGGTGTGTTATCCTCATCCTGCTTCTGGCTTAACCACCAGCGATAGCCAATAAATCCCACCAGCGCCAGCGGGGTGACCATGAGGTAGAGAATGCCTGCATTCAAGCTGCGTGCGGCATGGGGATCGAGGTCAGAAGCTGTTTTCGTGCAGATGGAACACTGAGCATGTGCAGCAGCCACTACCAGCATAAGCCCAACCGTAAGCATCAAACCGTATATCAGAAACTTCTTCATCCTCCTGATGCTTTTAGGTTAAGAGAATCATCAACAAATATACGAAATTCCGGGTAGCTGAACGCTCAATGGCCTATCTTTTTACAATTTCACACACAGGTTACCCTGCAGGATAAAACTGTGAAACGGATTGGCCGACCGAAAAGGAAAAATGCCGTTTGTACTGCTTTAGTACCGTAACACACATAAGCGCTAAAAAACATCAAATTTGCTTTACATTGTGTATGGGGTAATTACTGTATGGAGCCATGAATGCTTTTAACAACACCAGGCAGCCAAGACCCGTCATGAAATTAAAACTTCGCGTTTTCGACATCATACTCGAAATGGCGGGATGGCTTTTGCTCCTCGCAGGCTGGTTCATCCCCTTGTGGGAATATAATCGGCTGCCACAACGCATACCCGTGCACTTTAATTGGTCGGGACAGGCCGATAGCATGGGTGAAAAATGGATGATCTGGATAATACCATCCATTGCAACTATTCTTTTTTCAGGCTTAACCTTATTGAATCGATATCCTCAAATATTCAATTATCCAGTTCGCATTACCGAGCAAAATGCATACAGGCAATACACACTTGCTACACGATTGATCAGGTATTTGAAAACCATCGTTGTATTTATTTTTGAATTTATTTCCCTTCAGGTTATCAAGTCAGCAGAAGGGAAATCAGCCGGTATACCACATTGGTTCTTGCCTGTGGTTTTAATATTGGTGTTTATACCCCTGATTTATTATGTCATACGTTCCCTGAGCAACCATGGTAAATAAAAACTGAAGTGAACAGTATATACAGAAGCTATCATGATCGTTGTTGCAGTTTACATGTTTTTCTGAAAATGAAAATTTTAAGGATGTAAACACATACATATTTATGATTACGCGTTTTCTTGCCGCTTATGTAGCTGTATATATTTTCAACAGCTTAAGTGGTTATCTTATACATGATCGATTGTTGCATCAACAGTATATGGAGTTGATGCCCATATTGCATACTGAACATATCCAGCATAAAATATGGGCGTTTATACTAACAGCCGTTACCGGGTCGTTTTTCTTTACCCTTGTGTACAGTGCTTGGAAAAAATCGGGCAGCATATCCGAGGGATTGGTTTATGGTTTGATCATTGGTCTGTGGATGGGATTGAGTATGTCATTGAACGCCTATGCATCAACGGGATTAATTCCACTTTCGCTTGCAATGAAGTGGTTTTTGTATAGCCTACTGCAGTACGTTTTAGCCGGCATGCTGGTGGCCTGGGTTTATCATATTCGTTTTTTTACGAAAACAAACAAATAGGGTTGTACATATTTCCAGTATTTGTTGTTTTTATTTCCTATTTTTTGCATTGAATTTTAGAGGTTTTTCACATCATTTTCGCTTTACGGATAGTGTATTTTCGCATTGAATTTTCTAATTTGGTGGATAATTTATCTGGATGAGCAATAAATTTCAATACACGGGTTATGGCATGCAGGTATTCATCCTCATTGCATTAACGATTGCAGGATTCGTGTTCTATTTTTTATTGAGCATGGTATTGCTGCTCGGGCATGGCGGGTTGCGGATGTTAGATGCCCAACAGATGTTAGATGATCCAGCCATGCTGGGTTTACTCAAGTTGCTGCAATCCCTTTCGAGTATTATGATATTTTTATTACCTGCGCTGACTTTTGCATGGATGGCGGATACGGAGCCCATGCGCTGGATAGGCTTGCGTCATGCTTTTGGTATGAAGCAGCTGATTGTAGTGATTGGCTTGATGGTGGCGAGCCTGCCCTTTATTGGGTTAACCGGACAATGGAATGAACAGATTCACCTGGGTGGCCGTTTACACGAACTGGAAACCTGGATCCGAAACACGGAAGCACTGGCCGAAAAGCAAACCCGTCTTTTGCTTACCACGCATGGTATAACGGATTATCTGGTAAACCTCCTGATGATAGCGATATTGCCGGGTATTTGTGAAGAAGCCTTTTTTCGGGGAGCTTTACAGCGCCTGCTGATTGGATGGACAGGCCGCACCACCCCGGGTGTTGTGCTGACTGCTCTTATCTTCAGCTTTTTACATTTTCAATTTTTAGGTTTTCTGCCTCGCTTTATCCTGGGTATGATGCTGGGCTATGTATATGCGTACAGTGGTAGCCTCTGGCTGGCCATGATAGGTCATTTTGTAAATAATGGCGTGGATGTTACGCTTATGTATTTTTATCAACTGGGCTGGATAAGCACCGATCCCATGGGTAACAGCCATGTTGATCTCTGGCCGGGATTGTTGAGTGCTGTCATCGTCATCGCTTTGTTATTGGGATTAAAACGCTTATCTACTCAAAACATGGCAAGCAGAGAAGTTCAATGAAGCCTGCGATAGGAGAGAAATATACAACGGATAAAAATCTTGAAAGTATGGAAACAGATTGGGTAAAAATTTACACGGCAAGACAATCGTACGAAGCCGCACTCATCCAGGGCATGCTTAAAGAATACGGTATTGAAAGCGTCATGATGAATCGTCAGGATTCCGAATTTCTTGTGGGTGAAATTCATCTTTATGTACATCGCTCAGATGCGGAAGAGGCGATAAGATTAATCGAACAAACACGAGAAGAATAATTCATATTGCATGATTTTGCTTATCGATTACAAGCCATATCTTGCATGAGTACTTTTTCCCGAACCTTCATCACGCGCAGCGTTACAGCAGTGGTTTTTGTAGCCATCATGCTCATGGGTTTGTTATTGAATCGGTATAGTTTTCTGATATTATTTATCTTGATTGCAGCAGGATGTATGGTGGAATACCAGCAGCTGATGCATTTGGTGATGGTTCGTTTTTCAAAAAGCAAAGAGGTAGAGAAACCGAATCCAGTGCAACGGATAGCTATGTGGCTTGGTGTATCAGGCATTTTATTGATGGGTGTGGGTGGAGCATTGCCTGCGCATTCGCTTCGAATCGATGTTATAGGCTTTGACGTTCTGATGATAAGCTTTGTGTTGATTCCTTTATCCGAGTTGTTTATCGGAAGTTTTCGATGGGTTTCTGCCCTGTTTTCCTTGATAGGCTGTCTGTATGTAGGCCTGGCGCCTGCTTTCATGATTTATTTCAGATGGCAAGAGGTCAACAAAGATGTGCAATGGATTCCAGTCATCATTATAGGTTGTGTATGGGTTAATGATACGATGGCCTATCTTACAGGCTCCCTGTTAGGGAAGCATAAGCTCTGGCCTGCTGTTTCACCGGGAAAAACCTGGGAAGGCACGCTTGGCGGCATATTGTGCACGGTGGCGCTGTCGTTTGCGGCTTCTTGGATATGGCCATTATTCAACCAATGGCACTGGATGAGCATCGCTTTGCTGGTTGGCATATCGGGTACACTTGGCGATTTGCTGGAATCGGGATGGAAGAGAATGGCTGGCGTAAAGGATTCCGGTCGATTGATGCCTGGCCATGGCGGCATGCTCGATCGATTTGATTCTTTACTGGTAGCCACGCCAATCGTATGGCTATATGTTCACGTCTGGATGTTTCGATAGCAGATACGTGTGGTACCAGATTTAATTTTATCTTTGTATAGATAGTTCTGCACATGCATATTCATCGAGAAGGATATCGTATCATCGCTGTTTCGGCCATCGTTTTACTGATTTTAGACTGGCTGATCTATCATTTCCTCCATCAGCATTTCCCTTCTGTTTGGGGGCTCTGGCTGATAGTTTCCATTGTATTGTTCATTTTCATCATCGCTTTTTTTCGTGTACCTCATCGGCGTAAGGTTATAGATGAACGTGCAATCTTTTCAGCCGCAGACGGCCATGTGGTGGCCATTGAAGAAGTGGAAGAAACGGAATACTTTCAGGATAAGCGTGTGCAGATTTCTGTGTTCATGAGTCCATTAAATGTACATGTCAATTATTATCCCGTTTCGGGTGAAGTTACATATTCAGCTTACCATCCCGGGAAATATCTGGTAGCCTGGCATCCCAAATCCTCCACACTCAACGAACGTCATTCCCTGGTGATTCGTTCCCATTACGGTGAAGTGATGGTGAAACAAATTGCCGGAGTCATGGCTCGTCGAATTGTAAACTATGCACAAAAAGGCATGCAGGTACAACAGGGCGATGAACTGGGCTTCATTAAATTCGGTTCCAGAGTAGACATCTTGCTTCCGCCACAGGTACAGATTCATGTAAGGCTTCAACAACCGGTAAAAGCCGGTATTACGCGACTGGCAAGCTGGTTATGAATCTTTTAAAGCGTATGTTCGTATTAAAGAATCCGTTTTAAATCTTCCAGATGATGTATGATGTAAGTAGCTGATACTGTGCATTGATGTTGATCGGGATTGAAATATACTTGATCTATACCGGCTTGTTGTGCGCCCACAATATCTGCATCCACATCATCTCCTATCATCAGGCTCTCTTCAGCATTAGCCTGTATGCGCGTGAGCGCATATCGAAAAAATGATAATTCCGGCTTCAAACAACCCGCCTCTGCAGAGGTAATCACATGTTCAAAATAATGCGCAATTCCGGCACGTTGTAATTTTAATCCCTGAATTTCCGGGAAACCATTCGTGAGAATATGTAGATGATAATGCTTATCCATCAAATAATCCAGAATATCCCTTGCCCCTGGCATCAGTTGTGATTGATGAGGTAATGCTTTTAAGAAATCTTCACCCAGGCGAGCAGCCAGTGTTTCATCGGGATAATGAATTTCCTGAAGAGCAAGCCACATGCGTTTCCATTGCAATTCTTCTCTGCTGATCTGGTGATTGCGATAGGCCTCCCAGAGCCGCAGGTTATGCTGTTGATAGCTCTGGTAGAAGCTGTTAAAATCTGCTCCGGTTTTTTCTTCGAGCGAATAGTTTTCATATAACTGTTCCAGGGTAAGTTCAGCATTTCGAGCAAAGTCCCACAGGGTATGATCCAGGTCAAAAAATAAATGCCGGTACTTCATCAGGCCATACATTTACACACAAAATTCATGAAACAAAAATAAAAACGCAACAATACGATCAAACGATTTTTGGTTTCTGATCAGACGAGTATTTTAAAAAAACAATTGATTTTAAAAGACTTCCTTTTATTTTTAGCCTGTATTTATTCCATTTCGCTATGCCCTTATTGATTACATTCACCGGAATCGTTTTACTCATTCTGCTGATTGCGTGGATAAAAGCCGATACTTTTTTGTCGTTTTTGCTGGTGAGCGTATGTGTGGGATGGTGGAGTGGTATGGACGTAGATGCGATTGTACATGCTATCGAGTCGGGTATCGGCAGCACACTGGGGTCGCTGGTCATCATTCTTGGATTGGGTGCCATGCTGGGTAGACTTGTAGCCGATAGTGGTGCTGCCAGGCAAATTACCGATCAGTTGATGAGATGGTTTGGGTTGCCTCATATTCGCTGGGGTTTGGCACTGGCAGGACTGATCATTGGTATTCCTTTGTTTTATACGGCTGGTTTTGTGGTGGTTGTGCCTTTTATATTTTCTATTGCATATACTACACGATTGCCTTTGTTATACGTGGCTATACCCATGCTCTCTGCTTTATCAGTTGCACATGGTTTTTTGCCACCACATCCTTCGCCTACGGCAATAGCCGTTGAATTACATGCAAGCATTGGTAAAACATTATTGTACGGAATAATCGTTGCCATACCGGTCATAACCCTTGCCGGTCCTTTATTTGCAGGTCTATTGAAAAGATATCATCCAGTCGTTAACGAGCAAACGTTCGCATGGTCGTCTTCCACTATTCCCAATCCGCCGGGTGTTATAGCCAGTTTTATCATTGCACTGATGCCCTTGATATTGCTCAGCTTGTTTACTATCAGTACCTTATTTTTCCCGGTATCGCATCCATGGATGCGGGTGCTGCATTTCATCGGAAATCCCGATATCGCCATGTTCATATCCGTAGTTGTAGCCATTATAGCACTTGGATTGAACAGAGGTTTATCCATGAGATCAGTTACTCATAATCTGCAGGATGCTTTTCAACAGGTTTCTGTCGTGATGTTTGTGATTGCAGGCGCAGGTGCTTTCATGCAGGTATTGCACGACGGTGGATTGAATGATTATCTTGCATCTATCTTCATGCAATGGCATATTCATCCCCTGTTGATGGGCTGGCTGGTGGCTGCAATGATCAGGATATGCATAGGTTCGGCAACCGTAGCCGGCTTAACAGCAGTGGGTATCCTGCTGCCCTTTTTGCATCAATCGCATGTTTCACCTGAATTAATGGTCTTATCTATCGGCGCAGGGAGTTTGATGTTTTCTCATGTAAACGATGGCGGTTTCTGGTTGTTCAAAGAATATTTTCATCTGTCTATGAAACAAACTTTTCTCACCTGGAGTATCATGGAAACGATTGTATCTATTGGAGGCCTGGCGGGCGTGTGGATACTTCATTTGCTGCATGTTTAATAAGATACCACAGATTAATGTTTGTTATGTTTTAATGATTCCTTAAAAACAAATTCACCTTTTGTTATCGATTTGTTCATGTTGCAGGTGGAGGTTTGTGATAGAATTCCTCACCTCAACCTGTACGATATGCATCATGTTCACACCATTGGTAAACAAGTTTTATGTTTACTTGCCATCGTTATTCTGTTTGTACGGTTCACAAACGCTCAACAAACCATTTCAGGGAAAATAATCTCGTTTTCTGATCAGCAGGTAATTCCTGGAGCAACTGTGATCTCACTAAAATCGGGTCAGGGAACCATTACAACATCAGACGGACTATTCCAATTGCCCTATATCTGGCATGATACCTTATTGATTAAGTTTATTGGATTTGAAACGCAGCGCATACCGGTAAATGATAACCATGATTTGTTGATTACACTCAGACCTTCACAAAAAACGCTTGGTGAAGTGGTGGTTACGGCACTGGGTGTGCGCAAGGAGCTAAAGAAAGTGGGTTATGCGATTCAAGAAGTGAACGGCAATGAACTGGTGAAAGCCAGAGATCAGAATCCACTCACGGGACTCGAAGGAAAGGTAGCGGGACTTTCTGTGGGTCCTTCTGCAGAAATGATGCGACAACCCACGGTGTTGTTGCGCGGTAATCAAATCACATTATATGTCGTGGATGGGGTACCCATCAGTTCCGACAGCTGGAATATCAGTCCGGATGATATTGCCTCTATTTCTATTCTTAAAGGGCCGGTGGCCGCAGCCCTGTATGGTAGCCGTGCGCAGTATGGCGCCATATTGATTACGACAAAAAAAGGACTTCAACAAAAAGGATGGCGGGTGGATGTCAATTCCACCAATATGTTTGATAAAGGTTTTATCGCTTTTCCCAGATTGCAAAACGAATATGGACCGGGAGAAAATCAATTGTATGCATTTGCCGATGGCCGTGGTGGTGGATTGAACGATAATGATTACGATATCTGGGGTCCCAAATTCCGTGGACAACTGATTCCACAATATGATGGTAAATATTATCCTGATTCAATTTTCACTACCGTGTTTCCGGGAGGCTATGTCTGGAAAGGACATATTCAACCGACGCCCTGGATTGCACGTGGTGCAAATAACTTACAACATTTTTTAAGAACAGGCTTTCAAACCAACAATAATATAGCTTTATCTGCCACGGGAGATGCTTATCAGCTGCGTTTTTCCGTATCTCAATCCTACCAGCAGAGCATCATCCCGAATATGAGTTTAAATATCATCAACTTCAACACGTATGGATCATATCAAATCAATAATCGCATCCGGATTGAATCGAATGTTAATGTCAACCGTCAGTTCAGTCCAAACTTTCCCGACGTGGATTATGGACCGAATAGTTTAATATATAATGTGGCGATATGGACGGGATCCGACTGGGATGTGAATGCACCGGATATTCGTGCCATCTGGCAACCCGGAAAAGTGGGTATTCAACAGATGTTCGCCGAATATCAACGCTACCATAATCCCTGGTTTATGGTATATGAATGGTTAAGGGAGCATTACAAAACTGATATTTACGGATATGTGGCCGGTCATTATATATTCAATCCCCATCTGAATTTGAATCTGCGTACCCAGATCACCACTTATGATTTATTCAGAAACGAAAAAATGCCTTACTCTGCTCATCCTTACGGCAGAGAGCAGAACAAAGGCGATTACCGGGAAGATCGTAGAAGTTTATTTGAGAACAATACCGATGTAGAGTTAAACTATGATTATACGGTTGCACGAAAGATTAATTTCAGCGGACTTATAGGTGCAAGTGTAAGGTTATTTCGTTACAATTCCAGCTGGGTATCTACCGATTACTTGAGTGTACCGGGGGTATATAGTTTCAGCAATTCACTCAATCCTATACAGGCCAGCAGTTTTGCGTCCCAGATGCGCGTTTACAGTGCTTATCTATCATCCGATATTTCTCTTTCAAAATATGCCACCATCGGGCTCACCGGAAGGATAGACAAATCATCGGCTCTTCCTCCCGGGCATAACAGTTATTTTTATCCCAGCATATCGCTGGCCTCGGTTTTATCGGATTATATCCATCTTCCGCAAAACATTTCTTTTCTGAAACTCCGGGCTTCATTTGCTACGATTCATGGTGATGCCACTTCTCCAACCATTGGCCCTGCGCCTTTTAATACCATTACGCAATTTGGTGCCAATCCATCCGGGAATTCTTTATATGATTATCCACTTGCTTATGGTAATCCTTATCTCTCGCCTTATGGAGGGCCTGATTATTCGCTTATTCAGACTTATTCTACGTCCAAGCCGTATAATAATATGACGGCTGCTTATTACAGCAGCAACCTGTATGATCCGAATTTAAAAACATTTAATCGTGTCAACTTTGAACAGGGATTCGATATTCGTTTCGTTCAGAATCGTCTGGGCATCAGCGCAACAGCATTTCAATATATCGATGGACCACGCATTTTACAGAATCCCATTTCAACGGCTACCGGTTATAGTTATTATTACCTCAATGCATTGAAGACAAAGAAAACCGGTTACGAGCTCACCCTTACGACCACACCGATAGCTGTTCGGGATCAATTTTCATGGGACATTTTATTGAACTGGAGCACGTTCAAAGATGTGTATCAGGATCTGCCTCCAGGACAGACCACTTACAACACTTTTTTCAGAAAAGGAGATCGGGTGGATAAGTTTTATGGATCTGCCTTTGTAAAGACGAAGGATGGACAGATCGTGTATGACAACAGTGGTGCGCCTTTAATCAATCCCGTACCTCAATTTTTAGGTTATCTGAATAGCAAATATGAATGGGGCATATATAATGAAATCAAGTACAAACAATTCAGACTTGGATTTCAGTTTGATGGGCGCGTAGGCGGCGTCACCACCGATTATATCCATAACAAAACCATGCGTGGCGGAAGGAATATCGAAACAGTGCAGGGCAAACTGGGCATTGCGCGCGATCTGGATGATCAGCATGCGGGAGATCCCAACTGGAAAGGCGCTTATGTAGGAGAGGGTGTGGTGGTATCAAACGGTGTACCCCTCAACTTTGATGCTGTTACCGGTGCCATAACCAATTACGATCAACTGAAATTCTCTCCCAATACCACCACCATACAGGTGCAGCCGTGGACAACCATATATTATTCAACAGCTGAAGCCAATTTGATGAGCAAAACATTTGCAAAACTCAGGGAAGTGGTGATGAGTTATACTTTTCCTGAAAAATGGTTGTCTCGATCCGGCATCAGGCAATTGACCGTCTCGCTGGTGGGTAGAAACTTGATTTATTTTTACAAGGACAAACGATTTAAGGATGTGGATGTGGATCAGTTTAACTACGGCACAAGCAGTACTGCATTGCAAACTCCCACCACACGCCGTTTTGGTTTTAATATTCAACTCAGCTTTTAATCTTTTTTATATGCGTTACGTATCCATTCAATATCTCTTCTTGTGTTTGTTATTCGGTATCTTTAGCCTGTCGTGTAATCAAACTTTTCAGGACCTGAATGTGAATCCCAACAAACCCACACAGGTGCCTCAGGCCCTTTTACTCACAGGAATTCTGAACGATATGGCCGATCTGCCTGGTGGAATGGATGAACGATGGGATCAATATTTCTTGATCAATTACAGTTATTACGGCAACAATCGTTATGATTTTGGTTCTGGTGCTGACTATTATGCCACGTTGAAGAATGTGCAGAAAATGGATGAAGAATCCAATTTAGGTAACAATGCTACGTTGAACACCTATCATGCAATGGGTTTGTTTTTCAAAGCCTATTTTTTCACCAGGATGAGCCTTGAGATGGGCGATATACCCATGCGCGATGCATTGAAGGGTGTAAATGATTTAACGCCAGTTTATGATTCGCAGAAAGTAATTTTTCAACAGGCTTTGCTCTGGCTCGATACGGCCAACCAGCAGCTGCATCATCTCATAACATCCGGAATAAGATCGGTGGATGGCGATTTTTATTTCAATGGCAATTTGTTGCAGTGGCAGAAGGTTGTCAATGCATTCAAGCTGCGGTTGCTGATTCACTTAAGCAAAAAGATAAACGATCCTGATTTGCATATTGCTCAACAGTTCAATACGATCGTCAATAATCCTTCACAATATCCGCTATTGAGCAGCAATGAGGATAATCTTCAATATGTATTTGTTTATCCTACCAATGTGTATCCCCGTAATCCCGGTAATTTCGGGTTCAATGCACTCCGGGAAAATTGTTCGGCTACTTACGTGGGATTGCTCACCCAGCTGCACGACCCGCGGGTATTCGTTACTTCTGAGCCCGCTTCAGCTCGCGTGGCTTCAGGTATCTCACCTACCAGTTTTGATGCCTTTGTGGGAGCCAATCCGGGTGAAGATTTAGGCAATATGTACAACAAAACCAACGCAGGAGAATATTCATTGATCAATAGAAAAAGATATTACGATACCTATACAGGCGAACCGTGTATCCAGATCGGGTATGCCGAGCAATGTTTCAATATTGCAGAAGCAATCAACAGAGGCTGGATAAGTGCAGGACCCTTGGGCGATGCAGAAGCATATTATCAGGAAGGCATCAAAGCATCCTGGAATTTTTATCAGATTCCACTTTCCGGCCAGTTCACGGCTTATTTTCTTCATCCCGGTGCCAGCCTGGGTACGTACGACACGTATCAGATCCCGGTTGATTTTAACAATTATTACAATCAATCTGCTGTGAAATATGCAGGAAATAATGCAACAGGTCTTACCCAGATTTTACAACAAAAATATCTTGCTCTTTTTCTGCACGCCGGACTTGAAGCTTATTATCAATATCGTCGTACAGGCGTACCCAATTTCACTACCGGTCCAGGCACGGGTAACAGTGGACGCATAGCCATGCGTTTTCAATACCCGGCGGAAGAAAAAACAGCCAATGCACAGCATTATCAGGATGCGTTGAATAGACAATATGGTGGTAATGATGATATCAACGGCATCATGTGGATACTTAAATGAAATTATGCTTTATGAAAAGTATATCGACGGTTTTTATCGTTGCAGGCATATTCCTGTTGATGAGCAATACCTTATTTGCACAGGAGCATGCGGAGCGTCTGGTGGTGGTAACGCTGGATGGGATGCGCTGGCAGGAGGTGTTCACGGGAGTGGATCGCGACTTGATGGAGAATCACGCTTATACGCGCGATGCTGATGCAATGAAGCGCTTATACTGGGATGCATCGGCTGAGAGGCGCAGGGAGCAATTGTTTCCGTTTATCTGGCATGTGGTGGCGAAACAGGGACAGTTGTTGGGTAATCGTTTGCTGGGGAATGATATGAATGTATCGAATCCCTATCATTTTTCCTATCCGGGATATAATGAAATATTTACAGGTTATCCCGATACTTCGGTCAATTCAAACGATAAAATTCCCAATCCGAATACAAATGTGTTGGGATTTATACAGCAGCAAAGCGGATTTCAAGGACGCGTAGCCGCCTTTACTTCATGGGATGTGTTTCCTTATATTTTAAACAAATGGCAAAGTGGAATTTATGTAAATGCCGATCAGGATAGTCTGCCCGAAACCACGCCCGAGTTTCGTTTGCTGAATCGCCTGCAATACCTTACTGCTAAGCCGCTGGATTTACGCCCGGATATATTCACTTATGCGGCGGCAAAAGTTTATATGAAGACTTATCATCCGCGTGTAGTGTATATTGCTTTTGATGAAACGGACGATTACGCACATGCGGGTATGTATGATCAATATATCAAGAGTGCACATGCAGCGGATGCGATGATAGGAGATCTGTGGAAATATCTGCAACAGGATACGTTTTATGCGGGGAAGACGGCTTTGTTGATTACCTGCGATCATGGCCGGGGAACAGGTGATGCGTGGCGCGATCATGGGGCTGATGTGCAAGGTTCATCGGCCATCTGGATGGCGGTGATGGGGCCGGGTATTCCCGCTGTGGGCGAAAGAAAGGAGCATGCGCAATATGAACAGGCACAAATTGCCGCTACACTGGCTGAAATACTGGGGTATCATTTTACGGCTGCTCATCCAATCGCCCCTTCATTATTACCCCAATTGCTGCAAACAGATCCCCAGCATGCGCAATCCGATTGACCATTAACATAATCAATCTTGTTATCTCCAGGTGATCTGCATACGCCTGTTTATATCGTCGTGCAGGGATCATCAAGGTTAATGGATGATATGCTATATTTGATGCATGTCGGACACGCGAATACATCAACTTCGTTATTTTGACCTTACCATTATCGTCATCAGCCTGGTCATTGGTATGGGTATTTTTAAGACTCCTGCTCTGGTAGCGCGTGACAGCCATACACCCTTATTGTTTTTTCTGGCGTGGATAGTAGGTGGATTGATTGCTTTATGTGGTGCATTGACTTATGCGGAAATCGGTTCCCGTTATCCCATCACGGGTGGTTATTATCGCATATTTGCTTATGCCTATCATCCTGCGGTGGGTTTTATGATCAACAGTATTATTCTGATATCAAATGCGATTTCAACGGCTGGAGTTGCATTAATTGGGGCTGAATACGCCGTTCATGCGTTTTTCCCCGTGCACTGGCAAACGGCCACCAGCATGCAAATGGTAGCCATTGGTTCTATCATCCTGTTTTTCATTGTAAATATACTCGGACTAAAGCCCAGTGCCGTCATACAGAACCTGTTGATGGTTACCAAACTGTTGATGATGGGTGTGTTGATATTGGCATTGTTTATTCCTGCGCGGGCCTTGCAACCGGCGGGCGATCAGGTTGCTGTGCATCTATCGTTTCTCGATTCCATCAAAGCATTGGGGATCGCCTTGATTGCCGTGACGTTTTCCTATGAAGGATATCAACAAACCATCAATTTCGGGCGGGAAGTGCATCGTCCTGGCAAGACCATTCCCCGTGCCATTATCACCGCCATGCTGGTGATCATTCCATTGTATTTGTTGATGAATCTGGCTTATGTACGCGTGATTGGTTTTTCCCGGCTTGGACATACAGAAGCGATAGCCGGTCAGCTGGCTTCAGCATTATTCGGTCGGGTGGGCGACACCCTGGTGTCACTGTTGCTTTTTGTTTCGGTGCTGGGATATGTGAATGTAGCGTTGTTATCCAATCCGCGTGTGATTTTCGCCATGAGTGAAGATGGACTGTTGCCTGTTGCTTTTCGCCGACAGAATCATGAAAAGCAAACGTTTGGATATGCCCTTCTTTTGTTTACCCTGATTTGTTTGCTGGCTCTGGTGCTTTCCAATCAATTCAGTGTATTGCTCAATTACATTATTTTCCTGGATTCCATAGGGATGATTTTCTCGGCCGCTACGATTTTCGTGTTGCGCAGGCGAAAACAAATGGAGCCCGGTACGGCTTATGTGATGAAGCTTTACCCATTGTTGCCGGTTGTGTTTATCGTTGCTTATGCAGCTATTGCGATCAGTGTGGCTGTAGTAGATTTGAAAAGTACACTTATCAGCATAGGCTTGCTGGCCGGCAGTTTCATGTTGTATCTGTTCTTTCGCTTGCTGGAGCGGAAAGCCTGATCAGGCATGGGCTTCCAGCCAGTTATTTCCCACTCCTACTTCTGCGATTACAGGTACGTTGTGGGGTAATGGCAGGGCTTCCTGCATTTCATGTACAACAATTTTGCTCACCTCTTCTATTTCCTTTTCAGGCGTATCGAGCACCAGTTCATCATGTACCTGCAAAATCAATTTGGCCTGCAGATGCTTTCTCTGTAATTGCTGGTGGATACGGATCATAGCCAGTTTAATCATGTCGGCCGCCGTGCCCTGAATGGGCATATTGATGGCATTTCGTTCTGCATACCCTCGCACCGTGTTGTTGGATGAATGAATATCGGGCAGCCAGCGTTTGCGTCCCATCAACGTTTGCACGTATCCATGTTTTTTAGCGAAGGCAATTTGTTGATCCATATAAGCTTTAATACCCGGATATTGCTCGAAATAATGATCAATCAATTCTTTGGCTTCGGTGCGTGAAATGCCCAGATTCTGCGCTAATCCGAAGGGTCCCTGTCCGTAGATGATGCCAAAGTTCACGCTTTTGGAACGGTAACGCATTTCTTTTGTCACCTGTTCCATGGGCACACCAAACACGCGGGCTGCTGTAGCGGTGTGAATATCCAGTCCATTTTTAAACGCTTCAATCATATGTTCATCGCCGCTGATGGCGGCCACGATACGTAATTCAATCTGTGAATAGTCGGCCGAAAGCAGTTTATGACCCCGTTGAGCAGGGATGAAGGCTTTGCGGATTTCCCGGCCGCGGTCTGTACGGATAGGGATATTCTGCAGATTGGGATTATTGGAGCTGAGCCGGCCGGTTACCGCAACCGTCTGGTTATAGGAAGTATGAATCTTTCCGGTATGTGGGTCAATCATTTCGGGAAGCGCTTCCACATAGGTCGATTGTAGTTTGGTGATTTCGCGATAAGCAAGGATGTCGGTTACAATCGGATGTTTGGATGCCAGCTTCAGCAACACTTCTTCACCGGTGGCATATTGACCCGTACGGGTGGTTCTGGCGTTTTCATCTAATTTCAGTTTATCAAACAAAATTTCGCCAAGTTGTTTCGGTGAAGCGATATTGAAACGCGTGCCTGCCTGTTGATAAATTTTTTCTTCTAATTGCCTGGCTTCTCGATGAAGTTCTTTAGCATATTCCCGTAAAAAATCCACATCAATCTTCACACCGGTAAACTCCATCTCGGCCAGAACCGGGATAAGCGGACATTCAATTTCGTAAAATACTTTTTCGAGCTCATGCTTTGCTAACTCTTTCTGAAGTATGTCTTTTAGTTGAAAAGCCACATCTGCATCTTCAGCCGCATATTCTTTGATTTTCTCCAGTTCCACATCACGCATATTCCCCTGATGCTTTCCTTTTTTTCCGATTAATGTTTCAATGGACACAGGAGCATATTGCAGATATTGCATGGCCACGTCATCCAGGCTGCGCCTGCCTTCTGGATAGAGCAGGTAATGTGCAATTAACGTATCGAAATACTTTCCCTGGAGAGAAAAACCATATTTTTTCAATACCAGCATATCGTATTTGATATTATGCCCTATCCAGCAAACATCGGTACGGCCAAGCAAATCGGCAAGTAATTGCAAGCGTTGCGAAGTTTTTTGCTGATTCGCATCAAAAGGAATGTAATAAGCCTCGTGTGGTTTTATACACAGGCTCATGCCCACCAGTTCGGCCTGCATGGCATCGATGCTGGTGGTTTCGGTATCTATGCTGATGTTTGTGGTTGTCTGAAGTTTTTCAACCAATTGTCGAATAGAAGCATCGTCATCACAAACCTGATATTGATGGGCGACATCATGAATGGTTTTGAAATGATCCGCATGATGTTTTTGTTTTTCGTGTGTGTTATCGGTTTGTGCAGTTTTTGTTGTATCGCTGGGGGCAAATAAATCGGCCTGTACGGGCGCAATAGAGAAATCTTCACCTAAGATTCTTTTTCCCAGTGTTTTAAATTCCAGCTCGCGGAAAATATTTTCCAGTTCAGTTTTATTCCATTCTTTTAATCGAAAATCTTCTTCATGAAATTCCACAGGTGCGTCGGTAATGATGGTGGCAAGCTGTTTTGACATCAAAGCCTGATCGGCATTTGCTTTGATTTTCTCGCCCAGCTTACCACCGATTTCATCGGCATGAGCAATGACATTTTCTACAGAATGATATTGCTGTATGAGTTTAATAGCCGTTTTTTCTCCAACACCGGGTATGCCCGGGATATTATCCACGCTGTCGCCCATCAAGCCCAGGATATCAACAACCTGTTTCACATCTTTGATCTGCCATTTCTCGCAGATATCTTTTGCACTCAGGATTTCTTCTTTATTGCCCATGTAAGGTGGTTTGTAAATGTATATGTGATTATGTAAGAGCTGTCCGTAATCTTTATCAGCCGTGACCATAAAAACCTCAAATCCTTTTTTCGCTGCTTGCCAGGCCAGCGTGCCGATAATATCATCGGCCTCATAGCCATCTTTTTCTACGATGGGGATGCGGAAAGCTTCTATAATGCGTTTGATATCGGGAAGGGAAGCAAGAATATCTTCCGGTGTTTCCTGTCGATTTGCTTTATATGCAACATAAGTATCGTGTCGTTCGGTTGGTGCCTGTGTGTCGAAGGCAACAGCCATGTGCGTGGGTTTTTCTTTTTGTATCAATTCAAATATTGTAGAGGTGAAGCCGAATTGTGCATTGGTATTTTTACCATAAGTGGTGATACGAGGATTGCGAATGAGCGCATAATAAGCCCGATAAATCAAGGCCATCGCATCTAAAAGAAATAATTTTTGTTGAGCCATTGAAATAAGCATTTAAAAATTGCCATGATAATGGAAGTTGTAACGCAGTTGCAGGCGTTTGACCTCCATAAAATTAATGTTTTGCAAAGAATTATTGTAGATGCAAGCTTACAAATGATGAGTTGAAAGCAGGCTTGATAACACCCGCCCGCAACGAAATACCCATGTGTACATGTTTGGCTGGCAAATCAGGAACTGCAAATTGAATGGTGGTTTCTATGGTATCATGAGCATCAATAGCAGGCGGAAGTTGAGCGGCAATCAAGGGCATGCTCCATTTGTCGTCGCCATGAATCCAGATGGTGTTCAAACTCACTGGAAATTCTTCATTTTGCAGGTTTACGGCGAAAGGATAAGGATTATAGATTTGAATAGGTAATTGTATGATCTCTCCTGCGTGCAAACTTCTGACGGGCAAAGTGAATGCAATTCGAATATGCTCGATAGTGGGGAGATGCCTGGTGAAATGCAGATATACCGTTTGTTGATGCGATAATGCATAGGCCTGTGCATAGGGATCTTCCGATGTACTTACCAGCACACAGGGTTGATGATGAAATGCGATTTCTTTTTTCCAGATATCGAATTGGTTTTTGCGATAATCAATACTGTTGAGCGTGAAAGCGGGTCTGCGGGTATAAAAACTATAGAGAGAAGGTTTCTGATAACTATCCATGAACACGACGGGGCGGTTACCTGTGATTTGTTGTAATGCAGCGGCCCATTCTCGATGACCATAAAATGGCAGGTCGAGAAATGAAATCGGTATGATAAGCACGATGCGTGCAAGCAGAATCAGCAACAGGGTGGGAAAGATAAAACGATGAATGTAACGAATGAGCGCAGGTTTTTCAATTGCTTTTCGGTAAATCAGGATAATCATCGGGATAGCGGCGCTAATGGTCCATTGCGGCTCCACATGTCCACGCAAAGCCATTAACCAGAAAAACAGCAACATGCCACCGGCAATAAAATACAGTCCTCTTTCAAACACATGCTGGGCGCGGTATCGGATGAAAATGTAGAGGGCTAAACCCAGCGTAAATGGATTCAATGCGGCCATCTGGTTTGGCCAGTATTCCAGCAGGTATTGCCATTGAAAGGGTTCGGCCCGGTCGATGAGATGATATTCCAGGGAAGGGAAATGGTGCTGAAACTCCCACCAGATATGTGGGGCATACAGCAGCAAAGCCATCCATCCGGCGGTCCAGGCTTTTAAGTCTTTAAACAGGCGCGGGTTTGAAAGCCATATCAGCGCAATGATCAGCAGAGCATGGTATTTACTGTAAAGCATGCCTGTCATGAAAAGGCCCATCAACAGGGCATCTGACCATTTAGCGGAGCGAAGGTATTTCTGATAAGCCCATAGAAACAGGCTCTCAAATAAAAGCAAGGGCGCATCGGGTGTGCTGACAAATCCATACACATCAAACAACACAATGGAGCCCGCTATACCGAAAAATAAAATCAATTTTCTTCTATCCACTGTCCAATGGCGTATCGTCAGCCAGATGAATATCAGGCTGATGCTTTGTGCCAGCACGGTAAGCAATCGCACACCCAGTTCACCGGATAGCATCTGGCTACCAAGCCTGATAAATAGGGCTATCATGGGGGGATGATCAAAATATCCCCAATCGAGATGCTGCGCATAGAGCCAGTAGTAAGCTTCGTCGGGATTGAGCTGGGTAAAGCTTGCCTGCAGAAGATTCACCAGCGTCCAGCCGAAAAGAAAAATAAAAAAATATCGGGTAAACCGTTGGCAGGAAACGGGATTTTGAGGGATGAGCAGGCCATGTTCAGGCCTGATTCGGGTTTCGGTTAATTCCATGGTTCAAAGTTAGGTGCATCCCGGCTGGCAAATACAGTGTGCCTGTCAGTCATTTATCAAATCTCTGAAACCAGGCTACAGACTATTTACGAATGTTGAAATCGTGGATTTATACATATCCATTTGCAGGGGGAAATGTGCGGCTGGAAGTGGATAATCCGATATCCGATCCAGTTGAGCCCGCCATTGAAATGTAGATTGCGTACAGTATGGAAAAGCTCCCTGCTGCTGGAGATAGGCTGCCAGATATTCTTGTTCGGTTTGTCCGGGAGTTGGAATGAAAATAGCCTTCTGGTTGATGGCAACCAGATCCATAATCGTCGTGTATCCCGAACGGGTGATGAGTACCCGGGCCGATTGCAAAACCTGATTTAGAGCCATAGCGGGTAGATGGGAGATGACGGTCAGGGAGTCGTGCATACGGTTTTCCTGATAAGGCTCATCGGGTTTTCCACGAATCAACAGGGCACGCAGCGGGGCATGTTGCAGCTGGGTAATCAGCAGTTTTTCCAGCAGGCTGCGCTGAGGTTCGGGGCCGGAGATCAGGGCTACCACATCGTAGATTTTGGGTATATCGGCTAATGGGGTAAAGCGCGAGAGCGGTCCGATATAAACAGCATGCGCCGGCAGCTCTGATGGGTGAGCCAGTTTGCCGGCCAGGTTGGGAAAGCCGGGCCAATCGGGAATCCAGCAAGCAGAAAATCGCCGGATATATTGATAGTTGAGCTGTCGTAAGCCGGCGGCTATACCCGGTATTTTTTCCATCCAGCCGGGAACCATGATCTGCAACTGATGCGAAATGAATATGGATGGGATATCCGGATGAGATAATCCGAATCGATTATCGGAAATGATGGCGTGAAATCGATACTCACGCTGGATTTTTCTTAACCATTCATGTTCATAGTGAATGATGCGGAAGATATGCGGAATCTGTCGGGCAATATTCCAGGCAAACCATGTCCCGTGCAGATGTGGCGTGTATCGGATTCTATAACCCTGGAGCGGAAGCACAGGCAGGTCGGGGAATTCGAGCTGTAATAAACGGGCATGCATGCCCTCTGCAGCCAGCCACACTTCACATCCCTGCTTGATCAACTCCCGCACAATGGGGATGCATCGGGTGGCATGCCCCAATCCCCAGTCGAGTGGTGCTACCAGAATACGCCTGTTTGTCAACCCCATGTATTTTTAGCGAAGCTAAACGAGAATTTTTGATAGCGTGTATGAATAAATCATGAAATTAGCAATACCCGGATATCATAAATTTGCAGGAGAAACGTTTTTGAAAGAAAAAGGCATGAAGTCAACCAGATGGGTATTATTTTTGTTCATGTTTGTGATGCTGGGCGGTGGCGGTTGCGCGGTGTTCAAACACAACGATTGCGGTTGCCCCACCATGAATAAAAAAAGAATGCATTGAGCAATTATGCCCTGGGAACGCAAAACAAATCGGATGTTCGATGAACATGAATTCTGGATGCCTTATCAGATAAGGGTGGGTGAGCATGCTTCTCTTGCTTATGAAAAAGAAGTTTGCTGGCTGAACCTGGTACTTACGGCTATAGAAACTCCAGCCCGTTTTGTCATCAGCTATGAGTTATGTGATTTTATCCACACACGATTCATTAAAAATCCTCGCAGGATGTTGCGATTTGCCGAAAAATCCACGCTCCCCGCTTTTTATTTCTTCATTGGTAAAAACTAACTTTTCCATTTCCGCCTGAATAGGTAGGTTTGCCTTTCAGTGAATACTGCTTCATGGCTGGAGATGCTTTTTTTGAACAGGTATTGATGCCTGTGGATAGGTATCAGATCAATGATGACCAGGCTTATCATGAGCTTCAGTTAGGTGCACAGATTCACGTGCATGAGCATTCGATTCCCGATTGGACGGAAGCCGATATCGTGCTGGTGGGCGTGCAGGATCAACGCGGAGAGGGTCAGCCTCAGCCTTCGTCGGCACCTTTTTATATCCGCAAACAGCTATATCGTTTGTTTCACTGGCATCCGGAGATCAAAATTGCCGATCTGGGTAATATCCAGTCTGGCCGGCAGGTTCCCGATACGTATGCAGCCATGAAGGCATTGCTGGGTGAATTGCTGGCGCATGGCAAGGTGGTGGTGATTCTGGGCGGTTCCCACGATCTCACCTACGGGCAATATCTGGGTTATGTAGCCAACGAACAATTGATTGAAGCCACCCTGATTGATGCGATATTCGACATTCAGGAAAATGAAACCCTACCGGCATATACTTTTTTAATGGATCTGTTTATTTCGCAGCCGAACTTTTTAAAACATTACAACCACATTGGCTTTCAGAGTTATTATGTGCAGCCGCGCATGCTGGAAACGCTCGACAAACTGCGGTTTGACTGCTATCGGGTGGGATACGCACAGGAAAGACCGGAAGATATGGAGCCAGCGCTGCGCATGAGTGATATGCTGAGCATTGACCTGAATGCCATTCGGCACAGTGATGCACCGGCTAACGATTTTTCCCCGAACGGTTTTACCGGGCAGGACATGTGCCTGCTTTGCAAATATGCGGGCATGAGTGCAAGGCTCAGTTCACTGGGTATTTATGGATATCATCCGGAACGGGACCAGCACGAACTCACGGCCAAACAAATTGCTCAGATGATCTGGTACTTCGTGGAAGGATTTTACTGGAGAAGCGTCGATCCGCCGCCTGAAGAAAAACAGGCTTACTGGGAGTTTCACGTGAAGTTTACCGATGTGGAGACCCTTTTTCTGCGTAGCAAACGAACCGGTCGCTGGTGGATGCAACTGCCCGATCAAAGGTTTATTCCCTGTACGGCGGAAGACTATCATCAGGCCTGCAGGAATGAAATACCCGAACGCTGGCTGCGGGCACAGGAAAGACTATGAGACTTTACGTACATACTTCGCTTTATTCGAAGCGCTTACGCTTATTTTTCCTATTGTTTATCGGCTGCTATTGTTTGATAGACACCGGCTGCAGTCCGCGATATGGGCCAACTATAGGGCGTGGTCGTATACAGCATGTTACCCGACAGTGGTTACGCGATTCGGTGTTCAGAGGGGCACAGGTGGGCATTTCGATATCCGATCTTACCCGCAGGCGCAACATCATGCAGTACCACAGCAAGCAATATTTCAATCCGGCTTCCAATACCAAGTTGTTTACCTTATTTGCTGGCCTGCACCTGTTGGGCGATTCCACCACGGGCATTTTATATTCCGATAAACAGGATACGCTTTTTATCCAGGGTACGGCAGATCCCAGTCTTTTTCATCCTGATTTTGCGGTTCAGCATGCGGTGAATTTTTTATTGAAAGATACACACCGGGTCATAGTGCTATTCAACCCTGTCAACAGAAATGCCGTCTGGGGGCCGGGATGGGCGTGGAATGATTACGCCGAAGATTATCAACCCGAACGGAGTACTTTGCCATTGTATGGAAATGTGGTCTGGTGCACGGTATACGACCATCAGGTGCAGATGCTTCCGGCTTATTTCCTGCAAACGGGATTGGTGAAATGGGGTACCACGACCGGGTCTGCGCAGATTACCCGCCTGCCTGAAGAAAATTTGTTTATCGTGCATCCTGCTGCTGATACCGTGCATATACAAATTCCCTATCGGGTTATGCAGGGTGGGGTGAGTGCTGCTTTACTGTCCGACACACTTCATAAACCGGTGCTCTTTGACCCTGAACGACAGCTGTCTCCTGATGATCAACAGGTGAGGTGGCTTGCCAATGTGCCGGCGGATAGCCTGTTTCGAAACATGATGGTTAGAAGTGATAATTTCTATGCCGAGCAAACATTGATGATGTGCAGTTACCGACTGTTTGACACCATTGATAGCCGACGCATGATTCAATTTGTGCTGGATAGCCTTTTGCCGAGGTTGCCCCAACCACCCCGGTGGGTGGATGGCTCGGGTTTATCACGGCTGAATTTATTTACGCCCGACGATATCGTGTATGTTTTAAAAAAACTCTTATCCGATTTTCCACGTGCCCGAATCTTTTCCTTACTGCCCACGGGTGGCAGCGGTACCTTAAGTCGTTATCCTGATCTGCGTGGTCGGTTATATGCCAAAACCGGCTCCTTGAGCAATCAGGCCGCATTGAGTGGATACTTGCTTACCCGAAGGGGGCATACACTCGTTTTCAGCATGTTAGTGGGCAATTATGTGAGTTCCCCTGCTCAATTGAGAAACCGGATGGGCGACTGGTTGCGCTGGCTGGTTGAACATTATTGAGGTTGTGCATGCGGTAATTTCAATTGCCGGGCGATATAAGCGGCCATGTGTACAGCTCCTACCTTGTCGGGATGAATGCCATCATAAAAATGAGCAGCTTCATGTTTCATGCCCTTGTACAGGTTAATCACATGCACATGTTCCAGCCTGGCTACCTGCTTAATGATAGGAATTTCCTGGGTTTTAATCACCCGGTTTCGAATACCGAATTTGTCAGAAAAAGAGGGTGGAGGCAGGCAGATATAGATTTGCGGGTGAGCGGGCAATCGCTTGAAGACTTCCACAAATTCCAGATAATCGGTTTTAAAATGCAGGCTATCTTTCCAGTTCCAGGGTTTGGAATCGTTTGTCCCTAATTCGATGATCACGATTTGTGGGTTCCATTGTTGCACTTCCTGGAATGCCGGTTCCTTCCAGTAAGGGTGATCGCCGCTTTTCAGCAGGGTTCTACCGCCCAGGCCGTAATTCCTTACCTCATAAGCAGGGCCAAGGATTCGTTGCAGGGCAGCCGGATAAGTACTATCGCCCAGACCATACCCTTCCGTGATGCTGTTGCCCACGCAGGCGACACGAATGGGGGCTTGCTGGGCGTAAATGTTCATCCAGCAGACCAGGGTGAGCAAGAAGAAAAAGACGAAATGCAATCGTTTCATATATTCTTTTTGCAACATACAAAAGGTGGAGGCTGTGGTGCCCCCACCTCGAAGGAAAAGACTTTAGAAGGTGAGATCGGGCCATCCCTGGCGGTAGGTGCGCCGGATATACTGGTTGGCCGGATCAAAGTTGGTCACCCGCATATTCGGGCCGTCCCATTCGAGGGTGATGCCTCTTCCGGGATAGCGATAGCCTTGTCCATTGCTGTTCGGCTCGCGATAGTTGAAACTGCGAATGGCCAGGTTGCCCATCAGCACGCATTCGGTGAGTGGTCCGGCATATCCCACGAAGGGTGAATCCACTTCCATGTTGCCATAGCCTGCCAGACAGGCGTCTACCCATTGACCGTAGTGGCCGTTGGCGCCTCCCGGCACCCGGGGATACTTCTGTGGTACGTTGATTTCCTTGGTTAACACGGTGGGCAGCAGCTGCGGATTTTCTCCGTAGGTGGCGCACATCATCTTGCCGCGCGTGCCGATGAAGATGACGCCGTTACCGCCATCGCCCATGATTTCATTCGGCCCTAACTCTTCCGGACGTTCTGGCTGTATGCCGCCATCCATCCACACCAGCTTAACCTCGTTTCCTTTTTTGGTTTTGTATTTGAAATGAATCACCGAGGAAATCGGTCCGCTATCAGGATAATAGGCTTCCGTCCAGTTGGTTACATAAGGCGTGCTGACACTACAGTTGACCTCTGTCGGGTATTCCAGTCCCAGCACTTTAAACACGGGTCCAATGATATGGCAGCCCATATCGCCTAAGGCGCCGGTACCATAATCCCACCAGCCGCGCCAGTTGAAGGGCACTACATTGTCTTCGTATTCCCTGTAGGGTGCAGTGCCCAGCCACAGATCCCAGTTCAATCCCTTCGGCACAGGTGGTTTTTTATCAGGCCAGGGAATGCCCTGCGGCCATACCGGGCGGTTGGTCCAGCAATACACGGTATGCACCTCGCCGATGATGCCGGCTTCATACCATTCCCTGAGCTGGCGCACGCCATCGCTGGAAGCTCCCTGGTCGCCCATCTGGGTCACTACCTTATAGCGTTTGGCTGCTTCGGTGAGCATGCGGGCTTCGTAAATATCGTGTGTCAGTGGTTTCTGGACATATACATGTTTGCCCAGCTGCATGGCATGGAAAGCTACGATAGCATGGTTGTGATCGGGAATACCCACGTCAACAGCGTCGAAATGGTCGTGTTCCTTGTCGAACAATTCACGCCAGTCGTGGTAATATTTGGCTTTAGGCCAGCGCTTCAGGCTGTCCTGCGCCTGGCGGTCGTCCACATCGCAGAGATAGGCGATCTCTACTTTGCCGGTGGCGTAGAAATGGCGCAGGTCGTCGCCACCCTTACCGCCGGCACCTATGCCGGCAATAATCAGTTTATCGCTGGGGGCGACATAGCCTCGCCCAAGCACATGGCGGGGTACGATATAGAATCCCGCCGTTGCCAGGGCGGCATTGCGGATGAATGCCCTGCGGGAGATACTTTTTTTCTGCTCATGATCATTGGCAGGTTGTGGGTAAAGGGACTCTTGTTCTGACATATCACATGGATTTTATGGTTAAACAAAATCAGCTCCAGGTCATCACTTTGCCGCGTTCGTCGGCCTTGATGTATGGGATGCTGGGATCGTAGGAAAGGCCGAATTGTTTCAGCACATCGTCGGGTACACCATCCCAGAAATTGGGTCGATTGCCTACATATCCGAGGTCTTTGATGCCCATTTCACTGGTGAAAAAGCCCGTAGCGGTGAGGTTACGCATCAGGTTAAAGAAAGCGACGCCGGGTTCCATATCGGGCTTGGCCTTATTGGGCCAGGCGATTTCATCCACCATTTCCATCTGTTCGGCTTGCGAGCAGCTGGCAAAATCCTTCCCGTAGCGTTGCAGGCACTGGTAGTCGAGCCAGCGCAGTCCGCCTCGCATGGGTGTTTGCAGATGCGGCATATCTTTCACGATAAATTCGATGAAATCTGGCACACCCGCATCGGTGGCGCTGCCCGAATGCGCGTCGGCGGGGATGATGATATCGGCCAGAATGGCGATGGTTTTCATTTCATGCTCAGTAAAAAACTTTTCGCTGGCCAGCTTTTTATCGCGTTCTACTTCAAAAGGTTGACGACCGCTGTTTTCGTCCCATGCTTTCAGGGATGCGGGGAGCTGTTCGGTTTCCTTCTCGGTGCCCTGCTTGCAGGCTTCGAGAAACAGGCCTGCTGATACTGAGCTGAGTGCCAGCAACTTCAGGGATTCTCTTCTGTCCATAGATCCAAAAATTTTAAAACAGGTTAAATGTTTCTTTTCTTGAGCTGATCAATCAAATATTCCGTAGCCCGCATGCTCAGCGCCAGGATTGTCCAGGTGGGATTTTTGTCGGCCTGCGACACAAAGGGCCCACCATCCACGATAAACAGGTTTTTGCAATCGTGTGCCTGGTTGAATTTATTGACCACCGAGCTGCGCGGGTCGTTGCCCATGCGGGTGGTTCCCACTTCGTGGATGATTTCGCCGGGTGTGGAAAGGCCATAATTGCTTTCCGGACCGGGCTTTTCGCCGAGTGGAACACCCCCCATGGCATGGATGATTTCCTCGAATGTGTCCTGCATGTGTTTGGCCTGTTTGATTTCATAGTCGGTCCAGGTGTAATGGAAACGCAGGACGGGGATACCGTATTTGTCGACCACGTTGGGATCGATTTCGCAATAATTCTCGAAGCGGGCGATGGATTCACCCCGGCCGGCCATGCCGAAGGTGGCACCGTAAAACCAGCGATAGTCGTCTTTCAGAGATGCGCCGTAACCGCCGGCTTCTTTTACCTTGCCGTCGCGCCCGGGGAAGCGACCATTCAGATTCTGGATATCCCACCCAAAGCCATAAGAAGGCATGCCCATGCCGCCCCAGTATTCGATATGGTAGCCACGCGGGAAATCGAGTTTTTTATTATCGCCCCACCAGGGGGTATAGACGTGCATACCACCCACGCCATCTTCGTTGTAGCGTTTACGGCCGAAGAGCTGGGGCAGGATGCCCATCCGTCCGGCGCCGGTGGAGTCGTGCAGATAATGGCCCACCACACCACTGGAATTGGCCAGCCCGTTGGGATGGCGGGGCGATTTAGAATTCAACAGCAGGCGGGCCGATTCACAGGCGCTGGCGGCCAGTACCACCACGCGAGCCCGTACCTGATACTCCTGCAGGTCTTCTTTATTTACATAAGAAACCCCCGTTGCCAGTCCATTCTGATCGGTCAGGATTTCCCTTGCCATGGCGTTGGGAATCACCGTTACATGTCCGCTGCTCACGGCCGGTTTCACCAGTACGGAAGAAGATGAAAAGTCGCCATACACCATGCAGCTGCGGTTGCACTGGCTGCAGTAAAAGCAGGGCTGGCGATCTTTGTTCACCGTACGGGTGAGGATGGACAGGCGGGAAGGGATGACGGGAATATTGAGTTTTTTCCCGGCCTGCATGATCATCAATTCATGAAGGCGGGGCTTGGGAGGGGGAATAAAATACCCATCGGGATCGTTGTAGCGGCCTTCATTGGTGCCAAATACGCCGATCAGCTTGTCGACCCGATCGTAATAAGGCTTGATATCGTCATAGCCGATGGGCCAGTCTTCCCCTAAACCGTCGATGCTTTTCCGTTTAAAATCAAGAGGGCCGAAGCGAAGCGAAATGCGCCCCCAGTGGTTGGTGCGGCCTCCCAGCATGCGCGAGCGGAACCAGGCAAATTTCGTGTTGTCTTTGTGGGTATAAGGCTCACCATCGATTTCCCAGCCGCCCCAGGCCGCATCAAAATCTCCAAAGGGGCGTGTAGTGCCTGCCCCCCGGCGAGGCGATTCATACGGCCATTTCAACTGGGTACGCTGGGCAGGATTGGCCGGGTCGAACATCGGACCTGCTTCCAGCAATACGGTTTTGATACCTGCCTGTGCCAGTACATAAGCGGCCATGCCGCCACCCGCACCTGAGCCTACGATACAAACATCGTAAACCTCGGGTGACTTTTTGATCTGAAAATCACTCATAGTGCATGTATGTTTTAAGATATGGGTTACAGATTCAACATGCGGCAAAACCTAACCGCTTGCGCCTGTGATGGAGTTAAGCAAAGAGGTGATTGGCGTATGGGAAGACGAATATAGGAATTTTCAACATAGACAATCCCAAAAATCAAAAAAATCTCTTTCCAGCATAAAAATTTCTAATGAAATCCGGTGTTCATCCCATCGTTGTCTATCGGCCAGATTGTCCGAGCCGGCGCAGATAACGCAGATGTGAACGAACGGCACTCGCAAAGGAAGGGTAGGCTACATAGGGCACCTGAAATTCCTGACAGACCTCCCGAACAATGCTACTGATAGCAGGATAATGCACATGCGAGATTCGCGGGAAGAGATGATGCTCGATCTGAAAATTCAATCCACCAATCAACCAGTAAAGCAACTTGCTGTTCGTGCCGAAATTTGCTGTGGTGGCTACTTCATGCAATGCCCATTCATTCTCGATTTTTTTAGATTCGGGTTGAGGCATCGGAAAACGCGTGTCTTCCACGCAATGGGCCATCTGAAAAACCAGTGCGAGGGTAATACCCATGCTTCCATGCATAATCAATAAACCGATCAAGGCCGGCAACCAACCGAAGATCCACGCGGGAATCAAGAGAAATATCGCGAGATTCAGCAACTTACTGCCCCAGAAAATCATTTTTTCTGATAAAGACATGCGGGGTATGGGTGTAGATTCAATTTTACGCGCAAAATATTTGTAATAGTCATTAAATAAAACCCACATCAACGACGTAAACATATACAACACCGGTGCATAGAGATGCTGATAACGATGATACCATCGCCTGGGCTGATCAGGACTTAATCGCAATATCGGCACATGAATATCTTCGTCTTCACCGTTGATATTCGTATACGTATGGTGAACGATATTGTGTTTCACCTTCCAGATATAAGCGTTGCCACCCATCAGGTTCAGGGTGAGCGACATGATTTCATTCAAGGCTTTGGATGAAGAATAGCTTCCGTGGGCAGCATCGTGCATGATGTTGAAACCAATGAAAGCCAGTACAAACCCCAGTGATACACACAACAGGATGCTGATCCATACCGCGGGATGCAGCACGATTAAGCTGAGATAAACGGCTATCGCCAATGGCAATAGCACGGCCGATTTGATATACAGCTGTCGATTACCTTTTTCACTCAGGTGATGGGTTTCAAAATAATGTTTGACGCGCGCATCCAGTGTTTGTTTGAAAGGACGGGGATTGTTGATGAATTTAACCTGACTCATGATTAATCAAAATAAACATACAAGGCTGCATGCCCTGATGACAGGTGAAGGTAACGGATTCATATCAGGAAACGCGATTTGCGGATATCAATCGATAAGATTTAACAATCCCTTGTGGATCAAACATCATCCTATTTGCAGATACATTTGCTCATAATAAGCTTTTGCCATGCGCTGGCTGTCGAACTGTGGCCGCACATCCTGCATGCTGCGCGACATGAGCGAGAGCCATTGTGTATGGTTTTCGTAATACAGCGGAAGCACGCGTTGTTGCAGGGTAGCATACATGGCCTGTGCATCCTGTCGATCGATTTCTTCCTCGGGCAGCTGTGGATCGGCAGCAGGAATCACGAAGCCATTCACCCCATCTTTCAGGAATTCTGCGATCCAGCCGTCGGGGATGCTCACGTTGACGGCCCCATTCATGGCGGCGCTCATGCCGCTGGTGCCCGAGGCTTCCCGGGTCAGGCGGGGCATGTTGAGCCACACATCCGCACCGCCTTTCAATAATTTGGATAAGCTCAGTTCATAGCCCGTGAGCACTGCACAATTGGGATAGCTTTTGCTGATCTGTACGAGGTGATTGAATAAGCCTATCGCTGCACCATCGGTGGGATAAGGTTTTCCGGCCCAGATGATTTGCACGGGATAGGGGGTATGGTGGATGATCTCCTGAAACTTTTGCCAGTCGTGCAACAACAGGTTCATGCGTTTATATCCAGCAAAACGTCGAGCCACGACAATGGTCAGGATCTGTTCATCGAACAGCTTACCGCATTGATCGGCCACTACTTCAAATAACTTGCGCTTGGCTGCCAGCTTCAGTTCCCGGAGTTTCGTCAGGTCGCCGGCATGTAAGGCTTCATACATGGCATGGTTAGCCCAGTATTGGGCATCCTGTGCATTGGTGATGGCGATGATGGGCGACAGCTGCGTTTCACGGCCCCACATCTGTCGCAGGGTTTGTGTGTGCAACTGCGATACTCCGTTGGTGATACCCGCCAGACGCATGGCGGCCAGGGTGTGGTTGAGACGAGGGCCATCGATATGCGTAATCTGGCGGACTTCGTCTATAGAAAGTTCACCAAAGAAACTCATTTCATGCAACAACCCCATATCTGTTTCCGGATTGCCGGCGGCTTCGGGTGTGTGGTTGGTGAATACCAATCGTTTTTTCACCTCACGCGTGTTGCGGTATTGTTGATACAGATAGAAGGCCAGGGGAAGGGCATGCGATTCATTTAAATGATACACGGCGGGCTTCCAGCTGAGGTGTTCAAACAAACGGGCGCCTCCGAATCCCAGCACGATATCGGCGGCCAGCCTGGCGGCCAGTTCGCTGTCGTACAACTTATAGCAGGTGGTGCGGGCCAGATAATCGTTTTCCGGGATATCGGTCGTCAGTAAAAACAGTGGAGCGGTGTGAAAGATCTCTGGAGGCAGATAATACGCTTTCACCCATACCGGCTGCCCATGAATCTGAATGGTAAACTGGATACCCGTGTCCTGCAGAAAATGATAGATTTTTTCCTGAAACAGCACATCCATGGTTTGATCGCTACGACGCACCTGATCGTAATATCCATATTTCCACAGGATACCCACGCCTACCAGATTTTGTTTGAGGATATAAGCGCTACGCAAATGGGATCCCGACAGAAACCCCAGTCCACCTGCATAAATCTTCAACGGCTGATGGATGGCGTATTCCATCGAAAAATAAGCTACCGGCTTGCTGAAAGCAGGATCGATGTCGTAAGGATGGGTGAACGTAAAAGACATAGTAGGGTTTTTCTATAAAGATGTAGCAATTTTTGCTATTTTTAAAATGATTGCAAGTTATATTTCAATTTCATTTTTCTTCAAATACAAATATCTGTTCATGCAATTCATCAAAGACTTCTGGACTATTTCCTGTAAGGAACTGATGTCTATAATGAAAACACAAATCGACGGGCTAAATGAAGAAGAAGCATCGAGAAGAATACAGCAGCAAGAGCGGTCAGGGAAGAAAAATGCTGACTGGTATGAAGATGTATTTTTATTTTTAAGACAATATCAGAACCCATTAGTACTTATACTGATATTTGCCTCCTTGCTTTCATTCTTATTGAAAGAATATACAGGCGGAGTTATCGTATTGGTTATCTTATTTATAACTGGTTTTTTAAGTTTTATTCAAGAAAGTAATGCGGGAAGAGTCATAAAAAAATTACAAACCATGACAGCAAGCAAGGCATGTGTAATACGATCGGGGAAAGAAAAAGAGATTCTTATATCAGAAGTGGTGCCTGGTGATATCGTGTTGATTCGTGCAGGTGATTTAATTCCTGCTGATGGCATTTTATGTGAAGCAAATGATTTGCATGTAAATGAAGCTATTCTAACAGGAGAATCATTTCCGACCGAAAAAACAACAGAAACATCCTTGCCTGGTACTCCCATGGTGCAGGCAAAGAATGCTGTTTTTAAAGGAACCAGTGTGGTAAATGGAACAGCAATCATGCTCGCTATTCATACAGGCGATTTTACTGAACTCGGTAAGATTATTTCCATGCTTAGAAAAGCCCCCGATGAAACTGCTTTTGAAAAGGGGGTAAAACGATTTGGAATGTTTTTGATGAGGGTTACAGTTTTGATTGCCCTTGCGATATTGATATTAAATGTGCTGTTTAATAAACCTATTATTGATTCTATATTGTTTGCCCTTGCACTATCTGTTGGTATGACTCCTGAGTTATTGCCAGCTGTTCTAACTGTTACTTTATCGGCAGGAGCTCGTAAGATGGCCTCAAAAAAGGTAATTGTCAAAAAATTAAATGCAGTGCAAAATCTTGGCGAAATTGATGTTTTGTGCTCCGACAAAACAGGTACTCTTACTGAAGGGGCCGTAAAATTACATAGTGCGGTAGATAGTAATGGAGAACAAAGCGATAAAGTATTGCAATATGCTTATCTAAATGCTTTTTTTGAAAGCGGCTTCCCCAATCCTATTGATGAGGCCATTCGTAATGTCAAATCAATAAGTGTAGGGCAATTCCAGAAAATAGATGAAATACCTTATGATTTTATCAGAAAAAAATTAAGTATTCTGGTAACTGATGGCAAAAGAAATATATTGATTACCAAAGGAGCAGTTAACAGCATTCTTTCGTGTTGTGATCGTTTTGAATTAAATGGAGAATGTATGCCTATACAGCAAAGGCTGGATCAATTCTACTATCAGTTTAACTCTTTTAGCCGCCTTGGTTTTCGGACTATTGCCGTTTGCTATAAGAATATTGACCTGCACGCTACCATTCGAAAAGAAGATGAGAACGGTATGATTTTTCTGGGATTCATAACATTTTATGACCCTCCAAAAGAAGGGATAGCAGATATTATTCAGAGACTCAAACAAGATGGTATTTCACTGAAGATCATTAGTGGGGATCATCCATTTGTTGTGAAATATATTGCCGATCAAATTGGTATTCATCAACAAGAAATACTTATCGGATCTGATTTAATGAAGATGACGGAAGAAGCGCTTCAGCATCAGGTAAATCGAGTTAATCTGTTTGCAGAAATAGAACCCATCCAAAAGGAACGAATTATCAGGGCATTGCAAAAAAATAATCACGTTGTAGGATTTCTGGGCGATGGTATAAATGATGCTAATGCATTAAGAACTGCTGACGTGGGTATATCTGTAGATCGGGCCGTCGATGTTGCCAAAGATGCTGCAGATATTATTTTACTTGAGAAAGATATGCGCGTTATCAGGAACGGAGTGATAGAAGGACGAAAAACTTTCATGAATACACAGAAGTATATATTTGTTGTCACCAGTACTAATTTTGGGAACATGATTAGTATGGCTTTTTCGTCTCTCGCATTACCTTTTCTTCCACTTCTGCCTCAGCAAATTTTACTGAATAATTTATTATCCGACATTCCTTCTCTTACCATCGGTACAGATGCCGTGGATCACGAAACGCTTATTTCACCCAAGAGGTGGGATATCCATTATATTCAGAGGTTTATGATTGTATTTGGTATACAAAGTTCCGTATTCGACTTTTTTACTTTCGCGGTATTACTATTCATTTTTCATACCAGCGCCTATTATTTCAGGGTAGGATGGTTTACAGAGGGTTTGTTGACGCAAGTATTTACTTTGCTCATTATTCGTACCCATCGTCCAATATGGAAAAGTAAGCCGGATAAATATTTGCTTGCAACTGCAATGGGTGTCTCATTGATAGTACTCTTACTTCCTTATCTTCCAGTGAGGCATTATTTTCAGCTTTCTCCTCTTTCCTTGCCGATGCTTATGTGCATGCTATTTATAGTACTCTTGTATATACTAACTGCAGAAATTACGAAGAAATGGGCTATGAGTCGAATTTAATGATTGATTTTCTCCATTTAAATATTTCTATCCAGCCTACACAGACTACAGACAACACAATAATGAGTAGAATGGAAGTCGGGCTGATGTGATCTATAGCAAAAATGTCCATAAATAATTTGGAAAAAAGCAAAAGATTGATGCATGTGAGATGTATAAAAAGAACTATCCATATCAAACGATTGGGTAATCTCAGACTTTTAGAAATCGGTAAGTTGAATGATCTATTGCTGAATGTCAGGAACAAATTGCAAAATATGAGATAAAGAAAAACATGAGTTCGAATTTTTTCTATAGTATATCCGCTTTTTATTTCCATGTAATAAATGAATAATGATCCTGCTGTGATAAATAAACCCTGAATTATACTGATGAGCAATTCATTTCGTTTAAAAAAATGTTTAGGATGGGGGTTTGATGCATGCATCATTAATCCTGGTTCTGCGGGCTCATTCTCAAAAAATATTGAACTGGTAGGACTCATCAACAATTCCAGGAAAATAATATGCACAGGAGTAAAAATATTGATAATACTCCAGTCGAACAGGATGGGGATGAATACGGTAAGGATAATAGGAATATGAATAGACAGGATATATCGAATAGCTTTTTTGATGTTTTCATAGATTCTTTTTCCATGTGCTATAGCTATGAGGATTTTCTCCAGGTGATCATCTGTAATAATTAGGTCGGCGGTTTCGCGGGCCATATCCGCTCCTTTTTTACCCATAGCGATACCAATATCTGCAGCTTTTAAAGCAGGGCCATCGTTAACTCCGTCACCCGTCATAGCTACAATTTTTCCTGTAGCTTTAATTGCTTCTATCACTTGAAGTTTGGCTTCAGGATCCATTCTGGCAAACAGATTCACTTCCTGAACCATTTGTCGCAGCCGCGTTTCCGACATTTGCATCACTTCATTACCGGTGATGCATATTTCAGCATGCTTCAGGCCGATAGAGGATGCTATGTATTTGGCAGTATCTGTAAAATCGCCCGTGAGTATTTTCACTTCAATACCTGCACCGTAAAATTGGCGGATGACTTCCTGTATATTTTCCCTGGGTGGATCGCTGAGTGCCAGTAGCCCAACAAATGTCCATTGGAAATTGTCCTGTTGTTCCGGGAATGGCTCATCTTTTTCAAGAGAAGCTTTGCATACGCCCAGTACACGCCATCCCTGGGCAGCCATTTCTTGAATTTTTGTATGAATTTCTTTTTGAAGTTCGGTTGGTAGCTTACAAACCTGCATGATGCGTTCAGGAGCACCTTTACCAGCTACAATGTATGAGGATGGAGCGGTGTACACATGCGTCATCATCGGGGGCTTGCCAGAAAGCGGATATTCGTGGATAAAACGCTCCTGCCATCCGTTTTCAGATGGGAATAGCGGAAGAGCCGCTTCGTGTATGGCTTTTTCCATGCTATCATAAGGACTGGATTCGCTGGCCAGAAAAGCATAATACAATACTTCTTTACCCCGGTGAAAGTTGTTTGAATGGAGTATTTCGTGAGTAGCGGGTACATATAGAGCTACTACCTTCATTCGATTTTCGGTGATGGTTCCTGTCTTGTCCAGGCAAATCGTGTTCACCTTTCCCAGGCTTTCCATGGTCTGGGGACGTTTGGCGATGATGCCGATTTTCCCCATCCGATAAGCACCCAGCGCCATAAATGAGGAAAGGGTTACGGGTATTTCTTCGGGAATGATTGACATGGCCAGCACCAGGCTATAAAGCAAACTTTCGATTGGATTGGCTGTTTTTGTGTAATTGATTAAAAAAACCAGCATAAAAATTACAATGCCCGCTGTGGCCAATTTTCGGGTAAAATCACTTACCTGTTGTTGCAGTGTGCTTTTGGTTTCCTCTGTTTCGTAGATCATTTTTCCCAGCCGGTTCAATCGGGTATGATTGCCAGTAGCTGTTACGCGTGCAGTACAGTACCCCCTTGTGATCAAAGTGCCCTGAAATAGGGACTGATTTACCTTTTTCTCAACGGGCATGGATTCTCCGCTTAATACAGATTCATTGACCTCCAAATCATTGGCCTGTAAAATAAGGGCATCGGCTGGTACTCGATTTCCTTCTTCCAGCACAAGCAAATCGCCTGGTACAAGATCAATGGTAGGAATCATTTTTTCACGACCGTTGCGTATCACTTTAACACCAGGATCATTCAGCTGGCGTAGAGATTTGATGGCTTTTCGGCTTCTGGTTTCTTGGAAATATGAAATACCCGAAACTAAAAGTATAGCGATAAGCATCGTGTATGCCTCCACATATTCCTGTAACAGAAAGTAGATTAAACAGGCTACCATTAGAAGCAAAAACATGGGCTCTCGTACAATTCCCCAGACCATGCGTAAGCTTTCAGGGATGTGGCTGTGCGAAAATTCATTTTTGCCAAATGTCTTCAATAATGCTTTAGCCTCGGCATCAGTTAAGCCATTTTCGGAAGCCATGCGAATAAGGATTTATGTTTCATAGTTAATGAAAAAATTATTGTTTAAAAGATGATTTCTGTCATACGAATGAAGATTCATGTAGATAGACATGCTCATCAAACCTAAATTTGTCGCTCATTGACACAACCGCGCTTTATGCAGACTTACTGGATGGCACTCGATATCGGTACCACATCGGCGAAGATTTGTGGTGTAAGGGATGATGGATGGTTGCTGGGGAGCCTGCAACAGGCTTATCCGGTGTATGAGCGTCCTGCTGGGGGCAGGGAACAGCGGCCTGAGGAGATTGTTCGTGCGGTGGCTGGATTGATCAAGCAAGCCATTGACCGTTGGGGCCAGCCTGCGGCCATCGGACTGAGTGCAGCCATGCATGGATTACTGGCTGTTGACCGAATCGGGAACCCGCTGAGTCCGTTGTTGATCTGGTCGGATCATCGCAGCCTGGAGGTTTATCAGGCGTACAGGGCTGCCTGTGCCGATTCGGTGTATCGGCATTCGGGTATTGTCTTTCATCCTATGTTACCCTTATGTAAAATCCTTTACTGGAAGCGGCTTCGACCTCAGTGGCTGGCGCAGGTGCATCAATGGGTATCCATGAAGGAGTATGTGCTGTATCATCTCACGGGTACATGGGCTACCGATTATGCGATGGCGGGTGCCACGGGTATGTTTCATCTGCAGCGGTTCGACTGGCATGTGGCTATGCTGGAAAGTCTGGATATCGACCTGTCTGCTTTGCCACCTGTTGTTGCACCCACTACGGTGTTTGCAGTACAAGGTGAGCAGTCGTTAGCAAGGGATACAGGTTTGCCGGCGGGTATTCCCGTGCTGGTGGGCGCCACTGATGGCTGTCTGGCCGCTGTAGGGTCGGGCCTTGTGGGTACTGCCGATCTCAGCATCACGGTAGCGACGAGTGCAGCCGTGCGTCGGTGGGCAGCCCATCCTGTGCTGGATGACCGGCAGCGCACTTTTTGCTATGCGCTGTCGCCACAAGATTTTGTGATCGGCACGGCTCATAACAATGCTGGCGGCATCCTGCCCTGGTTGCGCCGGCTCTTCGGTGATCAGGATCCGGATATCCATACCCTGAATCGCTGGATAGACGAGGTGTTGAATGTGGCTGCAGGTGCTGAAGGACTGATGTGCCTGCCCTATGTACAGGGCGAGCGTTCGCCGGTCTGGGATCCGCTGGCCAGCGCCGCCTGGGTAGGTATCCGCGATATCCACCAGTCCGGGCATTTCCAGCGCGCGATGCTGGAAGGTATCGGCTTCACCCTGAGTCAGTCTATAGCCTTGATGGAGGAGCTGCTCGGCCCGGCGAGGCGGTATCTGCTCAGCGGGGGTATCACGCACGCTCAGGCCTGGATGCAGCTGCTGGCCGATATCCTGAACCGCCCCTTGCAGGTGGTTGGAGATATCGATGCCTCTTGTGCCGGTGCAATACAACTCATCGCCCGGATGCATGGGCATGAGCACATGCAGATCAGGTCGTCTTCGCAGCAGGCGGAACCAGACATAGTGTTTCCCCGGTCGGAGCCAGCAGCCCTGTATGCCGACTTACAAAAAAAGTTTAACCGGCTTTATCCCTTGCTCAAACAATGGCAGGAAAGCGAATAACCCTTCTGATCGTTTGTTGATTATTCGATAACTTGCAGGTATGCATACCCACCATTCCTCACATGCAGGTCATGCACACGCTCATGCCGACTTGCCTTTGCAGGGCATGAGCAGGGTGTTGTGGGTGGGTGTAGTACTCAACTGTGCGTATGTGGTGGTGGAACTCGCGGTGGGCTTATGGCTTCAATCGCTTTCCCTGGTGGCCGATGCCGGGCATAACCTGATGGATGTGCTCGGGGTACTGATCTCTCTGCTGGCTTTTCGCTTGCTCAGGGTAAGCCCTAACAACCGTTATACCTATGGCTATCGCAAAACCACGATCCTGGCCTCTTTGCTCAACGCAGTCATCTTGCTGGTGACGGTGGGGGCCATCGGCATAGAAGCGGTGCGTCGGTTGATTCATCCACAGCCTATCGTGGGAATTGATGTGGCCATGGTGGCGGGAACAGGTATCGTGGTCAATGGCATCACCGCATGGTTGTTTTACCGGTATCAACGTCATGATCTGAATATTCGCGGTGCTTTCTTGCATATGTTTGCCGATGCGCTGGTTTCGGTAGGTGTGGCGATATCCGGATTGTTGATGATGATCTGGCCCTGGTACTGGCTGGATCCGGTGGTGAGCCTGATCATCGCAGCCGTTATCCTGTACAGCACCTGGGGCTTATTGCGGGAAAGCCTCCGCCTCTCGCTCGATGGTGTGCCTTCCGGGTTAAATATCCAGGATGTGGTTCGGGTATTGCGTGGAGTGAAAGGCGTGAAAAGCGTGCATCATGTACATATCTGGGCGATGAGCACGCTGGAAAATGCCATCACGGCTCATGTGGTGGTCGATCAGGATCTTTCGCTGGCCGAAACCGATCAGATCCGCAAAGATCTCGAAAGAGCCATGCAGGATATGCATATTCAACACAGTACCTTTGAGATGGAAACACCCGAACAGGCCTGTGCGCATGGCGATTGTATATCATGGACATCTGAAAAAAATCATGCTACGCATACATAAACTCGTCCGGCACATGCCTGTCGATGCAATGTTGATGGTCTGCCTGCTGGCGCTGGTGGTCTGGCAGAAAATTCGTCAGCAGCCCATCTCCAGGCGTTCTGCAGGGCAATTTTGCTTTCATCTGCTGGCGGGCTGTGTGTTATGGATGCTGTTTCTCCCTCCTGTGAAGCCGGGGCCGGAACCCCATTTCCCGCCCCTTGTATGGCGCTCGCTGGCCGTGGGCAGGGAATGGCTGATTGTGGTCTTTCTGGTGCTGATGGGTTATGTAAATCATGCACTGCCG
>ERZ795042.251-NODE-251-length-48959-cov-3664.647575_pt1 | contig 48959 bp, 35 predicted proteins | sample MGYA00375126_ERZ795042 | MGnify/ENA primary metagenome ERZ795042 (study PRJEB30171, sample SAMN05518105) | compost metagenome | isolation source: Feedstock adapted compost from Newby Island compost facility, Milpitas, CA | place: USA:Newby Island compost...
ACTTGCTTATTATATCTCACCCATGGTTGGAGGTGCGGGTTGTGTGCGGGACGTGATTGAAAAAACATTAAGAATTCAGCAGCAATGGCATGCATAATTGACGATCGGGTGACCGTGTTTCGTAAAGAATTATGTAAGTTCAAGTTATGCGTAGCATAAAGAGCTGGAAATATTTTTTCAAGTTAATTCGTTATCCTAATTTGCTCTACATTCTGTTTACGCAGTATTTACTGCGCTATGCATTGATGAGCCCCGTTTTTCAACACGAAGGACTACATTTTAGCCTACCTGATCTACATTTCGCTTTACTGGTTTTTTCCACGCTATGCATAGCTGCGGCAGGATATATTATCAATGATTATTTTGATTTAAACATCGATCAGATCAATAAGCCGGAAAAAGTAATTATCGATAAGCATATCCCTCGTCGATGGGCTATTGCCTGGCACAGCATCTTGAATTTAACAGGCATCATCATTGCACTTTATCTATCGTGGTATCTGCACAGCTGGTGGATGTGGCTCTGTCAGGCAGTTTGCACGCTATTGCTCTGGTTTTATTCCACACATTTCAAGCGTTTACCTCTGATTGGTAATGTGATTATTTCAGGGCTAACCTCATTCACGCTTATTGTATTAATTATTTATGAGCCTCAGTTTTATAATTCAACGCATGCACAGATGATATGGCCGTTGAATAGATTGATATGGTTGTATGCTGTATGTGCTTTTTTATTATCGATGGTTCGTGAAATTGTAAAAGATCTAGAAGACTTATTTGGTGATAGCAAGGAAGGATGCCATACTGCGCCCATCGTATGGGGTATTCAGGCCTCCAAATGGATGGCTACGGGAATATTGATTGCATTCGAATTATTGATGATTTATTGTATTTCACAAGCCTTCCACTTAGAGTGGATATTAGCAGGGCTATATTTAATTGTATTCGTATGGTTTCCTGTATTGCTGATTATGTTTTACCTCATACGTGCAATAGCCGTGCGGAATTATCATATCGTGAGTCAACTTATTAAAGGTGTCATGCTCACCGGCATTATTTCAATGGCCGTTTTATATTTGTATCTGATGTAAAAGTGGCATATCAATGGTGTTTATTTTAGCTTCAGGTTCTCCAAGGCGAATCAGTTTATTGAGACAAGCTGGATATGATTTTCTGGTTATGGCATCGAATGTAGAAGAAGATTTTCCGGATAACATGCCCGTGGAAGAAGTGCCTGTGTATATAGCCCGGAAAAAGGCTATGACCGTGGCTCAACAACAGCAATCACGTGGTATTCCCGTATTAGCTGCCGATACCGTGGTGATTCTTGATGGGGAAATTATAGGGAAACCCGAATCTGAAGAGCAGGCGATTAACATGCTTGAAAGGCTTTCTGGAAAAATGCATCGGGTTATTACAGGAGTATATTGCATTTGTGCAGAAAAAGATTTTTTTCTACAAGAAGAAACCAGGGTATGGTTTAAACAGTTGCATCCGGATCAGATTGCTTATTATGTAAAACATTTTCAACCCTACGATAAAGCAGGTGCTTATGCCATTCAGGAGTGGATAGGATTGGTTGGTATTACGCGTATTGAAGGTGATTATTTTAATGTAATGGGATTACCGATGCACAAGGTAATGGATTTGCTTCAATCGGTGGGTGTATTTCCGTCGTATGCAGAAAAATCCACGACGGGAAATTCCACATAAAAGGTAGTTCCCTGTTGCCACTCGCTTTCAAACCATATTCGGCCATTCCATTGCTCCACAATGCGTTTGCACATGGCCAGTCCAAGTCCCGTACCGCTGCTTTTGGTTGTAAAGTTTGGAAAGAAAATCCGCGATTTAAGTTCTTCCGGAATTCCTGTACCGTTGTCTTTTATCATTACACAAACCTTACCATCTACATCTTTGAAACTCACTTCTATAATGCCCTTCTTGTGTTCAGGAATAGCTTGAAAAGCATTTTGCAATAAGTTATTAAACAGCCTGTTTATCGCCGTTTTATCAGCTTCAATCCAGTAATTTTTATCGGGTTCTTCGTAAATGAGCAAATGATGTTCGTCGTTTTGATACAGATGAATAACTGACTCCAGTACTTCATTCAGCACAAACAATTCTTTATGATCGCCCGATATTTTAGCGAATGCAGAAAAATCAGATGCAATTAATGCAAGATGCTCGATTTGCTCAACAAGCATGTGTGCTGTTCGTAACGTGAGCTCCTCTACATTCGGAGCATGCTCACGAATAGCCCGTTGTAGATGCTGCAGGCTGAGTTTCATGGGGGTAAGGGGATTCTTGATTTCATGTGCCACCTGACGTGCCATTTCTCGCCAGGCCAGTTCACGTTCGCTTCTGGCAAGGGCCTCGGCGCTCTGCTCCAGCTTACGTACCATCTGATTGAATTCTTTCACAAGCATGCCAATTTCATCATCCCGGTTCCATACGATTTGTTCATTTGTTTTATTCAGGCGAATGCTCTTCATTTTTTCAGCAATCAACGTGAAAGAGCCGGTTACATATCGGGTAATAAATAAAGCCAGCAGGCCTGACAGAAGAAACATAAATGCATTCAAATTGATAAGGGCCATCAAGAAATTGGAAATTTCCTGATTAAGTTCTCGTTGTGATGCGAAGAAAGGAATATTCAAATAAAAAACCGCCTGTCCAGCCTGATTTAGTATAGGTACATATCCAGAAAGAAAATACAGTTTACCGATATGCTCTGGATGAATGTACTGTACCATGTCCTGTATATGTAACTGATAATATGCATCGGGATTCATTTTGGAAGATAGCAGGTTACGATCGAAAAATAGCTGCTCGGTTGAGAGTTGAATGTTGCCATCGAGATCGTATAAGTTAATATCCACACCATGAATATCAGCCACTTTAAAAATTTGCTGTCTGATGATGGGATCATCAACAGATTCGGGGAAAATATTCATCGAATCTACGTTGTTCAACAAATGATGTTGATCAAAAATTTCCCGGATGTCCTGTGTTAATACGTTCAGATTCTTGGAAAGTTGATCCTGTTGATTTTTATGATATCGATTGATGAACAGCGATATGGTAGAAATGCCCAGAATAACGAATGAAAAAATTACTGTAAAGATTATCACAAATTGTATTTGCGTACGAAGTGTAAAACGCATATACTTGCGTAGTTGTTCCCATTTCATTCCAGCTTTTATCAGTAAATACATGAGCCGGTATACGCCCGCCAGAAGCAAAAAAATGAGAAACAGATAAGCGACCAGTGTTACAAACTCAATAAATGCACGATTGCGTTTGGAAACAACAATCAATCTGTCATGCCCTGCCTTATACCATAATTGCGAATACCCACCGGTATTCCGAAATTCGTATTCAGTAACGGGTATATCAGCCGGACTTATCGAAACGGGAAAGGAGACATCATTGTAATGATACACTAAAATATTATGTTCGTACACCGCATACGAATAATCCTCCATATTCACTGGAGGCAGATTATCATCCGAGGAAAGCAAGACGGGAAATATGGCCAGGTTTTTCTGTGTCTTGGGTGTAAGCTCATAAAACAAATATCCACCAGGCTGCATCAATGTACTATCCGGTGGAATAATTTTCTCGCCAAAATAATGATAATGATTGTAACTCGTTTCATAATAAAATAAATCTGGAGGGAGCTTACTTGTATCACTTCCAACAATAGGTTTTGCTTTTAACAATAAAATACTCCGAATAGCTGAATAGCTGAGTGTATCTGTATTAAACAAAGGCTGATATCCTGAGGTGAACGTGTAGATATGAATATCAAACTTATTGATAAAACTATTGAAATAGTTATTGAGTAGATAATTGACGAGAATATGTTTTGTAACTGGTGAAGGAGAAATAAAAAACTGATGAATAAACGTGTCGCGCTGCATTCTATCGGTAATATCACTCAAAAAATACTCTGTATCGGGATCCTGCGGCTTGGCGAGATTGATGGCCAGAAGTCTTCGATTTTCTTTTTCTCGTTGATTGTTGTAATAGATAAGAATAGCGGTAGTGCTTAACGTCAATAACAAAAGCCAGCTTACAAATGGATTGAGTATCCATTTTTTTTCTACAGCATAATCAATCAGGTCGAGCATCATGATATAGAAAATAGCCCATAACATCAGCACAAGATCATAACCGATGCCGGGATCATTCATGTGAAACAGAAGCCAGATAAGGCCTACTGCGCCAAGCAGGGTATATTTCCGATCAAGCTCGCGCTGATGAAGTTGTGATAAAAATTCATTGAATGTTCGAGAAAGGAAGAAGAAACAATAAATAACCAATCCAAGTGTGATAAATCCCACCAGGCTGTAAATATTGTTGATGCTGTAAAAATTGGTTACATCAAATGATATTCTTGAATCGATGACCAGACTGCGGATAAGATCAGAAAACAGTTGAACCAGATAAAGCAGCACAAATGAGCAAATTACAGCCAGTCCGTACGTCTGCATAGGATTCATGGCAGGTAACTTCGCTTTGTGATACTGACTTCTAAAAAACAAAATCATCCACACCAGCAGAATGGCATTGATGAGCACATCTCCTAACGATTTCAACACCGTACTGGAGGCATATACCTGAGCGTTAAATAAACCGAATTCACGATAATGAAAAGGGAAGGGAAGCAAATAGCTAATCATTCGCAACAGCAAAACCACTACAATCAGAAAAACGAGTCCATGCCAGCGTTTGCCGTGTACGGAAAGAAAAGATGCCAGCAGATTTAGAAATATACCCACGCATACCCAGGCCAGTACCTTCAACAACACGCCCAGAGGTGCTTGTTGAGATATAGAAGCGGAAGCCTGCTTATCGAGATAACACAATACTTTCCCTTCGCGATTATACAGGGGTAAAGAAGTTGGTAATCGGGTGATGGAATATAGGTGGGGGGGGAGTTGAGGCTCGCCCCAGAAGGATGCGTGCAGATATCTGTTTTCTTTGAAATAACTTTCATAAATCGGCAATAATGCAATCAGGCATTTTTCTCCGGGATAAAGTCCACCCAGATTCTTTTTTATTAACTCAAAGCTTCCTCGATCGTTATGCAGGTAATAACTTCCCTCACTCAATTGAAGTGCCGATGGCGGAACACTTATCCGATTGGTATTCCAGAAAGTTTCCCAGCCATCGGAAAAAGTAAAAAGGTAAATTCCATTGTAATCTGGATTAAGCTGGGTTAGAACATTTTGATCAAAAGTTCTTCGCAGCAACTGATTAACCAATGCATGATGCTGGGTAATACTTTGCACTTCATTCTCGCGCTCCCGAAGATGCTGTTGAATAGAGGCCGCGATTCGCTTATCGGAAGAATAATATGACCAGTAATGATCAACCAGAAATGCCAGTGTAAGCAGCCAGGCAGCCCCGATGAGCAGGTAACCATTTTTCCAGAGAAAAGTCCTGAAATCCCGAAGGGGAAACATGTTGATGAGGTTAAACATTTTCAGCAAAACTGCCTATGATTCAGGCCCTGGATGCCGACTTCACCTGTTGCCAGATGGCATCCATTTCCTGTAAATTCAGCTGCGTAATTTGTTTTCCAGCTTCTCGAATATATTGCTCCATCAACTGAAAACGATCTTTAAACTTTCGGTTGGCAGCTTGCAGGGCTTTTTCCGCATCTACCTGAAGAAATCTTGCATAATTGACCAGTGCGAAAAGTAGATCACCAAATTCTTCTTCAATGGCTTGCCTATCCTGTTGCGCGATAGCCTGCTGTAATTCAGCAGTTTCTTCCTGCACTTTTTCCCAGACCTGTTGCGTATTTTCCCATTCAAAACCCACCTGTCTTGCCTTTTCCTGCAGTCTGATAGCTTTCACCAGCGCAGGAAGGGAAGACGGCACCCCACTTAATACGGACGATTTGCCTTCTTGAAGTTTAATCTGCTCCCAGTTACGTTTCACTTCTTCGGCATCGGTTACCTTGCGGTCGCCATAAATATGTGGATGGCGATCGATGAGCTTCGCACAGAGTTTCTCGATTACATCCACCATATCAAATTGTTGCTGCTCTCGAGCTATCCGGGCATAAAAAACCAGATGGAGTAACACGTCGCCCATTTCTTCGCGGAGGGCCATCCAGTCATGTAAATCAATGGCTTCCGTAAGTTCATATACCTCTTCGAGCGTAAGCTGGCGCAGGGATTCAAGCGTTTGTTTTCTGTCCCACGGACATTGCTCGCGCAACTCATCCATGATAGACAACAGTCTTTCAAAAGCCTCACCTGCTTTTCCCATATCCATATATTTCGATTCCTTCAGGTAAAATTACAGGTTGCAGGTGGAATGAAAAAAACATTATTCCCGCCGGAATAATCCCAGCAACAGAAAAATAATGCCCAGCGCCAAAGCCAGGTGCACCAGACCATGCAGGGCAAATAAAAATACAGCCAACAACCAGAACAATACTAAAATTGCCGCCAGCAGATAAAACAAGGTTCGCATAAGGAATAAATTTTCATGAATATAATCAAATTCCCGGAAAATACCTGCATAAAAAATCCATGCTGTACAATCTTTGAAGCTTATCTTTGCTTTACAAAAAACCTGGCCGATAGGGATGCAAAGGTTCAAATCGTATTTTCGTTTTCTTCGCTTTTTGCTGCGCATGCAGCATCATACAGAGGAAGTGATTCAACAACATGAGATTCCGCTGAACTGGTTAAGGGAAAAAATAAATCGGCAGCAATTTTTGATTCTCTCCGGTATTCTGGTTGGGCTGACTACAGGTGTAGCCAGCGTGTTGTTAAAAACGCTGGTGCATTTCATCACATTGCTCATTACGCAGGACTATCATTTTCGGTATCAATTGATGTTTTACATCATTTTTCCTTTCTCCGGCATGGTCATCACGGCGTGTATCGTGCACTATCTGTTCAAGGGAAAGGATGGGAAAGGCATAGCTGCAATTTTATATGAAATTGCGCACAAGTCGGCCCGCATACCTGCTTACAAGATGTACCGCCAGATCATTGCCAGCGGCATTACCGTGGGCTTTGGGGGATCGGCAGGCCTGGAAAGTCCTATTGCCGTTACTGGAGCAGCGATTGGCTCCAATTATGCAACCACATACGGTTTATCTTACAAGGAACGTATCTTGCTACTGGCCGCTGGATCAGCGGCAGGCATTGCGTCTGCATTTAATGCACCGATTGCTGGTGTCATGTTTGCGATTGAAATCATACTGACCGGGGTTGTATTTTCGGATTTCATACCGCTTATCATTGCTTCTGTAGCCGGTGCATTGGTTTCCAAAATGATATTGAACGAACAGATTCTGCTGCATTTTAATCTTCAACAAAATTTTGATTATCGCAACACCCCATTTTATTTGTTGCTGGGCATCTGCTGTGGAATGTATTCCAGATACTATGCCTTAATGGCGCATCGGGTTGAAGCATTTTTCAAGCGATTCCATACCCATCAAACCCTGCGCAAAGCCGCCATAGGAGGCATCATACTCGCGTTATGTTGCTTTGTGTTTCCACCCCTGTTTGGAGATGGATATGGATTTGTAAAAACGCTGGCCAACGAAGGGCCCGAACAACTCATCCGCACCAGCCTGTTTGCGCCTCTTGTAAATCATCACTGGGCTTTGCTTGCATTTGTGGGAAGCATTGCACTGGTAAAAGTCTTTGCTACTTCCACCACCATCTATGCCGGTGGTAGTGGCGGAAATTTCGCTCCATCGCTCTTTGCAGGTGCTTTTGTAGGTTATTTTTTTTCCCGATTGGTGGTTGATCTACACATTTTTCCTTTGCCGGTTGCAAATTTCACGATTGTTGGCATGGCAGGCGTGATGAGCGGCATTTTGTATGCTCCGCTCACCAGCATATTCCTGATTGCAGAAGTTACAGGTGGATATGATTTGTTTATTCCGCTTATGATTGTGTCAGCAGTTTCTTACCTTATCGTCAGGCATTTTTCGCCCTATTCTCTTGAAATCAGTGAATATGTGAAAGAAGGGAAAATCTTTACCCGTCAGTATGACAGCAATATCCTCTCCATGCTGCAGGTAAAAGATCTGGTCGACCGTACGGTTCCTTATTTTCATCCGCAAACCGGCCTGGAACAAATACTGTCGTCTATTCAGCATGATCATCATTTTTACTGGGCCGTAACGGACGAACAACATCGCCTGTTAGGCGTAATCCGGTTCGAAGACCTGAAAGCCTATATTTTTCCGACCGGCGAAAGAAAAACAAGTCTTACCGCCGGAGAACTGATGAAACCGATCTCGTTATCGATTCAGATCCATGAAAATATGAACCGGGTGATGGAAAAATTCGATACATCGGGAGAATGGTATTTACCCGTGTTGCAGGGCGATAAATACGTGGGACTGCTTTCAAAATCCACGGTGCTGAATGCTTATCGCACTACCTTAAAACATACCATTGAAGGATGATCAGGAATGCTGATTGATTTGTTCGAATACCTGACGAATCGTTTCCGTGAAACGACTTTGAATCATTTGTTCGGCAAGAATAATCATATTCTTGAAAGCCACAGCACTGGAAATCCCATGGCCGATGATGACGGGTTCGGCCACGCCCAGCACCGGTGTACCTCCGTAGTTTTCAAAATTCATCTGTTCGATGTAATCATCATGAATATTGCGGCGCCGTGCAATTTCATAAAACGACTCACCTAATTTCAGGATCACATTGCCTGTAAATCCTTCACACACAATTACATCGGCTTTTTCAGAAAACAGATCTCGTCCTTCAACATTCCCGATGAAATGGATAGCAGGATGTTGTTTGAGCAGGGGATAGGTAGCCTGAGCCAGCAGGTTACCCTTACCTTCTTCCTCACCGATATTCAGCAATCCCACACGAGGATCGGGAATCTGGAGAATATGCCGCGCATAAAGCGTTCCCAGCAGCGCAAATTGTACGAGGTTTTCGGGTTTACAATCTGCATTTAAACCCACATCGAGCAATACGCCGGGTTTACCGTTTTCACGAGGTACCAGCGTGGAAATAGTTGGGCGAAGTATGCCTTCAATGGTTTTAATGGTGTACAGGGTACCCACCATCATAGCCCCGGTATTGCCTGCACTGATGAAAGCATCGGATTGGTGTTCACGTAACAGGTGAAAGCCTATTGCAATAGAAGAATGGGGTTTCTCCTTCAGTGCACGGGTAGGAGGTTCGTGCATGCCAATGACATCGGGTGCATGCACCAGTTTATAATGTGTGGAAGGAATACCCTGCTGATCAAGCAAAGGACGAACGGCATCCTGATGGCCAATGAGTAGCAAATCAGCAGGAGAAGAAGTACTTTCCAGATATAAACGAACACCTTTTACCGCTTCTTCCGGGGCAAAATCGCCACCCATCATGTCAAGGCTGATGATCATCAGATATGCTTTAACAACTAAATACCGGGCTTAATTAGCTTTCCTTGCTCTGCTTTTCCATGACCACCTGTCCGCGATAATACAACTTGTTTTCTACCCAGTGGGCACGATGACGAAGATGTGCTTCTCCAGTGGTAGGATCAATGCTGATGGTGCCAGCAGTGGCTTTGTAGTGCGTTCTTCTTTTGGCAGAACGTTGCTGCGAATGTCTCCGTTTTGGGTTTGGCATATCGACTGAGTTTTAAATCATTGACGTGGAAATTTTTTATATAATTCATCCCATACTGAAGGCTGAACCGGCATTCCTGCGCGCATACGCATCTCTTCTAACTTCTGAATCACTGCCGGATTGCATCCGCTAACCCCATTTTCCAGATCCGGATGAATATGTTGCATGGGGATACTCAACAAAATGAATTCATGAATCCAGTCCGCCACATTCAGCATCGATTCCGTACGCGAAAGATAACTGACTTCCGGTTCTTCATTTTCATCGATTCCCTCCGGATGATCCACCAGCTTAACAATCTGATCGAATTCTTCCCAGAGCGATAAACGGTAAGGTTCTCCACATCGATCACAAGGAATGGTAACCTCGCCGGTTATCGAAAATTTCAACCGGAATAATTGATCATTTTTTTCAAACTCGAGCCCTACATCAATCTGTGAATCAGAGAATTCCGTAGCCACCTCATGCCGGGTAAAAAACTCATCGGTAATATGATACTGATAATGGTGAATCCCATTTTTCAAACCCACAAATGCAATATCATATTGCCGATCTACTTTCATGTACGCCAGCATTAATTTCTGCGCTTAGCCTTCCCGTTTCCCCGTGAAAATGGGAATCGTGGCGACAAAATTACGATTTCTTCCTCTATTTTAAAAAGCAATCCCTTTTTACGGGGGATATATTCATTAAAAAAACTTAAAAATCTAAAAACTTATTTATATTTTAGCAGTACATTTGTTTTTGTTAACCAACCTGCGAAAAACCATGATACCCAGAGAATCCCGCTCTCCTATGAAAAAGCGTGATTTACCTGCTATTATTCACGCTCGTAGGATTCAGAAGCAGAAGACTATGCCAGTGGAAACTGCCATATCTTATCCGGTAGAGGTGCTGGCCAATTTTCCGCTCATTCGCCTCATCGAACACGCTACGATTGGATTTTTGCTGAGCGATGCTGCTGATTGCTTTTGCTGGCAGAATGCGGCGATGGAAGAGGCATTGGCCCGTTCCTTTCCACAGGTGAAACTGGTGGGACATTCCTTTGCGGATGGCTTTGCTCAGCTCAGGCCATTGCTGAAATATCCTGACGAGGTATATGCCGATTTGCAGCACATGCTTGCTTTGCGTAAAGAAAAAACCGCTTATGATATTAACCTGATTCGGGGAGGTGTAGTTTCCCTCACTTACCTGCCTTTATTCGTTCAGGGACAATATGCCGGTGGCGTGTGGGCTATCGTTAACCTTGCCAGAAAGGGACAGGTTTATCGGACAGCCCGACTGGATGTGGGGAAATTCCGAACTATTCTGGGGCATCTGGGTATTGGCTTTTGCGAATGCACGGCCGACGGTACTATCACACATGCCTACGATGGATTTTGTGAGCTTACCGGCTTCGATGCAGAAAGTCTTCGGGGCAAAAACATGTCAACACTTATTGCCCGGGAAGTGTCGCCGGCAACGCATGCACATCGACAGGCTCCAGCATCGGCATCCCGTGAGGTGGCGATTCGGACAAACGATGGAAATGAACGCTGGGCGCTGATGAGCCAGGTGAACCTGAGCGATGAAACGGATCACCAGTCGGGCGTGATGTACGTGTTTATGGATATCACACCGCAGAAGCAGTTACTGCAGGAGCTGGAAACTGTTGCCCGTCGGACGGAAGAATCTAAAATCGCCCTGCAACAATTCCTGGCCAGCATGAGCCACGAAATCCGTACGCCGCTCAATGCCATCATCGGCATGTCGCACCTATTGTCGGGAACGCGCCTCAGCCCCGAGCAAAAAGAGTACGTACACATCTTACAAAATTCCAGCAACATTCTGCTGAATCTGATATCCGATATCCTCAGCTTTTCCAAAATTGAATCCGGACACATGGAGGTGCAGCACCGGCAATTTAATCTCTACGAGCTGGTGCACTCCCTGACCCATACCTTTGAACTGAAAATGAAGAAAAAACCGGTGAAAATGGTGCTGGACTACGATGACCGGCTGAACCATTATCTCATTGGTGATGATATTTTGTTGAATCAAGTATTATTGAACCTGTTGAGCAATGCGGAAAAATTCACCAAAAAAGGTTTCATTCGTGTTTCAGTAAAACCGTTACAGATTCCACAGGAACAAAAGTCCGATGATCTGGATTCGCGGATCTGGCTGGAATTCAAAGTGGCCGATACCGGCATAGGCATAGAACCCGATAAGCTGCACCTCATCTTTAAAGACTTCAAACAGGCACATCGAGCTGAAAGCGTGAAGCTGGGCGGCACCGGACTTGGCCTGTCCATCAGCAAAAAACTTATTGAATTGCAGGGCGGTAACATATCTGTTGAAAGCGAGGTAAATAAAGGCACCTGTTTTACGTTTACCCTGCCCTTCATCGATACGGGCATGCCCATCAAGCAGGAAACGACCACCGAAACCGGTGAAGATCGCTTTGCAGGTGTGGCATTCCACGATACTTACGTACTGGTCGTGGAAGATAATCCGATGAACATGATGTATATGACCTCGCTGCTTGACAAAATGAAAATCAATTATGACATCGCCACCGCTGGAGATGATGCGCTGGAAATGATTCGCAAGCAGCCGTATCACCTCATTTTAATGGATATTAAAATTCCGGTAATCGATGGATTGGAAATATCCAGAATTGTAAGATCGGAAGACGAAAATCCCAATATCGCCACACCCATCATCCTGATCACAGCCGCAGCACTGGAAAGCACGGTGAATATGGCAAGGGAATGCGGCATCAACGACCTGTTGCTGAAACCTTTTACGCCCGAACAACTGCTGCACATCATTCGCAAATATGCCAGCTACGAAGAAAACGACGAGGAGGTGAATACCTACGAGGAAGTACAACAAAAAATGTATCGATTCAATCCACGCCTCGATGTGAATTATTTGCAGGAATTATATGAAAACAATATTGAGTATGCTGCAGGATTATTCGGCATTTTCCTGGAAAACATACGTCCCGACTGGAATGAAATACTCAGGCTGAAACAGGCGCACGATATGCAAAACCTGTATCAGGCGATTCATAAAATCAAACCCAATTTTGCGATGGTAGGGCTAACCTGGATTGCCCAAACCCTGGAGCAAGCCGAAAAAGCCATTCGTAAAGAGGATACATGGCCTGAGATCGAAGCCCTGCTGATAAAAGCCGATAAAGAACTGGAAATTTACCTGCCCGTTGTGGAAGAAGAATATCAACACCTGCAGGCATTTGTGCAATCGCTCTCCTGAATCATTCAGGCATAGGTGTGTAGAATATCTTTCACCTGATGATAATAACTTCTCCCAAACAACAGCAAGTGCACAAGCAGGTAGTATAACTGATGTAAACGTAGCCTGCGTCGCCAGCCCTGTTCAAGTCCAGAAAGCGAAGCATAAACCTCGAAAAAACGGCGGTCGAATCCTCCAAATAAATCGGCCATGGCTATATCCATTTCACGATGACCAAAATAGCTGGCCGGATCATAGATGGCCGGCATGCCATTGTCGCTTACCATAAAATTTCCGCCCCACAAATCGCCATGCAGCAACGAGGCCCTGTCATCGGGCAATAGTTCAGGCAATTTACGAATGAGTGTTTCCGCCAGGTGAAGCTCGGATTTTTCAAGCAGTTGTTGATCATAAGCCTGCTTTACGAGTGGAGCGATACGTGCACGGGCAAAGAATTCGGGCCAGTGTTGCATCTGCGGATTGGGCTGAGGGATTAAACCGATATAATTATCTTCATCGAAACCGTATTGCGAATGGCTTATGCGATGCAAGCCCGCGAGTTGTTCGGCAAAAATATCCCAGAAGCCGGGTGCAGGTTTACCCCGTTGCAAAAATTCCATTAACAAAAAAGCCCTGCCATTGGAATGATGATAGGCGATAGGTCGGGGTACACGGATGGTATGCGTACGATAAATTTTTTCGAGCGCATGGTATTCACAGGCAAACATGCGGATGGATTCAGGATGCGTATTGGTTTTCAGAAAATAATCTCCCAGCGATGTGTGTAAGCGATAAGCCTCGTGAATGTCACCACTCGTAAGCCTTTCAACCTGTAACAACTGAATACCAGATGTCGAATTGCTGGCAGAATGTTGTAATTTTTCCGCAAGCAAATGGCTAATATCCGAAAACCAGGTAACATTGTCCGGTATCATCGATAGATATGAATAAACCTAAATCCTGTAATGCTTCAACGCTCCGGCGATTGCCGCGAGCTCAATGGCAAATGTATGCCTTTTTCTTGTGGCTGGGCCTGATTGTACTGGGGTGGATAGCCTGGCTGCTTATTCCCGATTATCGCAGGTTCTGGATACATGGTTTTGCGCCACAATGGTGGAAGATCCAGCGTATGCTTACGGGCTGGATATCTTTTAGTGTGGGCGACTTAGGCTATATCGGACTTCTGCTCTGGGGGCTATGGCAGGTATTTGCTTTTATACGCGACTGGATGAAACATGGCCTGCATCTGCAGACCTGGGGCAGGCCGCTCTTGCGCATGGCAGTGGTGATAAGCCTGATGTATGGCTGGTTTCAGCTGGGATGGGGATTTGCCTATCTGTTACCACGTGTACAACAATCCTTTCAATTATCATTACAACCTTATAGCGATGCCGAATTACGAGAGCTTGCACAATGGCTGGCATCTGCAACCAACGCATATTACGTGCCGATCAAGCCGGATGCAAAAAAACAGCCTGTCTTGTATTTCCGCGAGTATATTGCGCCCGGAGCCGTAAAAGCTTATGCTCAATTGCATCAGCAAGGATGGTTAGCGGCCTACAGTCATACTTCGCTTAAGCCGTCCTTGTTCTGGGCTGCCATGAATTATATGGGCATTGAAGGATATTACAATCCTTTCACCGGTGAAGCGCAGGTGAATACCGATATCCCGCCCGTGCTGTTGCCATTTGTAACCTGTCACGAAATAGCCCATCAAATGGGCTTTGCACAGGAATATGCTGCCAATTTCGTTGGTTTTCTTGCGGCTACCCATGCAGCCGATAGCCTGTTTCGTTATTCAGCCTATCTGGACATGCTGCTGTATGCTTGCAACAGCCTGCGCCATTCCAGACAGCAGGGCGATAGCCTGTTTTTACATCGAATCTGGGAGCATTTATTACCCGGCGTCAAGCAAGACATCCATCGTATTTATGCGTATGAACAGGCATACGCGGGCCCGGCTGATAGGCTGATGATGCATGTGTACGATGCGTTTTTAAAAGCCAATCACCAGCGCCGGGGCATTCATAGCTATCAACAGGTGATTGCATTGCTCATCCAGTATCGCAGACAACTCAAGGTACGCGCGTGATTTTAAGCATATTGGTGGGCAAATGTTCATGCACAGGAATACTGCCCGTATTCACCACCACATCGCCCGAAGAAATGAAGCCGCGTTCTTTTAAGATTTGAATCTGATCGAAAATGATGGAATCCACACTTTCTTCTTCTGCATAATAAAATGCACGTACACCCCAGCTCAGGCTCAACTGATTGACCAGCGAAGGCACTTTAGTGAATACATACAGGGGAGCCTTTGGCCTGTAGCTGGAGAGCATGAATCCGGTGTATCCGCTTTGCGTCATGCCAATCAATGCATCGGCCTTCACATCCTCGGCAATCCGGCAGGCATTGTAGCAAAGTGCATCGCTCAAAAACGAAGGCGAATGGGGTTGGGGGATGAGGTTGCGGTTGTAAATGATATCTTCTTTCTCTACTTCTTCAATAATTTTTTTCATCGTTTCCACAACCAGTACAGGATGCTTTCCTGTGGCGGTTTCTGCACTTAGCATCACTGCATCGGCTCCTTCCAGTACGGCATTGGCTACATCGGTAATCTCACTGCGATTGGGTTTGGAACGTTCAATCATGCTTTCCATCATCTGCGTGGCTACAATGACGGGCTTTGCCCGATGGATACATTTGCGAATGATGTTTTTCTGAATCATCGGAATCTGCTCCACCGGCAATTCCACACCCAGATCGCCCCGGGCAATCATAATACCATCCGATTCGAGAATGATTTCCCGGATATTATTCACCGCCTCTGGCTTTTCAATCTTGGCAATGATCTTAATCGGACTGTTTTTTTCTTTCAATTTATTCCGCAGGATGATGATATCGTTTACACTGCGTACAAACGAAAGTGCTACCCAGTCTAATTGTTGTTCAATAATAAAATCCAGGTCCTGCAAATCTTTCTCGGTGAGGCATGGCAAAGAGCTTTTGGTATCGGGCAGGTTGATGCCTTTTTTAGATGAAAGCACACCCCCGATAATAACCTTAGCTTTCACCAGATTATCGGCCGTAATTTCCACCACACGGGTTTCTATTTTTCCGTCATCGATGAGGATTTTATGACCCACCTTCACATCCTTGTGAAAATCGGGATAGGATACATAAATTTTCTCGCGCGTGCCTATACATTTCTCATTGGTGAAGGTGAGGATATCCCCCGGATTGACTTCAAGATGATTATTTTCGATATCCCCGATTCGAAGCTTAGGGCCCTGCAAATCGGCCAGTAAGGCGATGTTATACGGTTCTGATTCATTAATACGACGCACATGGCGAATAACCTCAAGTTTATCTTCGTAAGTGCCATGTGAAAAATTGAGCCGGAATACGTTTACACCGGCTTTCACCAGCGCCAGCAGCTGGTCGTAGGTGTTACAAGCCGGACCTACGGTGGCAACAATTTTGGTTTTATGCGTGGAATGCTGCTTGGCAGCGCGATGATCCATTTGTTTGTGGAGATACTTGGAAATGTCAGACATGGCCTATCAATTTTTAACTGGCTAATATGCGAATCATCTGAAACCATTCCGAATCTATGCCCTGTGTGGCTTTTACGGCTTTTTCCAGCGGTGTGTAATGCAGTTGATTATTTACAATGCCGATCATGCAATTATGATGTTTGCCCTCCATCAAGGCCTGCACGGCAGCATAACCCAATCTGCTGGCAATCACGCGGTCCATGCAGGTGGGCGATCCGCCCCGTTGAATATGTCCAAGGATACACACCCGCGTATCAAAATGTGGCAGCTGCTCTTTGATGGCGCGGGCTACCTCATTGGCACCGCCTGATTCATCGCCTTCAGCCACAACGATGATATTGACCAGCTTTTTACGACGCTCATTGGCCTGAAGTTCGTTGATGATGTCCTGAATTTTTGTGGGTCGCTCAGGCAACAACACATGCTCTGCACCGGTGGCAATACCACTGTGCAGGGCAATATAGCCAGCATCCCGACCCATAACTTCTACAATAAACAAACGGTCGTGTGCTTCGGCCGTATCACGAATTTTATCGATGGCGCGCACAGCCGTGTTCACAGCCGTATCAAAACCAATGGTGAAATCCGTACCGTCGATATCCTTATCTATCGTGCCCGGCAAACCAATGCAGGGAATATCAAATTCTTTGCTGAATGTATCGGCTCCTTTAAACGTCCCATCGCCACCAATAACAATCAGGCCATCGATCTGGTATTTTTTTAATTGCTCGTATGCCCTTTGACGGCCTTCGTAGCCGAAAAATTCCTTGCAGCGAGCGGTTTTCAATATGGTACCCCCACGTTGAATGATATTGGCTACCGAACGGGAATCCATTTTCATGATATCGCCGTTGATCAGGCCACGATAGCCGTACATCACGCCATACACATTGAGCTGAAAATAATTTCCGGTTCTGACGATAGCCCGAATCGCAGCATTCATGCCCGGTGCATCACCACCAGAAGTGAGAACAGCAATATTCTTTACTTTACTCATATCCTTGGTTTCAGGGTAAATGGGCCTCCTTGCTAAAACGGCACAAAATTAGGGTTTTGCTTTTGTTTTCCTACATTCTCTTACGGTAACTATATGAATATTTTTCCGGTAAATAAATAAATTATTAAAAAACTTTAAATGATATTTGTTTTTCCTTGCATACCATCAACGTGCTTTCCAAGCCTGCGGATGTTTTCGATTTTATTGCAAATGCAATTTTTCGTTCGATGTTTTATGTCTTTGCCGGTTGTATGCTCAATAAAATAAAAGAGGTTTAATACATTTGCGCCAATCCTGATCCAATGCGCATACTTCTTACCGGTGCTAATGGTTTGCTGGGGCAGCATATACTCGCTCGGGTAGCGGCGCACCCCGCACACGAATGGATTGCCACAGGCAAAGGCCCATGTCGATTCTCGTGTAATGAACCTATCGTTTATGAATCACTCGATATTACGGATCAGGAAGCCGTCCAGGAACTATGGAATCGTTACAGGCCAGATGCGATAATTCACGCTGCAGCGATGACCCATGTGGATGCGTGTGAGCAACAAAAAGCTGCCTGCTGGCAAATCAATGTGGAAGGCACCCATCATTTGATAGAGGCTGCCCGGGCTACCGGTAGCTTTTTCCTGCTTGTCTCTACGGATTTTATTTTCAATGGTGAAGCAGGCCCGTATACAGAAGAAGATGTACCGGATCCCGTAAATTATTACGGCCTGTCAAAGCTCTGTGCTGAGCAGCTGGTACGGGCCAGTGGTTTACCCTGGGCTATTGCCCGAACCGTGCTGGTGTATGGAAATATACCTGGCCGGGAAAAAAGCAATATCGTGCACTGGATCGTGCAACAGCTTCAGCAGGGCCACTCCATCCGCATGGTCGATGATCAATGGCGAACGCCCACCTGGGCCGCCGATCTGGCCGAAGGCTGCTGGCAGATTGTATCGCAACAAGCATGCGGCGTTTTTCATCTGGCAGGCCCCGATATGCTCACCCCATACGCTATGGCACAGCAGATTGCCGAAGTATGGCACCTGCCCGCCAAACTCATCCAGCCGGTTAATAGCCTCAGCTTTCAGCAGCCAGCCCGCAGGCCGCCCCGCACCGGACTCATCATCCAGAAGGCCATCCAGCAACTCCACTACCAACCGCATGCATTTACCGAAAGTTTGCACATCATCCATAAACAGCTCAATCAAACATGAATATCGAAAATATCATCTTCGACTTAGGTGGCGTACTCATTGATTGGAATCCGCGTTATCTGTTTAAAAAAATCTTTTCCACTGAAGAGGAAATGGAATATTTCCTCAACCATGTGGCCACTTCCGAATGGAATGCCGAGCAGGATGCCGGCCGTTCGCTACAGGAGGGAACGGCATGGCTTATCGAGCGTTTTCCACAATATAGCGACGCCATCCGGGCTTATTATGAGCGATGGGAAGAAATGCTGGGCGGAGAAATAAAAGCCACAATAGATATATTTTATCGCCTGAAAGCCATGCGCACCTATCGGTTGTACGCGCTCACCAACTGGTCGGCCGAAACATTTATCATCGCTCGACAGCGCTTTGCTTTCCTGCAAGATTTTGATGGAATTGTAGTTTCAGGCGAAGAAAAAACCCGAAAACCCTTTCTGGATATTTATCAGCGACTGATCGATCGTTTCCAGATTCTTCCCGAACGCAGCTTATTTATTGACGATGTACCAGAAAATATTGAAGGTGCAAAACAGGCGGGCCTGCACACCTGTTTGTTTGTTTCGCCAGATGTACTCGAACAACAATTGACTGCCATGGGCATTTTAAAGGGATAAAGCCGCCTCCTTACTGAAAGGCTTGTTGATAAACCGTTTCACAATTTCATGCTGCTTGATGCGCTCCAGGTCATACGGATCAATGGTGCTGGAAAGCATTACAATTTCGCAATGCTCCCGAATGGCAGCTGGTAATTTGCCGAAAGCTTCCAGAAATTCAAAGCCGTCCATGCCCGGCATGCGAATGTCAAGCAAAATAATTTCGGGTACAGATGCAGGGGAGGAGAGATGAGTTTGTAGATATTGCAGGGCTTCAGATCCTGATTCTAATGATAAAACCTGTTCGCATACCTGAAGTTTTTTTAAACAGGACTCGGCCACGTATCGATCAATATAATTATCATCTACAATCATAATAAGATGATACTTGGCTGGGGCATTCATGTGATCACAAGGTTTTTCTGGTTAGGAATGGTTAACGCAAACCGGGTACCCACGCCGGGTTCAGAATGTACGGTAATCTCGCCTTCCAGCTTGTTCAGCATTTCTTTGACGATATACAGGCCAAGACCTGAACCTGGCACCTTACTGTTGGCCCGGTAAAACATTTCAAAAATACGACTTTGTACGGTATGATCAATACCCATTCCCTTATCTTCGATGACCAGCGTGCATTGCTGATCATTTGCCTGTACTAACAGAAAAACCTCGTTTTTATTACGCTCCGGATGCTTGTGCAGAACGGCATTAAAAAGCAGTTTCTGCAAAATGGTTTTGATCCGATATGCATCAGAATAAAATTCATCGGTTTGTTCTACATATTCAAAATGTATGTCCACATCTCGATGATAAACGGCCGGTATGCTGTTGATGACCTCTTCTACGAGTGATGACCAGATGATGGGCGACTTATTGACCGGCATCCTTGCATTGTTAGAATAATGCATGACATCGGTGATAAAATGATCCAGCCGTTTGAGGGATTCCCGAAGCATGCTGAAATGATGCCTGTTTACCTGCGGATCGGTTTCTTCCTCGCATAATTGCACAATGCCCATCATAGAAGCAATAGGGGAGCGCAAATCGTGCGATATGCTATAAATGAAGCGATCCAGTTCCTGATTTACTTTTTCCAGTTCGCGGTTTTGTTTCTCCAGCAACTTTTCCTTTTCAATCCGATCCGTTACATCCTGGGCAATGCCATATACACGATTGATAGTCCCATCCGGTGTCTGGCCGATATAACCTTTTACAAAAATCACCTTATCTTTTCCATTTACCATGGTTTGATGGTAAAAGCTAAACCCTTTTCTGGACGACAGCGCTTTCTTAAACAAACGTTTGACTCGCACGCGGTCTGCTTCATCGATCAACTGCTTGAACCGTGCTAAAGTGATTTTTTCATCAGGCCTGCAACCATAAATCCGATACATTTCATCAGACCAGACCATCCGGTTATCGGCAACATTCCATTCCCAGTTTCCCAGATGTGCGAGTTGCTGGGCTTCACTGAGCAAATATTCCTTTCGCATCAGCTCCACCTGCATCTGTCTCAGGTCTGTGATATCTTTACCCACCCAGAGTGTGGCAATAATCCGACCGTTATTGATCAGCGGGCGCACAGCGAAATGCATCTGTCTAATGCCCGATGGGGTATGCAAGGCAATATCAGGCAGGTTAGATTCTTTACCTGCCAGCGCTTGATCATGAGCTTCCAGCAGATGCTGCAAATGACGAGCATCAGCAGCTTTAAAGAGTTGATGAAATGGCCGGGATGCCGATGAAGCACCACTTATGCCTAATACATATTGCCCATAATTATTCAAATAGGCCGCAAAACCATTAGGCATGACACAACAAACCAGTACAGGCACCTCCGACATCACCAGTTCTTCTTCGATCAAATCCCTGGGCTGAAACAATTGATATTTTTTCAGGGCGATAAATGTACAGCATACCGATACCGTCATGAAGCTCGAAGTAACCGGATAACTGGGGGTATGCCACAACAATGGAATCAGAAACTGCACAATCACACCGGCGATTGCAGGCATGCTCACCGCAAGGGTGATCAACAGGGCTTGCTTGAACTGTACGGGATGATGCCTCACCGCTATGGTATAGCGAATCATGTTCCAGGTTGCTACCCATACCAGCAAGGATATCCAGCTCAGCTGGATAACTGAAACCCAGGGCTTGCTGATATCCTTCACCCAGCCCCATGAAGGGATGTATGTAAATACATGCGGATAAAGATCCATCTGATACAAACTGAGCAGGAAAAATGATGGCAAATACAACAATAGCAATACATGCGGCGCCCGATGCCGATGAAAAAAACGCGTATAATACCACACAAAATGCAAGCATAACGGACCAATAAAATTCCAACCCATACTGGTAAGCCGATCAAAAAAGCTGGCCGTTTGCACATTTGCACTCAGATGGGTGAGCAAATCGTTCAGCTGCCATAATATGCCTGTCACGCCCAGCAGCAGATAAAGCCTGACGAGTGTATTTTGCGGAAAACGTAAATAAATGTAGAAGATTAAAGCAATTCCAACCAGGAAAGAAAATATGGTTGCCCAGAAGCCAAATCCCTGTTGAAATTGAAATTGTAGATCCAACCCCATAAGCTGATAACCTGAAACTGTATGGCTCATGCCTGTTTATGTCTGGCAAACAAGATACATGAAAACAAATCAGATTTGCAAGTATTTTTTTATGAAACAATTTACCCTACCGCACATCATCTTTTTCTTCTGAATCATCAACTTCAACAGCTATTCACGATACGTTTACATACGATGATTTGCATTTTTTAGATGCAACATCTATTTTTATTTTTCGATTATCACCTAAAAAACCAACCGATATGCTTTACCCGAAATCACATCTGCGATGGTCATGCTTCTTTGCCCGACTGATTCAGCGCATCTTTAAGGCCTCTATGCTGGGCATGATCAGTTGCTATCCGTTGTGGGTTAATGCCCAGCAAAAATTAAACGCTTCAACATGGCAACAGATTGTGCATCAGATGACGCTCGATGAAAAAGTGCACACAGTTGTGGGGATGGGGATCTATTTGCCGCCTGCCGCCATGGAACAGTTGCGCCGCGCCCTGCACGATACCAGCATGCTGCACAATTTTCATTTCCCTCCCATGGATACGAATGCCTTAAAAATCCCGGAAAAAGTACCCGGTGCGGCCGGGCGAACTTATGCGCATGCGCGATGGGGTATTCCTTCACTTACATTTTCCGATGGCCCTGCCGGCGTACGCATCAATCCGATTCGCAATAACGATAGCAGTCATACTTACTATGCCACAGCCTTTCCAGTAGCTACCCTGCTGGCTTCCAGCTGGGATACTGGCTGCGTATATGCCGTAGGACAGGCAATGGGAAATGAAGTAAAAAATTATGGTATTGATGTGCTGCTCGGTCCCGGTATGAATATCCAGCGTAATCCCCTCTGCGGGCGCAATTTTGAATATTATTCCGAAGATCCCGTCATTACCGGACAAATGGCGGCTGCAATGGTTTCAGGTATTCAATCCAACGGCGTAGGCGCCTGTATCAAACATTTTGCCTGTAATAATCAGGAAACCAATCGCAATTCCATCGATGTAATCGTGAGTGAGCGGGCCTTGCGCGAGATTTACCTGCGTGGTTTTGAAATTGCCGTCAGGCAGGCACAACCCTGGACGGTGATGAGCTCTTACAATAAAATCAATGGCACCTATACTTCGGAACGACACGACCTGTTGACAACCGTTTTGCGCGATGAATGGGGCTTTCAGGGCATGGTGATGACCGACTGGTTTGGGGGAAAAGATGCTGTGGCACAGATGCAGGCAGGGAATGACCTGTTGATGCCCGGCACACCCCTGCAAATGCAGGCTATTGAACAGGCTGTACGCAAAGGCGAACTCGATACCAATGTGCTTAACCGCAACGTAGAACATGTACTGCGATTGGTGTTGAAATCGCCTACCTTCCACCATATAGCTTATTCGGATCATCCCGATCTTCAGGCACATGCGCGTGTTGCCCGATGGGCGGCCACACAGGGCATGGTGTTGTTGAAAAATCAGGGTGATGCCCTGCCATTATCTTCAAAAATCCATCGGGTGGCTTTATTCGGTACATCGGCCTATCATCTTATCCCCGGCGGCACTGGAAGCGGTACCGTACATGCGCCTTATATCATTTCGCTGGCACAGGGACTGCACGATGCCGGATTTAAACTGGATACCAACCTGCAAAGTACCTATCAACACTATATCCATGCCCACAATCCCGCTCCAAAAAATCCTATGGCTGCCTTGTTTGGCGCTCCCCCCATTCCGGAAATGCCTGTCTCAGCCGAAGCAATCGCAAAAGCAGCCACAAGAAATGATGTGGCTATCCTATCCATCGGACGCGAATCGGGCGAAGGTGCCGATCGACATATCACCGATGATTTCGAACTATCGGACACCGAACAGGCAATAATTTCAGAAGTTTGTCGTGCATTTCATGCTGCCCATAAACCCGTTATAGTGGTATTGAATATTGGCGGAGTGATTGAAACGGCTTCATGGCGCGAGAAACCCGATGCCATCCTGCTTGCCTGGCAGCCCGGCGAGGAAGGCGGACATGCTATCGCAGATGTGCTGACCGGCAAAGTGAATCCATCTGGCCGACTGGCTGTGACTTTCCCGGTAAAATATGCAGATGAACCTTCTGCTCCAAACTTTCCGGGCACGCCTCCCGAACATCCAGAAAAGGTTGTATATCAGGAAGGCATTTATGTGGGTTACCGGTATTTCCATACCTTTCACGTGCCTGTAGCTTATCCGTTCGGCTATGGACTATCGTACACCAGCTTCCAGTATGGTAAACCCCAGCTTAAAGAGGGACCCCATGCGCATAGCTGGGAATTGAGTGTTGTGGTGACAAATACCGGCAAACGCGCCGGCAAAGAAGTCGTGCAACTGTATATTCATGCCCCGGCATCGCAACTGGACAAACCAGCAATTGAATTAAAAAAATTTACTAAAACAAAGCTGCTTGCGCCCGGAGAGTCTGAAACCCTGCACTTTGTGCTCACGCCCGATGACCTGAGCTCCTTTGATCCAGAACGCTCGGCCTGGATAGCCGATGCCGGCACCTATACCGTTTACCTGGCTAAAAATGCCGAGCAGATGATTGCATCCGTACAGCTGAGCCTGCCCGAAGCCATCATCACCGAAAAGGTGCATCGCGTATTGCAGCCACAGGAACAAATTCAGGAACTACATCCTGAACGTTGAATGAAAAGTAAAAAGCTTGTGAACGGATAAAAACCATCCTGCAGCATTGAATAAAACGGATGAATTGCTTATTTTTCATCTATGCATTTCTCTTGGAAAGGCTGGAAGAGAAATGGTTTCATGGGCATGATGTTTTTTGCCGGCTTCATCAATACAAAAGCATTCGTGCATGCCCAGAACCTTCCGCATCAACAAGCCCTGAAATACTGGACTGTGGTGTGGGATGGAGAATATCGGCCGGGTGAGGAAACGGATGATACCATTTATTACAGTCCTCTGCGACCGCTGCAATGGCGTGATTTCACCGGTCATCCACCACCGGGCGTGCATCGCAATGCAGCGGTTACCTATAGCAGCTTTGGATTTACAGGTTCGGCCGTCACGCATCACGATACGCTGGAAGTGCACCTGCAACTGCAGGTGTTCTTCGTAAAAAGCGCTTCCTATGTAATCCCTGCAGCATTACCCGGTCCGGATGCTCTGGCGCATGAGCAACTGCATTTCGATTTAACCCGCATCAGTGCAGCCCATTTTCAGCAACTGGTGCTGGAAAATAAAAAAGACATTCAGCCTGAGGATGCAGATAGCTATATCCAGTATCAATATTTAGAAGCCTTTCGGTACATGAATCATATTCAGGATCAATTCGACAGTGAAACCCAGCATGGCACCAATAAAGCCGAAGAAGCAAAATGGGCTGCATTTGTGCATCAACAGCTGAGGGTTATCTATCCGCAATTCAATTTTTAATGTACACCCTGCTGATGAAGCATTTTTCTGCGGGTGATTTCTTGTTGAATCAACCTCAATTCCCGACTGGTTTGTCCGGCCACAGATGTATTTTCCTGCGCCCGGCGCATCAGGTATGGAATCACATCTTCCAGCGGACCATAAGGAAGATATTTACAAACCCGATATCCATGCCTGGCAAGATTAAAACTGATATGATCGCTCATGCCATAGAGTTGTGAAAAATATACATGTGGATGATCAGGAGCGATTTGTTTTTCTTCCATCAGCTGAATGGCCAGCTGACAACTTTTCTCATTGTGGGTGGCTATGCAACAGCAAACATCTTGAAGATGAGCCAGAGAATATTGAATGGCTTCGTTATAATCCTCATCCGTACGATTTTTATTTGCATGTACAGGACTTGGATATCCTTTTTCAACAGCTCGCTTTCGTTCTTTCTCCAGATAAGCTCCGCGCACCAGTTTGGCTCCAAGTACGAATGCTTTTTCCTTTGCTTCCAGAATATGTGATTTTAATACCTCAAGCCGATCCGTGCGATAAAGTTGATAGGTTTGAAAAAGTACGGGCTTTTGTCGATTATAGGTTTGCATCAACTGCATAACACATGCATCAATCGGCGATTGAATCCAGCTTTCTTCTGCATCGACCATCACGCCAATATGATGCTTGCTAGCCTCCTGCACAATGCGCTCCAATCGTTGGCAGGCGCACTGCCATTCCGCCTTTTCTGATTCAGTAAGGTTTTGCCGCTCATGCAATTTTTCCAGCAATTGTGTACGTGCCAGTCCTGTCATTTTCACAGCAATAAACGGAATATTGGGTTTGCGCGTTGCATAGGTAATCATGCGAACATATTCCGCACAGGTGTGTTCAAATACCTCTTCTGTTTCTTTCCCTTCCACGCCATAATCTAAAATGATATGCATGCCTGCGTGAGCGAGTCGATCTGCAGTTTGCATCACGTGCTCAAGTGTTTCCCCTCCACAAAATTGTTTGTACAGGGTATCACGGATCCACTTGCGAACAGGCAAATGCAAACGAATCACAACAGGAATCACATATTTGGCCAGATGCGTGAGCCAGCCCAGATTCATCAGCCAGAATAACCAGTACATGCGGCTTAATTCGCGATCATCGCGGAAAGAAAAAGCAGCAGCTGTGTCATCGAAAGATACACGTGGAGAAGTAACAGACATACCAAGCAGGCTTTGTAGCAAAGATAGGAGTTAATGCAATACCAATCAGGTACAATATGTTTTCTAAATAGATGTGGAGCATAAATTGAAAGTATACAATCCGATCCGCACGATATCAAAAAATTGTACATTAAAAACGATATGAAACTAAACGGATTTATCTTTTATGATCCGGTTGTTGCATGGTATCCAGCGAAGCAAGGTCAAACCAGTTCACCATCCATGCAGGGATCAGTTGCACCTTCACCCTGGTGATGCCTCTTGCTTTGAAACCGAGCTTACGAGCTGCAGCTTCTGAAACATCAATCAATCGCTGATTGTCTGGAGCCATTCGATCGTTAATTCTCACCACAACTTTTCTTCGGTTGCGCAGGTTGGTTACCAGTACATAACGATCCATCGGCAGCTGATTACTTGCTGCAGTGAAATAATGCGCATAAAAGGTATCCCCATTAGCCGTTAATTGTCCATTGAATGTGGCATCATAATAACTTGCAATTCCATAAAAAGCTATGCTGTCCTGTTCAGCCTGGCTTTGCCCACAGGCGGGAATAGTGATACACAAAGCCGATGAAAGCAAACACGTAGATATGAAAATGGCTTGATAAACCATATCGCTTATCAACAATGTTTACAAATTACAATCACTATGCTAAAAAATCAAGATGCCTGCAAAAAATGCTGATGTTGCATTCGTTTATTGAAGCATTTTATTTATATCTGCTGACGAATCCGATGACCGGAATAACCATAGTAGGCCACAACCAGAAAACAGATGAAAGGTACCACAAATGCTTCCGCGGTGCTATGTTGATGATCGGCAATCCATCCCATCAACAAAGGACTGAGCGCACCGCCCACTATCGACATGATGATGAATGATCCGCCCTGCCTGGTGTGCTTGCCGAGATTACGAACGCCTAATGCGAATATGGTGGGAAACATGATGGATTCAAAAAAGAAAATAATCATCAATGCCAGTACGGCGATTTCTCCGTGAAGGGAAATAACCATCATGCAAAGTAACATATTGATGATGGCATAAACCGTAAGCAATTTTTCAGCAGCTATCCATTTCATCAACAAAGTGCCCATGAATCGCCCCACCGTAAATAATATCAGGCTCACACCCAGCAATATGGCGGCCAGACTGCTGGAGGCCTTCTGCCAATTCTCAATTACATAATTAATAAAAAACGCGGCTATACCCACCTGCGCCCCAACATAAAAGAATTGAGCAACCACGCCCAATATAAAATGCCTGTTCTGAAACAACGGTCGGGAATGGATATGTGCTTCTTGATGCAATTGCACTTCTTCGTTAATCTCTGGAAGCGGCGTGAAATAAAATAAACAGGCTATGCAAAACACCACAATTGCTATAACTAAATAAGTGTATTGTACGGATTGTAATGAACTGTTTGGTGCGCTAGGTTTGAAAAATAGCTGAGAAGCCAGAAATGGACCGAGAAAAGAACCCACGCCGTTGAACGATTGCGCCAGGTTAATACGAAAAGCCGCACCATGCCTTGGGCCAAGCACCGTCACATAGGGATTGGCTGCTGTTTCCAGGCAACATAAGCCACAGGCAAGAATAAAAAGTGCTATTAAAAAGGCATTGAAACTATGCCATTGAGCAGATGGATAAAAGAAAAAAGCACCAATTGCATATAAACTCAATCCAATAAGAATACCTCGTTTATATCCGAATAACTTCATGATGAAGCCCGCCGGTAAAGCCATCAAAAAATAGCCACCAAAATAAGCCGCCTGTAGCCAGGCCGAGCGTAGTTTGGTGATTTGAAAAATATCCTGGAAATGTTTATTCAACGAATCCAGTAAGCCGTAAGCAAAACCCCATAGAAAGAACAAGCTGGTAACCAGTATAAAAGCAAAACGCATATTGACTGCGGTTGATGATTGGCTTTCATCTGAACGGATCATGGTGGGCATGTTTGCATCATTTATCAGGCTAAATGTATAAAATCCTGATTTTTTCTAAAACACCTGCCTGGCTTTTAAGCTGCGCACAAAACATATCTTATCCACAGCAAAACCAATCCAGATTTGCTTAGATCTGTGAAAAACCGTATCTATGCGATATTTCGCGAGGCAGGCAACGATCTAACGAATGATGATTTCCTGAAAATCGGCCGGGATATTCAATTTCAATTTGCCTATGGCTGTAGATGAATGTGCACTGGCAGGAATAGAATATGTCCTGCCGTCAATTTCATAAGCTGCAGGCTGGAAGGGCAATCCATGGCAAACCAAACGATATTGTTGATAACCCGGCTGGAAATCACCCGTACAGCTGCGCTGAATGCACAACCGATCAGGTTGTCCATGAACGGTGAAATGAATTACCCTGCATTGTCCATCCCGATAGCCATAACCATCTCCCGCATCCTCGTACAACACACTTTGAAGTGTGCCATGGATAAAATAAGTATCCAGTATCATTTCCTGAAATTGCAATGATTCAGGAACATATTCCATCGGCGGAAATTGAGGAATCACAGCACCTGCACGTACAAAAACGGGGATTTGCGTCATAGGCGTTCTTACTTCCACCTGTTGTTTTCCCTGCACGAGTTGATTGTTCCAGAAATTATACCATTCGCCTGCAGGGAGATATACCGTCTTCGATTGTATACCTGCTGCATGTACGGGGCTAATCAACAGGTGATCGCCTAGCATGAATTCCTCTGCACGGTTATATGTATCGGCATCGTGTTGATCCACAAATACCAGAGGCCGCAGCATGGGAAATCCATAGGTGCTGTATTGCCAGAAGGTGGTGTAAAAATAAGGCAGAAGCCTGTAGCGCAGTTTGATGAATTTGCGGGCGATGAATTCATTTTTTTGCCCGAATGCCCAGGGTTCCTGATGAAAATTGGTTTCGTTGCTCGCCGAATGTGTACGCATAAATACATGAAAGGTGGCCATCTGCAACCAGCGCACATACAACTCGGGCGTGGGTTCTCCGATGAATCCGCCAATATCGCTTCCGGCAAAAGAAATACCTGAAATCGACAAACGCAGGCATTGAATGGCGGCGATGAACAAATGTTCCCATGAAGCCGTATTATCGCCCGTCCATACGCTGGTCCATCGTTGTGCGCCGGCATAACAGGAACGCGTTATCACGAACGGACGATGAGGCATCAAATAACGGGAAATGCCTTCCGCCGTGGCTTTACTCATGAGATGACCATACACATTATGTGCTTTGCGATGGCTGCAAGGATCACCGTCATAATCATGCCGTACATCATCCGGAAAGGTTCCGATTTCAAATACCGCCGGTTCATTCATATCATTCCATACACCGCGAATGCCGGCATCGGTTAAATGTTTACACAACCTGCTCCACCATGCACGTACACGGGGATGTGTAAAATCAGGAAATACACATCTTCCAGGCCATACATCGCCTTCCATCAATGCCCCATCGCCTCGCTTGCAGAAATAATCTCCTTCAATACCCTGTTGATATACAAAATAATGCGGATCTACTTTGATGCCCGGATCAATGATTGCCACCACCTTAAAACCCATCTCAGCTAACTCACGCATCAATCCTGCTGGATCGGGAAATCCTTCAGGATGAAAAGTAAAACAACGAAATCCATCCATGTAGTCGATATCCAGATGAATCACATCACAGGGAATCTTACGCTTGCGAAATTCCTGTGCAATTTCTTTTACCCGGCTTGCGGGATAATAACTCCACCTGCTTTGATGATAGCCCAGACTCCATAATGGCGGAAGTTCGGGTGTTCCCGTTAGCTTTGCATAACGGGCTGCAACATCCATCAAAGAAGGCCCGTAAATAAAATAATAACACATTTCTCCGCCATGCGCCCAGAAGCTGCACACATCCGCACGCTCCTGTCCAAAGTCAAAGAAGGTACGAAAGGTATTGTCCAGAAAAATGCCATAACCTATGCCATGATGTAATCCATAATAAAACGGAATATTCTTGTACAGCGGGTCAACATGCCAGCCATAGCCGTAACGATCCATCCCGTAATTTTCCAGCCTTTTGCCTCGCAATTGAAAGTCGGTAGGCTTATCACCCAATCCATAGAAACACTCATCCTGCTGGATATACTTGCTGCAGTACACAATCTTGCCACCCTTTTGCTGGTAATGTTGCCAGTGATATCCCTTTTCATCCTGATTAATTAGCCGACCCTGTACATCCAGCAGGGTTATCAGCAAATGCTGTCGATCAATTTTAATCTGCAATTGTTCCGTGAAAATACTGATATATGCTGCATCTTCAGTACTATACAAACGGGTTATAGATTCCTTAAATGCTGGATTCACCGCATAAGAAAAATCACGCTGAAACCGTCCATCAGGCGAATACCTGAAACGTACAATATGATTGGATATGACTTTTACTTCGAGTACTACATCATGCGTGTAGAAATAAAAGAAATTTCCCTCGCGTTCCCATCGCTGAACGGCTTCCGGATAATATTTAATGGAATAAACATTCGTAGGTGCTGAAGGTTGCATAAGACATGCGTTTGCCGATTTAAAATTTGCAAACGACAAAAATAAGGCTAATCTTTTAATCTTGCGCGAAACATTTTCCTGTGTGACTGAGAAAGGTGGATATGCAGCACGGACAGGCATATCAGGTGGATGCATTAGCCCACAGCAGGCAATCGATCGTGTGTATAAAATGTGATGAATGTTTAATAAATATCCACCAAAATACAGGCGAAATCCTAATTTTGCTTCATTCGGAATTTGGGTGTGTGCTAAAAATCAATGGCTATGTCTGAGCATCAAACATTACTTCATGCCTATGACGAAGCTTCTATTCGCTCGCTTGACTGGCGTGAACATATCCGCCTGCGCCCGGGCATGTATATTGGGAAAACGGGCGATGGTTCGAGCATGGACGATGGTATTTATATCTTGCTAAAAGAAATCATCGATAATGCCGTAGATGAATACCTGATGGGATTCGGCAAACGCATTGAAGTGAAAATCACCGACCATGCCGCCACCGTACGCGATTATGGACGGGGTATTCCTTTGGGCAAACTCGTAGATGCCGTTTCAAAAATCAATACCGGTGCGAAATATGATAACCGCGTATTCCAGAAAACCGTGGGCTTGAACGGTATTGGTACCAAAGCCGTGAATGCGCTTTCTTCACGTTTTCATATCAAAAGCTTTCGAGAAGGAAAAGCAGCGGAAGCCGTTTTTGAAAAAGGTATATTGATTGAACATCATACCGATATTAACACGCAGGAGCCCGACGGCACCTGGGTGTATTTCACGCCCGACCCGGCTATTTTCAAGCATTTTCGTTTTATTCCCGAGTTCATCGAAACCCAGATTAAAAACTATTGCTTCCTGAATGCAGGATTGCAAATTGTGCTGAACGGACAAACATTTGTTTCAAAGCATGGCTTGCTCGATCTGTTGCAAAGCAAAATCAATGAAGAAGAGCAACGTTATCCCATCATACACCTGAAGCAAGAAGATATTGAAGTGGCCATCACGCATGGCAATCATTACGGTGAAGAATATTATTCGTTTGTCAATGGCCAGTATACCACACAGGGCGGCACGCATCTCTCGGCATTCCGGGAGGCATTCGTGAAAACCATTCGCGATTTTTATAAAAAAGATTATGATGCAGCCGACATTCGTGCGTCTATTTGCGCGGCCATCAGCATCCGTGTACAGGAGCCCGTATTTGAATCGCAAACAAAAACCAAATTAGGTTCCGTTTATCTCTATGAAAATGGCCCGAGTATAAAAAACTTCATAAGCGAATTTTTAGCTAAAGAACTGGATAATTTTTTACATAAAAATGCGGCTGTTGCGGATGCGCTCAAAAAGCGGATTGAACAAAGTGAGCGTGAACGTAAAGAATTAAGCGGCATCAAAAAACTGGCTAATGAACGGGCGAAGAAAGCCAACCTGCATAACCGTAAATTGCGCGATTGCCGCATTCATTTGAATGACGACGACAAGCAGGATCCGGAGTTTCAGGCAAAAAAATTAGAAACGACTTTGTTCATTACCGAGGGCGATTCGGCCAGCGGCTCCATTACCAAATCCAGGAATGTGGAAACACAGGCTGTATTCAGCCTGCGTGGTAAACCACTGAATTGCTATGGCCTGAGTAAAAAAGTAGTATATGAAAATGAAGAATTCAATTTGCTACAACATGCATTGAATATCGAAGACGGACTGGATGGATTGCGCTACCATCGCATCGTGATCGCCACCGATGCCGATGTGGACGGCATGCATATTCGCCTGCTGATGCTCACTTTTTTCCTGCAATTCTTTCCCGACCTGGTACGCAGCGGACATCTGTATATCCTCGAAACACCGTTGTTCCGTGTACGCAATAAACAACAAACTTTATATTGCTATTCCGAAGAAGAAAAACGTGAGGCCATAAAGAAATTGGGCGGTAAGCCCGAAATCACCCGATTTAAAGGACTGGGCGAGATTTCGCCGGAAGAATTCAGTTATTTCATCGGAGAAAATATGCGTTTGCAACCCGTGATCATCGGCAAGGATACACAAATTCATAAGCTACTCGATTACTACATGGGAAAAAATACCACATCACGACAGGACTTTATCATCGAAAATTTACGATATGAAAAAGATGTGGTGGAAGAAACCATGGCTGCCGAAACACAGACAACGGAGGCTTGATAGATTCCTGAATTTATTTTTGAAAACAAAACGGCAATCCAGTGGAACGAATTGTGCATATATTATTTGACCCTGATGCGGCAATTGCCCTGCAGCAAGCATTCTACATCGACCCCACGCTGCGCGACGAAATCCTTGTGCTGGAAGATGATTATCGATATGGCCCCATCATCACAATTCCCGATGCATGGGAAACAAGAAATGTTTGGTTAAAAACGCATCTTTTCCCCCAACAGGAAGATGGTAACAGCGCAATATTTCAGGAAGGGAAGCTGCGCCGGCAACTGCGCGAACGTATGGAAACTGATGATCAGCTACATGTATGGATCTGGATGACCAATCATCTGCGTGAAGTGTGTGGATATTTCTCGCTGTTGCCCTGGATCAGCGAATTCGATCAACGTGTGGAATTGATTTACCTGCATAATTTGCCTTTCCTGAATGAGAAATATCAGCTTTTCTTTCCAGAAAAATTATCCTCGATTCCCGCGCGTGAATATCCGAAAGCCAAGCGCCTGGCCACGCCCCTTTCGTCTGAAGAAATGATGGCCGATAATGAAGAATGGCAAAAATTACAAGCACAAAACAGCTTGCTGCGTGGGACAGCGGGGGAAAGAAAATGTAAGGATATGGCAGTGGATAGTTATGATGATCAGTTGATGAAATGTTGTACACCCGACTGGATAAGATTAACCCGATTGCTGAACGTTTTTCGGCAGCAATCCGGAATCGATATCCAGGATGCATTCTGGATCTGGCGATTACAACAATTAGCCGCCAATGGCCTCATACAGGTGCAGGGCGAATGGTTTCAAAAACCCATGATTCGACTGGCTAAAAACGAACAACAAACAACAGCTGATGACGTATCGGCTCATCAATTGAAAAATAATTAAATAACCCGGTGCTATGCATGAAGAGAAAATGTACAATCAGGAAGAAACATTACATAATATCACGGCGGTAAGCGGATTGTATGAAAACTGGTTTCTGGATTATGCTTCGTATGTGATTCTGGAACGTGCCGTGCCAGCTATTGAAGATGGATTAAAACCCGTGCAAAGGCGCATCCTGCATGCCATGAAAGAAATGGATGACGGCAGGTTTAATAAAGTGGCCAACATCATCGGTCAATCCATGCAATATCATCCTCACGGCGATGCTTCCATCGGCGAGGCTATCGTGAATCTGGGACAGAAAAACCTGTTGATCGAAACACAGGGCAACTGGGGCGATATCCGTACGGGCGATGAAGCAGCTGCACCCCGTTATATCGAAGCACGTCTTTCTAAATTCGCCCTCGAAGTGGCTTTCAACCCCAAAACCACCACCTGGCAGCTGAGCTACGACGGCCGTAAATACGAACCCCTCACGCTGCCCATGAAGTTTCCCCTGCTACTGGCACAGGGCGTGGAAGGCATAGCCGTCGGGCTCTCCACACGCATCCTGCCTCATAATTTCTGCGAAATCATCGACGCGGCAATCGCTTACTTAAAAAACAAACCGTTTGAACTATATCCCGATTTCCCTACCGGCGGCATGATCGATGTGTCGCAATACCAGGACGGCAAAAGGGGAGGACGCGTAAAAATCCGCGTTCACATCGAAGAACGCGATAAAAAAACCTTAATCATCCGCGACGTGCCCTACGGCGTTACCACCACGCAACTCATCGATTCAATTATCAAAGCAAATGATGCCGGGAAAATCAAAATCAAAAAGGTAATCGATAACACGGCGAAAGATGTGGAAATTGAAGTGCAGCTGGCGCCCGGCGTGGATACCGAAATGACCATCGACGCACTGTATGCCTTCACCGATTGTGAAATCAGCATCTCACCCAATGCCTGCGTGATCATCAACGATAAACCCCAGTTTGTAAGCATCAGCGATATTCTGAAATATAACGTCGATCACACGCGATCGCTGCTGCAAAAGGAACTGGAAATCAAGTTACAGGAATTAGAAGCGGAATGGCATTTTGCAAGCCTGGAAAAAATCTTTATCGAAAAACGAATCTATCGGGAAATTGAAAAAGCCGAAAGCTGGGAACAGGTGCTGTCTGAAATCCGCCAGGGTCTGCAACCTTACCTGCATCTCCTGCACCGCCCGGTAACCGATGAAGATATTGTAAAACTCACTGAAATCAAAATCAAACGCATCTCGAAATACGATATCCAGAAAGCGGAAGAAAATATCCTGCATATTGAACAACAAATGCAGGAAACCCGTTACAACCTCGATCACCTGACCGAATATACCATTCGTTATTTTGAAAATCTGAAAAAGAAATACGGCAAAGGCAGAGAACGCCTCACGGAAATCCGTGTGTTCGATACCATACAGGCTACGGCCGTAGCCATGGCCAATACAAAGTTGTACATGCAACGCGAAGAGGGATTCATCGGTACTTCCCTGAAAAAAGATGAATACGTGTGCGATTGCTCGGATCTGGATCAGATCATTGTCTTTCGTAAAGATGGCTTCATGCTGGTGACGCGCGTGAGCGATAAAGCTTTTGTGGGCCGCCAGATCATGCATGCCGGTGTATTTCATAAAGACGATAAAACCATTTACCACATGATTTATACCGACCTGGAATCGGGCATCACCTATGCGAAACGTTTTCAGGTGGGCGGCATTACGTTGAATAAGGAATATGCGCTGGGTAAATCCCAGCGCACGCGTGTGCATTATTTTTCCGCCAATCCAAATGGGGAAACCGAAATCGTGCAAATCACCTTGAGTCCGTCGTGTTCGGCAAGAAAAAAGGTTTTTGAATTCAATTTCGCCGATCTCGATGTAAAAGGCCGCTCAGCACAGGGCAATCAGGTAACGCGTTATCCGGTGAAGCTCGTCAAGCTGAAAGAAAAAACGGCCGGCGTGGTGCAGGCTGAAGATCGGTGGTACGACCCGGAAATAGGCCGACTGAATACGGAAGGACGTGGCCGGTATCTCGGCAGTTTTTATCCAGACGAAAAAATCCTGATTATCTATCAAAACGGCAGCTATGAGCTCAACGATGTCGCCCTGACTCATCGTTATGATCCAACAACGGTGATGTGGATTGAAAAATTCGATCCGGCAAAGCTGATCACGGCCATCTACTACGACGGCGAAAAACAGAGTTGCTTTGCCAAACGTTTTCATATTGAAACGCAGAGTGAAGACACGGTATTCAACTTTATTCGGGAACATGCCGATTCGCGGCTGCTGCTGGTGAGCACCGAACCCGAGCCTGTGGCCGTGATGGTAACGGGTAAAAAACGGTCGGAAGCCCGACAGGAAATCATTTCCTTACGCGATATTCCGGTGACCGGCTGGAAAGCCGTAGGCACCCGCCTGTGCTCAGGCATGCCGGCCAGCATCGCATGGCAATCCGCACAGGGAAAAAATGAGCAAACCGCTTCTTTATTTTGAATACTCAGCTTTTCCTAACTTACAAGACAAACACAAGCAGTATATGCAACGTTCTTCTTTTTTTCTGATGGGTTGCCTTGCGGCTCTGTTCCTTGCCGGCTGCGTCTCGCAGAAAAAATATGTGGATGCCCGCCTGCATGTGGCCAGCCTGTTGCAAGACAGCCTCACACTCACCCGCAACCTGCAGATCTGCAACGATACGGTTGCCCGGCTCCGAAGCCGTAATGCAGCATTAAACGACCAGCTTAACCGCTACATCCAGGCGGCTGCCACCGAGCTCTCTTCCAAGCAAAAAGAACTGCTTTCTTCACAACAACTCATCGAGGCGCAGCAACAACGCCTTACCGAACAGGAACGCCAGCTTCGTCACCTGCAGGAAATCCTTCATCAACAACATGCACTGATGGATAGCATCCGCGGAGCCATCGCCCGGGCATTGATCGGGTTCAGTCCCGACGAGCTAAGCGTGCAGATGAAAAACGGCAAAGTGTATGTCTCCCTGCAGGAAAAACTCTTATTCAAATCGGGCAGCGCCGTCGTAGAGCCTAAGGGCGTACAGGCCTTATCCAAACTGGCTCAGGTGCTGAATCAGAATCCCGATCTGGATATTGAAATCGAAGGACATACCGACTCGATACCGATTCATGGGCGTTATCCTGATAACTGGGCTTTGAGCCTGGCTCGCGCCGCCTCGGTGACCCGCATCCTGATCAACGACTACCATGTGAGTCCCCTGCATATCACCGCCGCGGGCAGAAGCTGGTACGACCCTGTGGCTTCCAACAGCACACCCGAAGGGCGGGCATTGAATCGACGCACCGATATCATCATTACGCCCCGACTCGATGTGCTGTATCGGCTGATCGAGCAAAATGGAGCGTTGCCCCCTGAAAACACCGATGCTGCCAACTCATCGTCTTCCCCATGAAATGGTTACTGGCCTTCAACAGTTTCAAAAACAGCCTGTCGGCCGTCGATGCTGTTAAAGCCTTTGCCAGAGGATTGCATAAAGGTGGAGTAAAAGAAGATGATATCGTTCTTTTCCCGATCGCCGATGGGGGTGACGATACCGCCCGTTGCCTGCAATTCCATCTGGGCGGCAGGTTGATCCGCGTACCCTGCCACGATCCTCTGCAACGGCCTATCAGCGCCTCTTTTCTGTGGATGGCTCATCGCCGCACTGCCGTGGTGGAAATGTCGGCCGCTTCGGGCCTGCGTTTGTTGAAGCCGGCCGAACGCAATCCCCTCCATGCCGATACCTTCGGCACGGGCGAACTTCTCCTGGCTGCTCTTCGACGCCGGCCCGACGAGCTGTTGATCGGAGTGGGAGGGAGCGCCACCATCGATGGGGGTGCCGGTTTACTCCGGGCCCTGGGGGCTCGTTTGCTCGATCGCCAGGGTCGCGAGCTCACCGACTTCCCCTTTCAGCTCAACCGGCTTCACCGCATCGATGACACCCGGCTGCAGCCTCTCCGCCGCACCACCCGCTGGAAAGTGCTCTGCGACGTGGATATTCCCCTGTTAGGGAGCCACGGCACCGTCAGGCGCTACGGCGCCCAGAAAGGAGCCAGTCCTCGCATGATAGGCCGATTGGAAGCTGCTCTGGCACAACTGGCCGAGGTAAGCCTGCAACAAACAGGCATTGCCCTGCACCGCCTGCCCCGCGCTGGTGCTGCAGGCGGCGTGGCCGGCGCCCTCCATGCCTGGCTGAACGCCGAATTGCTGCCCGGAGCACAGAGCTTCCTGGAGTATACCTCCTTCTCGCACGCGCTCAGCCCCGCAGCTATCGTCGTCACCGGCGAAGGCCGGATCGACAACCAGACTTTAGACGGCAAAGCACCCCTCATCGTCGCCCGTCAAGCACATGACAGAAAAATACCCGTCATCGCACTTGCCGGCGATATTCCAGCACAAATCTCTCCTGCACTACAACAACCTTTCGACGCCCTCTTTTCCATCCTCAACGGCCCGGGCGAGCTAAGCCAGCATATCGCCCTCACCCGTCAACACCTGATGCGCACCGGCTCCCAGCTGGCCCGCCTTATCCTGCACCTATTCCCCGACCTACCTGGTGAAAAAGATTTGGTGCCTTAGTATTCCATTTATCAGCGATATATTGAATCATCACCTAAGAAAGTGATAATCTCCGTCATCACCCAGGATAAGCATATTTGGATAAACCGAAGGGTAACAGTAGTTTTGGAAACTATGATTGCTGTGATCACGGGTGATATAGTACACTCCAGGGCCTTGCCGGCCGATCGGTGGATGAACCCGCTCAAGACAGCCCTGCAGCGCATGGGGCGAACACCAGGCGACTGGGAAATCTTTCGGGGTGATAGCTTTCAGGTAAAAATAGCCGAAGCGGCCGAAGCCTTTGAGCAGGCCGTGTATATCAAAGCATGCCTGAAAACATTGAAAAAAATAGATGTCCGCATGGCCATCGGCATTGGAGACATCGATTATGCTGCTGAACGGATTAGTGAAAGCAATGGCAGTGCTTTTTCATTTTCTGGAAGTCGGTATGAGCGGCTGAAAAAAGACAAGCAGCTGCTGGCCATACAATCGGCCTGGCCGGAATTCGACGAAGAGATGAACCTCTATTTTAAGCTCGGTTTGATTGCCATGAATGCGTGGACGCCCAAATCGGCCGAAGTGGTGAAGCTGGTACTCGAGCATCCCGATGCCTCTCAGCAAGCATTAGGAGAGAAGCTGCATATCCGGCAACATGCCGTGAGCAAGCGCCTGAAAACCGCTTATTTCCATGAGATCAGGGAGCTAGACCGGTGGTTTCGTAAAAGACTAAAACAGTTTTCTTGATGTTGTTCGTACGCTTACTGATAGCGCATTGCATGAGCGATTTCTTTTTACAACCCGGCAGCTGGGTGCAGGCCCGGGAAGAAAAAGGATGGCGCGCTACAGCGCTATATCTTCACCTGGGGATACACATCGTACTGCTGTGGCTATTGAGCGGAGAATGGACTTTTGGTTACTGGGCCCTGGCGCTGGGCGTAGTACACGGCGGTATAGATATGGGAAAAACAGCACTCAGGAAACGACTGCCTGCCAGCACCTTATTCCTGCTCGACCAGGCCCTGCACCTGCTCAGCTTATGGATAGCCGCTCGATGGTATGCGCATGAGATGGTATTTGTGCCCGGCTGGATAACGCCTGCGGTCACCATCTGGATAGCTGCCTTGCTGCTGCTCACCCTTCCGGCGTCAGTAGCCATACGTATGAGCATCGCCCGCTGGACACCGCAGATTCGCGACAGGGCATCGCTGCTGCATGCCGGGCAATGGATAGGCATCCTCGAGCGTTTGCTGATCTTTGTCTTCATCATGATCGGCCAGTGGCAGGGGGTTGGATTTTTATTCGCCGCAAAATCTATTTTCCGGTTCGGCGATCTGAAAGATGCCCACGATAGGCAGCTCACTGAATACGTGATGTTGGGCACGCTGCTGAGCTTCTTCTGGGCTATAGCCACCGCACTCCTTACCCGGTGGGCCCTGCAATCCTATCAGACTGGAAATTAAATTAAACCAGACTCCTCGATTTTCCTGAAATTTACCCCATAAAATCATGAACCATGGCTGACAAGCGCATAGGATTTATAGGAGCCGGAAACCTGGCACAGCCGCTGATCACCCATTTGCTGGAAGCAGGATACGAATTGTTCCTGTACAACCGCACCAGCTCGCGTTTATCTCCCTTTGCCGATAAGGCACAGATATGCGCCTCGCCGGCCGAGCTGGGTAAACAGGTAAACATCGTTTTTTCACTGGTAGCCGACGATGCCGCCCTACAAAACATTACCGAAGGGGTGCAAGGCGTGCTTTCGGGTCTACAACCCGGCGGCATACATGTTTCAATGAGCACCGTATCTCCCGCATGCATTGCACGACTGCATCAGGCACATCAACAGAAGGGCTGTATCCTGTTGTCGGCACCCATCATGGGCCGACCCGAAGCCGCTCGAAATCGAGCGATCCATATCTGCGTGGCCGGCGATGAAACAGCGAAGCAACAGGTAGAGCCTATATTCCGGGATATGGGAGCCCGACAAATCTTTGATTATGGAGCCGACCCCGCGCATGCCAGCGTGGCGAAACTGGGCATCAACTTTTTACTGGCTTCCGCTATCGAAGCCATGGCCGAAGCTTTTCGTGTGGTAGAAAGCAACGGCATATCTACCGAAACCTTTTATCGGATGATCACCAGCACCCTCTTCAGCTGTCCTGCCTACCAGGGCTACGGTCGGCTGATCCTGGATCAAGGATATGAACCGGCCCAGTTTTCCCTGCGCCTCGGACTCAAGGATATTCGTCTGGTGCAGGAGGCGGCTGCAAGCCAGCAGGTGCCGGTGCCGCTGGCCGAAATCATCGCGCAACATCTCAAACAGGCACTGGAAAAGGGATGGGGAGAAAAAGACTGGAGTGCATTCACCGCACTGGTGATGGGCAAAGCCTGAAGGAAAGCTATATCCCGCAAATCTATGGTACCTTTGCGGGATAAATCGCAGCAGCTTGAAAACAAAATCATTCCGGCCTAACAAAGTGAATATCATTACGCTGGGTTGCGCCAAAAATCTGGTGGATAGTGAGGTGTTGAGTGCGCAACTCCAGGCCAACGATATTGCCGTCACACATGAAAGCCGCAAGTCCGATCACGACGTGGTGGTGATCAACACCTGCGGATTTATCGAAAAAGCCAAGGAAGAGTCGATTCAAACCATCCTCCAACAAGTCGAAAGAAAGAAAAAAGGTAAGGTGGAAAAGGTGATCGTGACAGGCTGCCTGAGTGCCCGCTATCAACAGGAATTAGAAGCCGAAATACCCGAAGTGGATGCCTGGTTCGGCTCAGAGGCCTTCCGCGAAATCCTGCAGCTCATGCAGGCCGACTATAAAACCGAGCTGGTTGGCGAGCGTTTGCTATCCACACCTAAACACTATGCCTATCTCAAAATCAGCGAGGGATGTAACCGCACCTGCGCCTTTTGTGCCATTCCCCTGATGCGCGGCAAGCATGTGTCGAAGCCCATGGAAGAAATCCTCCAGGAAGCACGCAAGCTGGCCGAGAGGGGAGTGAAAGAACTGCTGCTCATCGCCCAGGAACTCACCTATTACGGACTGGACCTCTACAAAAAACGCAGCCTGCCCGCCCTGCTCGAGCAGCTCGCCACCATACCGGGGATCGAATGGATTCGCCTGCATTATGCCTATCCGGCTCAATTCCCGATGGACTTATTGCAGGTAATGAAGGCTCATCCCAACATCTGCAAATACCTGGACATGCCCCTGCAGCATATCAACGACCGTATCCTGCAGGCCATGCATCGCCAGACCGACCGGGCTTATATTGAACATCTGATCAACAATATCCGCGAAGCAATCCCCGATATCTGTCTGCGTACTACTTTCATCGTGGGCTTTCCCGGTGAAACGCCCGCCGATGTGGAGGAGCTGATCGCTTTCATGGAAAAAACGCGTTTCGATCGGGTAGGGGTGTTTACCTATTCCCATGAAGACCATACGCAGGCGTATCGTTTGCCCGATACCGTAACTCAGGAAGAAAAAGAACGCCGGGCGGAACTCATCATGGAATGCCAGCGGGAAATTTCCTATGAAAAAAATCTGCAGCGCGTGGGGCAGGTGATGAAAGTAATCGTCGATAGGCGAGAAGCCGGACGTTATGTGGGCAGAACGGAATTCGACTCGCCGGAAGTGGATAACGAAGTCATCATCCACACCGATAAACGATTGCGCCCCGGCGATATGATACAGGTGCGCATCAGCGAGGCTTATGATTACGACTTAGCAGGCCAACCGATTAATTAATGATTTCAAAAGCAGTATTCGTTCATGGACTGTCAGATACAGTACGTTCCTTACGCAGCAACCGGCTATTTTTCTTCTCTTGTGATTGACTATTTACATGAAAAAGAAACGTTGCAACCTTTCTATGCTTATTCTCCCCGGCAACCCGATTTCACACAAATCATCCAGCAGCGCAATCAATTTCCCTTTTATCGAGCATTACTGGTGGATGAATTATCGAAACAATATGCCGTCATCGACCCACACGATCGGGTGAAAGCAAATATTCAATCGCTGAACAATCCCCATACATTCACCGTTTGCACGGCTCATCAGCCCAACCTGTTCACCGGATTCCTGTATGTGATTTATAAAATTGTCCACGCCATTAAATTATCCGAAACACTGAATAAACAATATCCCGCATATCATTTTGTGCCGGTCTATTTCATGGGCAGTGAAGACAATGACCTCGACGAACTGGGCAACGTGTTCATCGCCGGGCGACACCTGCGCTGGGATACCCGACAGCAGGGGGCTGTAGGAAGAATGCATGCCGACGATGCTTTGAAAAATCTCATCGAACAAATCAGCCAGCTGCTGCCGGCAACTGTGCATACACGTGAGCTGATGGAGCTGTTTCGCAAAGCTTATCTGGAACATGCAAACATTCAGCTGGCAACGTTATACCTGTTGAATGCATTGTTTGGTGCATACGGGCTGGTGATTTTCATTCCCGACCGTCGGGCATTTAAAGAAGCCATGATTCCGGTTTTCGAGGAAGAACTCTTGCATCAACGTACGCATGCCGTTGTCCAGCAAACGATACAACAGTTATCCATCCATTATCCTGTGCAGGCGCATCCACGAGAAATCAACCTGTTTTATTTAAATGATCAAATCCGGGAACGCATCGTAAAAAATGGATCGCAGTGGAAAGTATTGCATACGGATCTAAGCTGGGATGAGGCCGGATTAAAAAACTGGATAAAGCAATATCCCGAGCAGATCAGTCCGAACGTGATGTTGCGCGGATTGATGCAGGAAAAACTTTTACCGAATATTGCCTTCATTGGCGGTGGTGGAGAGCTGGCTTACTGGCTGGAGTTGAAAGACCTGTTTAAATATTTTGGGGTGCATTATCCGCTACTGGTGCTGCGTTCTTCGTGGCTATGGATTCCGGAAAAAACTTACCGGACTATGCAGCGCTTGGATATCGGCTGTGCAGAAGTGTTCCAGCATCCGGATGCGCTTATCAGGCGATATGTGATGCAGGAAGCAGGCTCGGAAATCAGTTTGCAAACACATCGAACACAAATCGAACAGATTTATCAACAGATGCTTCATCGGGCGGAAACTATTGATCCCACGCTGGCTGCTTCCGTGCATGCCGCGCGTGTACGTACCCTGCATATGATCGAGAACCTCGAATTGAAAATGCTACGCGCACAGAAAAGAAAAATGCAAATACAAACCACGCAAATTCAACGCATCCATCAACAATTATTTCCACAAAACCAGTTGCAGGAACGGATCGAAAACCTGTCGGACTACTACGCGAGCTATGGGAAAACATTTATCGAAACCCTGCACCATCATCTGGATCCCTTGCTGCATGCGTTTACCGTGGCGGTGTATGCTTGAATATATGAAGGAACAGATATTTTTTTAGCAAATTTCTGGCATTTTTTATCCATTTCGGTAAATATCCCAACAGGCTGTATAATTTTACCGCATGGATCATTGTTTATATCCCTGCCATAGCAGATTCGCTTACCATCACTGCTGGAAACGATTTGTTGCGTTTTTGATAGGAATAGCTTTATGCAACATTTCTTCAACGGCACAGGTTATTCCACAACAAGTGGAACTCCAACCATTTCATTTACTTTCTTCTGCTGTAGCTGGCGATGATGGACACTTGCTTTCAGACCCGGCTTATTTGCCTCAGGATTACTGGTTCCCGGCCGTTGTGCCAGGAACGGTGCTCACCACGCTCGTAAAGAATCATATTTACCCGGATCCGCACATAGGCATGAACAATATGCTGATTCCCGATGCCAATGATTCTTTCAACCTCCAGTATGGCTTATCGAAATACAGCTATCTTCCCCATGTTTCCAATCCCTGGAAAAAGCCCTACTGGTATCGAACCGTGTTCGACGTACCGGCGAGCCGGAAAGGGCAACAGGTGCAGCTTATTTTCAAAGGTATCAACTACCGGGCGGCCGTTTGGCTGAACGGCCACCAGATTGCCGATACGGCTACCATGGTGGGCATGTTTGCCGAATATGCTTTCGATGTTACCGACCATATTCGTTTTGGTGGGAAAAATGCGCTGGCGGTGGAAATATTTCCTTTAGACGATCCGGGCATGCCCTCGCCGCCCCAGCTGCACGCACTGGGCGATTTTTATCCCAATGGAGGGCCGACAGGCGATATTGGAAAAAATGTAACCATGTTGTGCTCGGTGGGGTGGGACTGGATACCGGAGGTGCACGACCGCAATATGGGCATCTGGCAGCCGGTGTATCTGCGGTTTACCGGCCCGATGGTCATTCAACAGCCGCAGGTCATCACCACGCTACCCGACCTGCCCGATACCTCCACGGCTCATATTGCCCTACACCTCACCCTCCGCAACTTGCAGTCGCACCCGGTAGCAGGTAAGCTGATTGCCACCTTCAGTGGAGAAGGATTTGAAAGTACACCCATCACCCTCACGCAGACCGTTCACCTGCGTCCGCAAGCCCGGATGTCCATCACACTGGATGCCACACACGACAAGCAGCTGATCTGGAAACATCCCCGGCTGTGGTGGCCTAATGGATATGGAATGCCCAACCTGTACCGCCTCAGGCTGCGCTTGCTAACAGCCGATGGACAGGTTTCAGATGATACCTCGTTTTTATTTGGCGTGCGCACGGTGAGCTCACAGGTTACGCTGGTCGATGGCTGGCCGCGCAGAGATTTTTATGTAAACGGACAACGCATCGCCATCACGGGCGGGGCCTGGGTGCCCGATATGATGTTGCAGGAAGACTCGCTGCGGTTCGATCGTTCGCTTCGTCTGTGCCGCGATGCCCATCTGAACCTGATCCGTATCTGGGGTGGGGGGGTGGCACCACCGGATGTGTTTTTCGATATTGCCGATCGCTATGGCTTGCTGGTATGGCAGGACTTCTGGATCACCGGCGATACACAGGGTGAATTTAAGGGATCGCCCGACTGGCCTTTGCAGGGCGATGTGTTCATCCGAAATGTAACTAGCACCATCCTGCGCCTGCATAATCATCCCAGCCTGCTGGTGTGGACCGGCGGCAATGAAGGCCATGCCCGAAAAGACCTCTATGATGCCATGCGCAATGCCGTAGCCCAACTCGACGGTACCCGCCCTTTCATTCCCAGCTCATCCGGCTTTGCCAGGCTGCCCGCCGGCTGGCCTGCCTCCTGGCCCGACAATCAGCCTGCGGGCGTGTATAGCGGTGGACCGTACACCTGGCAGAAGCCGGCACGTTATTTTGAACTGGCCGATCAGGGGCGCGACTGGGTATTTAAAGACGAAACCGGCATCCCTTCCCAGCCGCCGTATGCCATCCTGCCGAAAATCATTCCCGACCTGGTGCCCGATACAGCCTTGCCCTTCCCGCTCAATAACACCTGGGGCTACCACGATGCCTGCACGGGCAACGGTCATTATGAATTATACTACCAGCAAATGGTAGCACGCTACGGAGCGCCCACCAGCGTCAGCGATTTCAGTCGCAAGATGCAGCTTATGAATGCCGAAGCCTATCGGGCCATCTTTGAATCGGTAGGCCATCGGCTAAACGACCGGGGTGGCGTCATGCTGTGGAAGCTCAATGCCGCCTTTCCGAGTGTCATCTGGCAGATCTTCGACTGGCATCTGGAACCCAATGCAGGATATTATTTCATCCAATCGGCCTGTGCGCCTTTGCATATTCAGTTTAACGCCGACGATTCCACCCTCACCCTCATCAATCGTACGTATCATCGCCAAACCGTGCGAGCCAGCATCATGTGGCTGGACAGCACCGGGCATCCCCTGCTCGTGCTCCATTCGCCCGTATTGCATCTTTCCCCTTCATCTGTGACGCCGATCTCCGAGTTTCGTTCCCGCCTGGCCGGCTATCGAGGCATCTCGTTCCTCCATTTGAAGCTGATGGATGCCGAAGGGACAACCATAGATGCAAACACCTACTGGCTAAGTTCCGACGATCATTTTCATGGATTTTCTTCCCTACATCCCACCACATTGCAATGCCGGTTAGTGGGCCATGAACAGCGCCAGGGAAGGGTATTCTGGAAATTTAAACTGGAAAACACGGACGCTTCCTTAGCCTTTTTCATCCACCTGCGGCTCATCGACGCGCACAATGGGAATGATATTTTACCCACCTACTGGACGGCCAACGACTGCTCGCTGGCCCCCGGCGAAAGTCGCATGCTGAGCGTAAGCGCCGACCGGCTTGCCCTGCAGGATGTACCATCCCTGCAGCTACGTGTGGAAGCCTGGAACAGTATGCCCCAACAGATTTCTGTTCCCCGATAAATCGTAAAAATGGGTGGAATGGCATGCTACGCACATACCCTGCGTAGCTCGGGCATAAGTTTGCCAGATGAATCTGCTTGTCATGATGCCCGTTTCCATGTATTTCTCTCCTGACCCGGTTTGCGCTTCCTGTGGGACAAGTTATACCGAAGCAGAAGGCTGGCGATTGACGGATATGGTATGTGTCTGCTTCCAACAGCAATTCCGGGTGTGCCCGCCATGTCGAAAAAAGCCCTGCTCATGCGGGCATTTACCCTTTGAAAAATGGTGGCTGGCCGAATCAGATTGCCCGGGATATTTCCTCGACCTGCTGAACGAATGAATAAGCCATGGCGTCGGGCATACGATTATTGTACCTTTGTTAGAAAAACAGCTATGGCTTACAGCAGCCTCCGGCAATTTATTGAACGTCTGGAACAGGCCGGCGAGCTCTATCGCATCAAGGCCTATGTGAACCCCCGCCTCGAAATTGCAGAGATCACCGACCGGATGAGTAAATCGCCCGGAGGAGGGAAAGCCTTGCTCTTTGAAAACACGGGTTATGATTTTCCGGTGTTGATCAATGCCATGGGCAGCTACCGACGCATGTGCATGGCCTTAGGTGTAGACGACCTGAATGTCATTGGCCGGGAAATGGAAGCCCTGTTCAAAAGTCTTGCCGTACCTCGTAGCTCGCTTGTAGAAAAACTCAGCCTGCTGCCTACCCTGGGTAAGCTTGCTTCCTGGATGCCCGTACGCATCAAAGGACGGGGTGCCTGCCAGGAAGTCGTGATGCCCGAACCCGACCTATACCGCCTGCCCATTCTCACCTGCTGGCCTAAAGACGGCGGCCCTTTCATTACCCTGCCCATCATCCATACCCGCGACCCCCATACGGGCATCCGCAATGTGGGCATGTATCGCATGCAGGTGTTTACCAAAGATATGACGGGGATGCACTGGCACAAACACAAGGTTTCGGCCCGTCATTTTCAGGCCTACCAGGCTTTAAAACAAAAAATGCCCGTGGCCGTAGCCCTGGGCGGCGATCCGGTATACACCTATGCCGCAACGGCTCCTTTGCCCGACAACGTAGATGAATATATGCTGGCTGGCTTTCTTCGAAAAAAGAAGGTGGAACTCGTGAAATGCCTGACTCAGGATATCGAAGTGCCCGCAGATGCCGATATTGTTATCGAAGGATATGTAGATCCGGAGGAGGCCTTCATCTGGGAAGGACCCTTCGGCGATCATACCGGCTACTATTCGCTGCCCGACTGGTATCCACGCTTTCATGTTACTTGCATCACACATCGCAAAGATGCCGTGTATCCCGCCACCATTGTGGGCATCCCTCCTCAGGAAGATGCCTGGATCGGCAAAGCTACCGAACGCATTTTCATCACGCCAATCAAAATGACCATGTTGCCCGAGGTGGTGGACATGGATATGCCCATCGAAGGCGTATTTCACAACCTTACCATCGTGAGCATCCACAAACAATATCCTGGCCATGCACAAAAGGTCATGAACGCCATGTGGGGTGCCGGGCAGATGATGTTCAATAAAATACTGGTCATCGTAGACGGAGAGCTGAATATCCATGATTACGAAACCCTGGCCCGTGAAGCATTTGCACATTGGCGCCCCGAACAGGATACCTATTTCAGCCAGGGCCCCATGGATGTACTCGACCATGCTTGCAGCAAGCCTGGTATCGGTGGTAAAATGTGCATCGATGCCACCCGCAAATGGGAAGAAGAAATCACGGAAGAAACCCCAACGCCCATCAACCCCGCACTGCTACCCGATATGCAGCAGCTCCAGCAGCAATTTCCAGAAATTCGGGACATCAATACCCGTTTGCTCGACCGACAGATACCCTGCATCATGATGGCCGTTCAGAAAAACCGTAAGGCCCATATTCATCAGCTCCACGAGGCCTGTGCACCGCTATTTGCCAGGGTGGGTGTGAAAATGATCCTCTATGCCGAACATACGGTGCCCGTGAACGACCTGCCCATTGC
>ERZ795042.255-NODE-255-length-48656-cov-22.850888_pt1 | contig 48656 bp, 49 predicted proteins | sample MGYA00375126_ERZ795042 | MGnify/ENA primary metagenome ERZ795042 (study PRJEB30171, sample SAMN05518105) | compost metagenome | isolation source: Feedstock adapted compost from Newby Island compost facility, Milpitas, CA | place: USA:Newby Island compost facility...
AGGAGGATGGCGACCCAGATGTGCTCGTACCACGCCCGCGTGGCGATGCTCGCCACCATCGAAACGAGCGTCGCCACCTGCGCGCCGAAGAGCAGCGCATCCGGGTTCGCGAAGTTCCGAAGCCGTCTCCGCGGGTCGCTGAGCCAGGCTCGAACCCGCATCGGTAGCGACGTCACGCGCTCCCCCAGGCGGACAGCATCACACCGACCGCGCGGGAAACGCAAGCGCTTCCGGGCGGCGGTCCGCTCTGGTAGATTCCTTCCGCCTCACCCGACGCGGAGGGAGCGCCGTGCAAGCACTCGACGACCTGGTCGTGCTCGATCTCACCCACCACATCGCCGGGCCGTACGCCACCCGCTTGCTGGCGGACTTCGGCGCGGACGTCATCAAGGTCGAACCTCCCTGGGGCGACCCCGCCCGGCGCCTCGGCCCCTTCCTCGGCGATGACCCCCATCCGGAGAAGTCCGGGACCTTCTTCTACCTCAACTGCAACAAGCGTTCCGTGGTGCTCGACCTTCGCACCGAACACGGGAAGCGCGCGCTCGCAGCGCTCGCCGAACGCGCCGATCTCGTCGTCGAGAACTTCGCGCCCGGGACGCTCGACCGCCTAGGCGTCGGGTGGGAGTTCCTCCAGCGCGTCAATCCGCGAGCGCCGCTGGTTTCCATCTCGAACTTCGGCCAGACGGGTCCGTACCGCGACTACCTCGCCTCTGAGCTCGTCATCTACGGCTTCGCCGGGGAGATGTACTCGATGGGCGAGACGGACCGTGAGCCGGTGAAGATGTTCGGCACGGCCGCCCTGTTCGAGTCCGGCGCGGCGAGCGTCGTCGCCTGCATGGGGGCGCTCTTCGCGGCGAAGCGGTTCGGGATCGCCCAGCACGTCGACGTCTCGCTCGCGGAGACGCACTTCGGCGGGGTCGACCGGCGGCACGCCACCGCCATCGCCTACCAGTACTCGGGGCGGAAGACGATCCGCGCTGCCTCGCGGACGAGCGGAATGCCGGGCGGTATCTACCCGTGCGCCGACGGATACGTGGACTTCAACAACGCCAGCATCCGGTACGACCGAGTGCTCGACATGCTCGGCTACCCGGATTGGGCCACCGATCCGAAGTACCAAGACCCGGCCATGCGGATGAACCCGGAAGTGGTAGAGGAGTGGAACCTGCACTTCCTCCAGTGGTGCCTGGAGCGGACGAAGCGCGAGATCTGGGAGGAAGCGCGCCGCGCGAAGGTCCTCTGCGGCCCGCTCTTCACGATCGAGGACCTCTTCCACGACGAACACTTCCGCGGGCGGGGCTTCTGGGCGACGGTCGAGCATCCGGTGATGGGGAAGGTCACGATCCCGGGTCGGCCGTTCATCATGCCGAAGGGGGGCTGGCAGCTGCGCCGCCCGGCGCCGCTCCTCGGCCAGCACACCGAGGAGGTGCTCCGCGAAGCCGGGGTGAGCGAGGAAGACCTTCGTCTCGTGCTCGCAGACGCACGCAAGGAGGTGAGCCGATGAGCCCGAAGCCGCTCGAGGGGATCCGCGTCATCGACCTCTGCGTCGTGTGGGCCGGTCCGTTCGCCACGATGCTCCTCGCCGATCTGGGCGCGGAAGTGATCAAGCCCGAGAACCCGCACGTCTGGCAGCCGATGACGAGGGGCGCGTTCGCCCGCCCGCCGCAGGCGTACCTCATGTTCGCTCCGGCCTGGGGCGGCGGCTACCCGAACAACGTGCCTGGTGAACGACCGTGGAACTACTGCCCCACCTTCGTCTCGCTCTTCCGGAACAAGAAGAGCTTTACCGTCGACCTCCGGACACCGGAGGGGAAGGAGGTCCTCCGCCGCCTCGTGGCCATCTCGGACGTCGTCTACGAGAACAACGCCACCGGCACGCTCGAGAAGCTCGGGATCACGTACGAGTGGCTGCGTGAGGCGAACGAGCGCATCATCTTCGTCCGTGTGCCGGCGTACGGGAACTCCGGGCCGTACGCCGAAGCGCGCGCCCTCGGTATCCACCTCGAGGCGGTCATGGGGCACACCCTCCTGCGCGGCTACGAGGATGCCGACCCCTCCTCGAACACTGCCATCTACTCCGGCGACTACCTCGCCGGCGCACAAGGAGCGTTCGCCGTCATGGCAGCCCTCTGGCACCGCGAGAAGACCGGTGAGGGTCAGCTGATCGAGATCGCCCAGGCCGAGAACGCAGCAGCGATGTTCACGCAGGCGATCATGGAGTACTCGCTGAACGGGAGGCTCCTCTCCCCGATCGGCAACCGCGACATCTTCGGCCGCTACCCCTGCAACGTGTACCCTGCCAAGTCGCCCGGTACGGCCGAGACGGCCGACGACCGCTGGATCGCCATCAGCGTCGAGACAGACGAGCAGTGGAAAGGGCTGGTCGAGGCGATGGGGAACCCGGATTGGGCCCGTGACCCGGCGCTCGCTACGAACGAAGGGCGGAAGGCTCGCGCGGCAGAGATCGATCAGCGAATCGCCGAGTTCACCCGTGAGCGGGACGACTACGAACTCATGCACCTGCTCCAGCAGCACGGTGTCCCCGCGGCGCCCGTCCTCGAAGCCTCACGGATGTTCTCCGACCCGCACCTCCGGGCCCGCAATTTCTTCCGCAAACAGACCGTCGAGGGCGCCGGAACACACGAGTACGTCGGCCCGCTCTGGCAGTTCCCCGCCACGCCCGTCGAGTTCTACCAGCCGCCGGTGACGCTCGGGGAGCACAACGAGTACGTGTACAAGGAGCTCCTCGGCTTCAGCGACGAGCAGTACGAGGAGTTCCGAGCCAAGGGACACATCGCCACGGAGTTCGACCCGGACATCCCCTGAGGCGCGTTGCCCTGGGGGGGTAGAATCGTCGAGACGCCAGCTCAGGGAGGGACTCAGGATGACGAGTACGCAGGACCGCTCCGCGGAGATCGGGCTACCCGTCGCCGAGGTGTACCCGCCGCCCCCGCACATCCAGGCGAACGCCGCCATCCGCTCGCTGGACGAGTACCGCGAGATGTACCGACGGAGCATCGAGGATCCGGACGGCTTCTGGGGGGAGCTCGCACGCCAGCACCTCGACTGGATCGAGCCGTTCCAGACGGTTCGGGAGGAGGACTTCTCCCGCGCCCACATCGCCTGGTTCCTCGGCGGGAAGCTGAACGTAGCGGCGAACTGCCTCGACCGCTGGGTGCGGACGCAGCCGGAGAAAGTCGCCATCCTGTGGGAGGGCGACGAGCCCGGCGAGAACCGGCGAGTTACGTACCGCGAGCTGTACGAGCTGAGCTGCCGGCTCGCGAACGCCCTCAAGGCCCGCGGGATCGGCAAGGGGGACCGGGTCGCCATCTACATGGGCATGGTGCCCGAGCTCGCCGCCGCGATGCTCGCCTGCGCCCGCATCGGCGCCATCCATTCGGTCATCTTCGGCGGGTTCAGCCCGCAGTCGATCGTCGACCGCGTCGAAGACTCCGGCTGCCGCGCCATCATCACCCAGGACGAAGGGCGCCGGGGCGGGCGGCCGGTGCCGCTGAAGGCGAACGTCGACGAGGCGCTCGCCCGCGGCGGCTCCACCGTCGAGTTCACCATCGTCCTCCGCCGCACCGGCACCAACGTGCCGATGACCCCCGGCCGCGACTTCTGGTGGGACGAGGAGATCGCCCGGCAGCCCGCCGAGTGCCCACCGGAGCCGATGGACTCGGAGGACCCCCTCTTCATCCTCTACACGAGCGGCTCCACCGGGAAGCCGAAGGGGGTGCTCCACACCCAAGCGGGATACCTCCTCTACACGATGATCACGCACCGGTACGTCTTCGACCTGAAGGACGACGACATCTACTGTTGTGCGGCGGACATCGGCTGGATCACCGGGCACAGCTACATCGTCTACGGGCCGCTCGGGAACGGAGCGACGAGCGTCGTGTTCGAGTCGGTGCCCACGTACCCCGACGCCGGCCGGTACTGGGATATGGTCGACCGGCTCGGGATCAACAGCTTCTACACGGCCCCCACCGCCATCCGCGCCCTCATGCGCGAGGGGGACGAGTACGTGAAGCGGTACAAGCGGACGAGCCTGCGCATCCTCGGCACGGTGGGTGAGCCCATCAACCCGGAGGCCTGGCGCTGGTACTACAACGTCGTCGGCGAAGGCCGCTGCGCGATCGTCGACACGTACTGGCAGACGGAGACCGGCGGCCACATCATCACGCCCCTCCCGGGCGCCACGCCGATGAAGCCCGGCTCGGCCACGCTCCCCTTCTTCGGCGTGCAGCCCGTCGTCGTGGGCGAGGACGGCCGCGTGCTGGAGGGGAACGGCGTCTCCGGGCGGCTCTGCATGAAGGCCTCCTGGCCCGGGATGATGCGCACGGTCTACGGCGACCACGAGCGGTTCTTCCAGACCTATTTCTCCCAGTTTCCGGGCATGTACTTCACCGGAGACGGGTGCTACCGCGACCAGGACGGCTACTACTGGATCACGGGACGCGTCGATGACGTTCTCAACGTCGCCGGCCACCGCTTGGGCACCGCGGAGATCGAGGGCGCGCTCGTCGGCCACCATGCCTGCGCGGAAGCGGCCGTCGTCGGCTTCCCGCACCCCGTGAAGGGCCAGGCGGTCTACGCCTACGTCGTCCTCAAGGAAGGGTTCCAGCCCTCGGCCGAGCTCGCGCAGGAGCTCCGCGAGGCCGTCCGCAAGACGATCAGCCCCATCGCCACGCCCGAGAAGATCCAGTTCGTCGAAGGACTCCCGAAGACGCGCTCTGGAAAGATCATGCGGCGGATCCTCCGGAAGGTTGCGGAAGGGGACCCGAGCAACCTCGGGGACACGACGACGCTCGCCGACCCGTCGGTCGTGGAGCAGATCGTCGCGCAGCAGAACGTGTACTGAGGGAGCCAGGCGGGCGCCCCGCTCCCCACCGGACGCGCGGCGCCCGCCTCTCCTTCGGAGGCTTAGGCCCGAGAGACCGACCCCGACCTCCCCCGGCGAGCAGCGGCGACACCGTTCAGTCTCCAGTCCCACCGCTCGTACCGAACCGGCGCTCCTCCAGCGAGGAGCTGTCGCACGTCCGAGTCGGAGACGTAGCGGCTGAGGAACGTCCGCACGCCCCGCTCACCGCCGAAGTCGTCCGCGTACCAGCGGAAAATCGGCGAGAGCCTAAGCGCTCCCGGCTCCGCTACCACACCCCCGCCGGCCAGGAACCCGGCCGTCGCCGCTTCGAGCTGCTCCTCGAGCCGATATCCCTCGTACACCGCGAGCCGCGGGCAGGAGCGCGCCGCGCACACGAGCGCGAAGTGGACGCGGGGGTCGCACGGGAGGCTCCACCGTCTGCGCGGGTCCGCCGGCCTGAACGCCCGCACGCGGAGGAACGGGTGCGGCGCGTTCCCTCGCAGCACGCCGTGCTCGATGTCGTCGAGGCTCACCCGCTGCCCTCCCACGAGGTACGCGTTCCTCCGGAAGAAGCCGGGGTCGAGGAGGACGCTGCGCGTGACCCGGCGCGCAACGACCGCATGGATGACGAGCCCGTTGTACGTGTTCAGCCAGAACGCCCGCGCCCGACGCTCGTCGAGCGTCGCCGGGTCGAACTGCCCGAGCCAGCTCGCCGCGCGGAGGTACTCGCGGAACGCCGCGGAGCCGGCCAGGCGGCCGTAGTCGACCGCTTCAGGTCGGTTCAGCTGCGCCAGCAGCCGCGACAGAGCCGCCGCGAGCGCCTCATCGATGGACTCGGGAGCGGGGCCGGCAGCTGTTCGCGACCGCTCGTTCAGCGGCCGTGCGCGGCGAACGCCCAGCGTGGCGTCGAACGCCGCGACGAGCGGCCCGGCGATGGTCTCGGAAAGGCGCACGCGCGCACGCTACCGCGTGGGCCTCGCGACCTCAGTGAGCGGAAGCACACGGTGAAGCGCAGGACTGGTCGGGGCGCCGCGATTCGAACGCGGGACCTCCTGAACCCCATTCAGGTGCGCTACCAGGCTGCGCCACGCCCCGACCGCTTCCATCCTACCGCAGCCCGTGGGAAGGCTCACGCCCGTCCGTAGATCGGCACGACCGTTCCGCCGACCGAGCGGGAGGCATCCGAGAGAAGGTAGGCAACCAGGCCCGCCACCTCCTCGGGACGGACCCACCGCGTCGGGTCAGCCTTGGGCATGGCGGCGCGGTTGGCCGGCGTATCGATGATCGAGGGCGCGATCGCGTTCGCCCGCACGCCTTGCTCCCGGTACTCGGCGGTCACCACCTCCGCGAGCTTCACGAGCGCGAGCTTCGCCATCGCGTAGGCGACGGACCCCCGCACCGGCTGCAGCGCTGGGCGGGAGGAAACGTACACGATCGCGCCACTCCCTCCGGAGAGGAGGAACGGGAGCGCCGCGCGCGTGACGGTGTAGGCAGTCACCACGTTCAGTTCGAACTGGTGCTTCACGACCGAAAGCGGCGTGTCCAGCACGGTCCGGTCTCCGATGAACCCTCCCGCAAGGCAGGCGAGGCCGTCGAGCCCGCCCAGCTCGCGCACCGCCGCTTCCACCGCGCGGACCGCCTCGTGCTCGGCGGTCAAATCGGCTTCCGCGAACGGCACGCCGCTCACATCGCTCCGCGCTCCGGGCCGATCGACGGCGAACGGAGCCGCGCCCTCCTCCCGGAGCCTGCCGAGGACCGCACGCCCGACGGCGCCCGCCGCCCCGGTGACCAAGACCCGCTTTCCGTCCAACCGGCCCATCGTTCCGTTCCTCACACGAGCAGTCGGGTGAGCACGATCGCAGCCGTGCTCATCCCCGCCACGATAACGTACTCGAGCAGCGTGCCGACGGAGAGGTCGTGCTCGAGGAGGTGGTGCACTACGCCGGTCGCGACGTAGAACCCCACGACGAGGATGGCACCGCCGAGGACCGCGTCGAGCGGGAAGAAGTACAGGGCGAGTCGGAGCTCCCCCATCGTCACGCCGACGGCGAAGCCGGCGAGGAGCGAGGAGACGCCGAGGATCTGGCTCTCCCGGAGCAGCTCGATCGCGAGGCCCATGCTCACGAGACCGACGACGAGGGCGGCGAGCGGAAGCTCGACTTCCCGCGCGAACAACACCGTGAAGAGCCCGAAGGCGACGAGGTAGCAGCCGATGGCGAGCAGGAGCCTCAGCGGGCCGTACAGCCGCGACCCGGGCTCGACCGTGTAATACTCGCCGAACGCCAGGAGCCCCACGAAGAGGCCGAAGACCCCCGCGAGCGCCGGCCTCGCGAACCCGTCGAGCGCCTCCCGCGCGAAGTAGCCGCCCGCCACCACCGCGAGCACAGGGAGCAGCAGGTACACCCACGTCGCCCACCAGCCCCGGCTCGTCCAGTGCGGGTGGCTGCGCACCAAGCCGTCGACTCCGAGCGCGACGACACCGGCCGTGAACCACAGGACCCAATCCTGCGAGGGCCGGAGCACGGCGAAGGCGGTCGTCCCCGCCGCTGCCGCCAACGCCAGCAGGACGGCCCGAACCGCGGGGGTGCCACCCCTCGCCGACAGAACGCCCCCGGCCGCCGCCGTCACTCCTGCGCCCACGCCGGCTGCTCGAGACCGTAGATTTCGGCCGCGTTCCGCCACCACAGCCGCTCCCGCGCCTCGTCGTCCAGTTCGAGCTGGTCGAACATCGCCTCGAACCGCTCCACGTGCTCCTCGATTGCCTCGACGGCGCAGTCGCTCCCCCACACGAGCTTCTCGATCCCGATCTCGCGGCCGATGAGCCCCCACTCGATCGCGTGCCGCTCGATGGTCGTCCCTCCGCTCATGTCGAACCAAACGTTATGTCGCCATCTCGCCACGGACGCCACGTACTGGTAGTTCCCCTGGTTCCCGAGGTGCGCCCCGATGATCTTGAGGCGCGGGAACCGGTTGGCGAGGGTGTCGAGGTGAAGCGGGCTCATCCGCACGGCCGAGACGTCCCGGCGCGGGAAGCGATCCTGAAGGGCGAGCATACGTTGGAACGCCTGCGCAGCGGCAGCGTCCCGACGCGGGTGGGTGATGGAGTAGTCGACCGGCCCGCCGATCACCCCGAGGTGGAAGAGGATCGGCATCCCGAGCTCCTCGGCCGCCGCGTACGTCGGCAGGTAGTCCGGCTCGTCGTACGGGCGGGCGACACCGATCAGCTTCAGGCCGCGGTAGCCGAGCTCGTACAGCCACCGGACTGCTTCGGCATCGACCTCCTCCGGGTCGATGACCGCGACGGGGATGAAGAGGTCGCCGAACTCCCGGAGGATCTCGATGCCCGTCTCGTAGCTCGGGCCGAACCGGCCGCCGGTGAGCATGCAGGCGCGAACGATACCGACGCGCACCGCGGTCTCCGCCAGCCGCTCGACCATCGGCCGCGGGTCGGCCGTGGGGTCCTCCCAGTTCCGCGGGAAGTGCATGTGGACGTCGAAGATCTTCCTCGGCATCGCCCGCGAGTGTAGCACGGTGTCCGCTCCGCGCCCCGCTTGGCGTCGCCCGCGCTTCGGCTCACGATGCCACCATGGAGCGCGCTTCCGGCCGCCTCGAACTCGTCGACGTGGCGGTGAACGCCACGCTCCCCGCGCGCCGTCCGTTCACCTACCGGGTGCCGCCCGGCCTTCGTGTCGAGCCGGGACACCTCGTCTTCGTCCCCTTCGGCGAGCAGGTCCTCCAGGGACTCGTCCTCGGGCCCGCCTCCGTTCCCCCGAAGGCCGAGCTGAAGGAGATCCTCGCGCTCGCGCACTCCGAGCCGCTCCTCGATCCGCTGCATCTCGAGCTCGCCGTCTGGCTCGCGGAGCGGTACCTCAGCCCGCTCTGGGAGGCCGTCGCGGTGTGTCTGCCCCCAGGACTCGCGCAGAACCCGGTGACGATGGTCACGGCCGTAAACATCCCGCCCTTGCTGCCGCCGAACGAGGGCGACCAGCGAGTCCTGCGCTGGCTGGCTGCCCACCCGCGCGTCACCCTCGGAACCCTCAGGAAGTCGGTCCGCGAGGCGACGCTCGACCGGCTGCGGCGCCTGCAGGCCGCCGGTTACCTCACGGTCGCGTCGGGCCTCCAGCTCCCGCGGGCGAGACCGAAGAAGGAGGAGCGGGTGCGCCTCCTCGCACCTGCGGAGGATGCCATCGCCGCGGCGTCCGCTCGCGAGGCGAAGCGGCCGCGCTCGGTGGAGGCGAGGGTGCTGCGAGCCCTCGCCGAGGCGGGCGATCTCCCCGTTCGAGCGCTGCGGCGGCTGGGCGCGACGCCCGCGCACCTGGCGGCGCTCGAGCAGGAGAACCTGGTCGAACGGTACGAGCGCCGCGTCGCCCGCCGTCCCGAACTCTCGTTCGACCCGGCGCCGCCCCGCCTCCGACTTTCGGCCGAACAGCAGGCGGCAGTCGACGCGATCGCGGGCGCTCCCGGCACCTGGCTCCTCCACGGCGTCACCGGCTCCGGGAAGACCGAGGTGTACATCGCCCTCCTCGAACGCGTCCTCGACGAAGGGGGCGGCGCGATCGTGCTCGTCCCCGAGATCTCGCTCACGCCGCAGGCGATCCGACGCTTCGGAGCCCACTTCGGCGACACGCTGGCCGTCTTCCATTCGGGACTCTCGCTCGGCGAGCGGTACGACGAGTGGTTCCGCGTGCGGGAGGGAGACGCCAGGCTCGTCCTCGGCTCTCGAAGCGCGGTCTTCGCTCCCGTCCGAGACCTCCGGCTCCTCATCCTGGACGAGGAGCACGAGCCTTCGTTCAAGCAGGAGGACCCCCAGCCCCGCTACCACGCGCGCGATGTCGCCCGCTTCCTGGCGGAGCGCGTCGGAGGCACAGTCGTGCTCGGGAGCGCCACCCCGTCGGTGGAGTCGTACTGGGAGGCGACGCACGGGAGAGCGCACCTGGTCGAGCTCTCCCGGCGCCTAGCGCCCGGTCCCGACGGCTCCCCCATCGAGCTCCCGCTCCCGGAAGTGCACGTGGTGGACATGCGGGAGGAGCTCGCCGCAGGGAACCGGTCCATCTTCAGCCGCGCGCTCGCGGAGGCCACGAAGGCCGCGCTCGCTACCGGAGAGCAGGCCATCTTCTTCACGAACCGGCGCGGCCTCGCGCGCTTCCTCCTCTGCCGCGACTGCGGGTTCGTGTCACACTGCCCTTCGTGCACCGTCGTCATGGGGCTCGTCGAGGAGCAGGGACACGTCCGCCTCACCTGCTTCCACTGCGGGCGCCGGGTTCGGCCGCCGGACCGCTGCCCTCGGTGCGAGAGCTTCCGCTTCCGCCCCTTCGGTGTCGGCACGCAGCGGATCGAGGCGGAGGCTCGCCGCGCCTTTCCCGGGGCGCGGGTCGCACGCTGGGACAGCGATGCGGCCAGGGCGAAGGGGGCGCACGAGCGGCTCCTGCGAGCCGTCCTGGACCGCGAAGTGGACATCCTCGTCGGCACCCAGATGCTCGCGAAGGGGCTCGACCTCCCCGCTGTCTCGGTCGTGGGCGTGATCGACGCGGACGTGGCGCTCCACCTTCCGAGCTACACCGCCCACGAGCGCACCTTCCAGCTCCTCGTGCAGGTGGCGGGCCGGGCCGGTCGCCGCGAGGAAGGGGGCCTCGTCTTCATCCAGACGTACCAGCCCGACGCGCCCCCGATCCGTGCGGCAGCCGCTCACGACTACCGCTCCTTCTTCGAACACGAAGTCGCGCACCGGCGCCTGGCCGGGTACCCGCCCTTCGCCCGGCTCGTGCGCCTCGAGTACGCGGACCGGAATCGCGAGCGGGGACTCGAGCACGCGAGCCGCCTGGCGAACGAACTCCGGCTCCGGCGCGAAGCCGAGGGCCGCACCGACCCGGATATCCTCGGTCCCGCACCGGCGCTCGTGCCCCGCGTCCGCGGCCGGTACCGTTGGGTCCTGCTCTTGCGCGGCAGCGATCCCGTCAGCTTCATCCGCGACGTCCCCTTCGGCCAGGGCTGGCGGATCGACGTCGACCCGGTCACGTTCGACTGAGCCGAACATCGCGCTGCGGGACCGCTTCCATCTGGTATCCTCAGCAGGAACTCAAGAAGACCGAGCCGGCACGAAGCGATGGACCAAGAAGTCAAGCCATGGCGCCGACTGGCGCTCGTCTTTCCCGGCCAAGGGTCGCAGTACCCTGGGATGGGTGAGCGGCTGGCGAAGATCTCCCGCGCCGCGCGGGAGATCTTCCGTCGCGCAGACGAGATCCTCGAGCAGAAGATCTCACGCCTCTGTTTCGAGGGGAGTGCGGAGGAGCTGGAGGAGACCTCGGTTCAGCAGCCCGCCCTCTTCGTGACGTCGATCGCCTGGCTCGCCGCCCTCCGCGAGCGGTGGGAAGCGCTCGACCGGAAGCTCGAACCGTACGTCATCGCCGGTCACTCGATGGGCGAGTACACGGCCGCCGTCGCCGCTGGCACGATGTCCTTCGAGGAGGGGCTGCTCGCCGTGAAGGAGCGCGGCCGCCTGATGGAGGAGGCCGGACGAGAGCGGCCCGGCGGCATGGCCTCCATCCTTGGTCTCTCCACCGACCGCGTCATCGAAATCTGTTTCCAGGCCTCCGAGGAGGAGGGCGACTACGTCGGCGTCGCAACCAACAACTGCGAGGGCCAGAACGTCATCTCCGGCGCCCTCCGTCCCTTGCGCCGAGCGATGGAGCTGGCCGAGAAGGCGGGGGCCCGCCGCGTGATCAAGCTTCCCATTTCGATCGCTTCCCACTCGCCCCTCATGGCAAAGGCGAGCGAGGGGATGGCGCGCGTGCTCGAAGCGCTCCACCTCCGCGATCCAGAACGTCCGCTCGTCAGCAACATCGACGTCAGCTACCTCCGCTCCGAGGGAGAAGTGTTCACCGAGCTGCGCGACCAGCTCATCAAGGGTGTCCTCTGGCAGAAGGCGGTCGAGACGATGCGCCGCGACGGCGTCGACATGTTCATCGAGGTCGGACCCGGGAACGTCCTCACCCGGCTCATCCGCCGGATCGACTACGAGGCGAACGCCGTCAGCCTGAGCGACGAGCACGAGGGCCTGTTCAGCGAGAACTTCGCCCTCGTGGAGGCCGCCGCCCGATGACCCGCCGTGTCGTGGTGACCGGCGTCGGCGCCGTCACGGCCGCCGGCAACTCCGCGGAAGACACCTGGCGCTCGATGGTCGAGGGCCGGAGCGGCATCGGCCCCATCACGCTCTTCGACCCGGAGCCGTACCCCGTCCGCATCCAGGCGGAGGTGAAGGGCTTCGAGCTGGACGACCGGGTCGATCCGAAACAGCGGCGGTACATGAGCCGGGCGACGACCTTCGGCCTCGGCGCGGCCCTGGAAGCGCTCGCCGACTCGGGACTCGAGATCACGGAGGAGAACGCCGACGACGTCGGCGTCATCTTCTCCTCCGGCGGCGGCGGCGTGGAGATGATCCTCGAATGGCAGCGGGTGCTCGAGGAGAAAGGCCCCCGCCGCGTCACCCCGTTCCTCGTGGCGAACTTCATCGACGACGCGACGAGCGGCCACATCGCCATCGCGACCGGCGCCCGCGGACCGAACATGGCCGTCGTCTCCGCCTGCGCGACCGGGACGGGGACGCTCGGCGAGGCGTTCGAGACGATCCGGCGCGGGGACGCCACCGCCGTCATCACCGGCGCCTGCGATGCCGTCCTGCTTCCCATCTTCCACGCCACCTGGTGCTCGATGCGCGCGCTCGCCTCGGACAACGAGCACCCCGAGCGCGCCCTGAAGCCGTTCGACCTCCACCGGGACGGCTTCGTCGCCGGCGAAGGGGCGGCCGCGTTCGTCTTCGAGGAGTACGAACATGCGAAGGCCCGCGGCGCGCGCATCTACTGCGAGGTGATCGGCTACGGCGCCTCGAACGATGCCTACGACATGATCGCACTCCACGAAACGGGACGCGGCCTGAAGCGGGCGATGGTCGCCGCGATCCGGAAGGCCGGCATCGACCCCGCCGAGATCGACTACATCAACCCCCACGGTTCGGGCACGCCGCTGAACGACCGGGTGGAGACGAAGGTGTTCAAGGAGGTGCTCGGGGAGGCGGCGTACCGCTGCGCCGTGAGCTCGGTGAAGCCGATCACGGGGCACTGCATGGGCGCCTCCGGATCCGTCGAGGCGCTCGCCTGCGTGATGGCCATCCGCGATCAGCTCGTGCCGCCGACGATCAACTACTCGACCCCCGACCCCGAGTGCGACCTCGACTACGTGCCGAACGTGGCCCGGAGCATGTCGGTGCGCGTCGCGCTCTCCACGAGCGTCGGGCTCGGCGGACACAACGCCTGCATCATCTTCCGGGCGGTCGAGTGACCCCACAGCGGAACCCTGAGCGAGGAGAACGACAATGCGCCGTGCGGTTGTGACCGGCATCGGTGCCGTCACCCCGGTGGGGCTGACGGGCCACGAGACGTGGCAGAACCTCGTCGCCGGGGTCTCCGGCATCCGCCGCATCGAGTCGTTCGACCCGTCCGACCTTCCGGTCCAAATCGCGGGAGAGGTGCGGGGGTTCGAGCCGGGCCGGTACATGGACACGAAAGCGGCCCGCCGGATGTCCCGCTTCGCGCAGTTTGCAGTCGCAGCGGCGGTGCAGGCAGCGGAGGACGCCGGCCTCGTGCTCAGCGACGCCGAGCGCCACCGGGCGGCCGCGGCGATCGCCACCGGCGCAGGCGGGGTGCTCGAGACCATCAAGGAGACGGACGTGCTCCGCGAGAAGGGCCCGGAGCGGATCAGCGCCTTCTTCATCCCGATGATGGCGCCGAACATGGCCGCCTGTCAGGTCGCGATGCGCCTGGGGCTGCGCGGTCCCGCCCTGGCGAGCGTCGCCGCCTGCGCGAGCGGCCTCTACTCCTTCATCGAGGCGAAGCAGCTCATCGCGTCGGGCGTCGCCGACGTCGTCTTCGCCGGAGGCACGGAGGCAGCGATCCACCCGCTCCCCATCGCGGCCCTCGCGAACATGCGCGCGCTCAGCCGGCGGAACGAGGAACCGGAGCGCGCGTCGAGGCCGTTCGACCGCGACCGGGACGGGTTCGTCTTCAGCGAGGGAGCCGTGGTGCTGCTCGTCGAGAGCGAGGAGCGAGCGCGGGAGCGCGGTGCCCGGGTGTACGCGGAGCTCGCCGGCGGCGGGCTGAGCTGCGACGCCTACCACATCACCGCCCCGCTCGAGGACGGCAGCGGCGCGGCGGAGGCGATGGTGACGGCGCTGCGCGACGCCGGGCTGGCGGCGGACGAGGTTGACTACATCGCTGCTCATGGGACGGGCACCCCGCTGAACGATGCCGCGGAGACGGCGGCCATCAAGAGCGCGTTCGGCGAGCACGCCTACCGCCTCTCCATCAGCGCTCCGAAGTCGATGGCCGGCCACCTCCTCGGCGCCGCCGGCGCCCTCGGGGCCCTCGCCGCCGCCATGGCGTGCTACGAGGACGTCGTGCCTCCGACGATCAACCTGGAGCACCCGGCGCCCGAATGCGACCTCGACTACACGCCCCAGCGGGCGCGGCGCCGGACGGTCCGCGCCGCAGCTGCGAACGGGTTCGGCTTCGGCGGGCAGAACGCCTGCGTCATCTTCCGCAAGTACGCTCCGTGACGTACCATCGCCGCCGGCATCGGCTACGCCTAGGCTACAAACCGACCGGGAGGTCACATGCCGTCGCTCTTCGAACGCGTGCGTGACGTCATCGTCGCTCAGTTGAAGGTAAAGCCCGAGGAGGTGACGCCCGAGGCTCACCTCATCGACGACCTCCGGGCCGACTCCTTAGACATCGTCGACCTCACGATCGCGCTCGAGGAGGCGTTCGCCGAGGACGCGGAGTTCCAGATCAGCGAGGAGGATGCGGAGAACATCCGCACCGTCCAGGACATCATCGACTTCCTGAAGGCGCAGGGAGTGCCGGACTAGCTGCCCGCGAGCGCCCGCAGCCGGGAGACGATCTCCGGCAGGACGGAGAGCACGCGGTCGATCTCCTCCTCCGTGTTCCCCTTCCCGACCGTCAGCCGGAGCGAAGCGTGCGCGAGGTCGCGGTCGATGCCCATCGCCGTGAGGACGTGCGAAGGCTCGACCGACCCTGTCGTGCAGGCGCTGCCCGAACTGGCGGCGATGTCAGCCATGTCGAGGGCGAGGAGCACGCTCTCCCCTTCGACGTTCCGGAAGCAGCAGCTGAAGTTGTTCGGCAGGCGCTTCTCGGGGTCTTTCGGGCCCGTGATCACGGTGTCCGGGATGCGCTCGGGGATCCCGTAGAAGAGCCGGTCCCGGAGGCGCCGACAGTGCGCGTTCCGCTCCTCCATCTCCTCCCAAGCGAGCCGCATCGCCGTGGCCATGCCCACGATCCCGGCCACGTTCTCGGTGCCGGCGCGCCGCTCCCGCTCCTGGCCGCCCCCGAGCAGCATCGGCTGCCACGGGGTCCGGTTCCGGATGTACAAGAGCCCGACCCCCTTCGGGCCGTAGAACTTGTGTGCGGCGATGCTCAGCAGGTCGACGCCGAGCTTCCGTGGCGAGATGTCGATCGCGCCGGCGGCCTGGACGGCGTCCGTGTGAAAGACCACATGCGGGTTGCGCTCCTTCGCGATCCGCACCGCCTCCTCGATCGGCTCGATGGTGCCGACCTCGTTGTTCGCGGCCATGATGCTGACGACGACCGTCTCCGGCCCGACCGCCTCGGCCAGCGCCTCCAGGTCGACGAACCCCTCGCTGTCCACCGGAAGGTAGGTGGCGCGGAACCCCTCCCGCTCGAGCTGCTCGACCGTATGGAGCACGGCGTGGTGCTCGATCTGCGTCGTGACGATGTGGTTGCCGCGGCCGAGCGCCCGCTGGGCGAATGCCGCGCCTCGGATCGCTGCGTTGTCCGACTCCGTGCCCCCGCTCGTGAAGACGATCTCCTTCGGCGACACGCCGAGGAGGTCTGCGCAGAGCTTCCGTGCGTTGTCCAGCGCCCGGCGCGCTTCCTGCCCCTCGAGGTAGATGCTCGAGGGGTTCCCCCAGTACTTCGTGTACATCGGCCACATCGCTTCCAGCACGCGGGGGTCGACGGGCGTCGTAGCGGCGTGGTCGAGGTAGATCCGAGCCATCTCCTCCCAGGCCTCCCTTCGTACCAAGATAGACCGCCTCCCCCCGCCTCTGCTACGCTTTCAGTAGCAACGGTGCGACACTTCGCCCCAACGGAGGCAGCATGACCGAGATCATCGACACCGGCACCCCGCTCGTCACGCTCACGGAGAAGGCCGCCGAGAAGGCGAAGGCGCTCCTGGAGTCGCGCCAGCTCCCGGACGGCGCCCTGCGGGTGTTCGTTGCCGGGGGCGGCTGCTCCGGATTCCAGTACGGCATGGCGCTCGCTCGGAACACGGAGGAGGACGACATCGTCCTCGAGCAGCACGGCGTCCGCATCGTCATCGATCCGGAGAGCGCCGTCTACCTCCGCGGTGCGGAGATCGATTACGTCGAGGACGTGATGAAGAGCGGGTTCAGCATCTACAACCCGAACGCGGTCCGCAGCTGCGCCTGCGGCTCGAGCTTCCAGACGGCGGACGGCAGCGGCACGCCGCGTCCCTGCTGCTGAGCCGAAACCGCCCAACGGAACGACGCCAAGAGCGGCGGGCCCGCGGGCCCGCCGCTCTCCTGTTCCGCGTAGCTTCATACCTCAGAGCAGGTTCCGGTAGAGCTGCACCTGGCTCGTGAGGAAGACCATCGTCTCGCGGGTCTCCCGGCGGAGGGCCGCGAACTCCGCGTCCTGCGCCGCCATCTCCTCAAATTTCTCCAGCTCGGCGAAGGTGTCGAACTCAGCGACGATCGCCACCCCGTTCGTGGGACCGGTGAGGGCCGACCACACGCTCGTCGTCGCGTCGATGCCGCGCTGCTTCTGGTACTCGAGGGCGCGGGAGATCGAATGCACGAAGTCGCGGTGCTTTCCGGGCTGCACGTCACCGGAGAGGATGCGCATGTACCGTCGCGGCGCCGTCGCGTCCTCGCTCGTGATGAGCCCCTCCGAGTGGTACGCGAGCCGGTAAATCGAGACCTGGGAAGCGTCGTACACCATGTTCGACCGCACGGCACGCCTGATCTCGGCGAACCGCGCGTCGAGCGCCGTGAGCTCGGTGAACTTCTCCAGCTCCTCGAGCGTGTTGAAGTCGCTCGTGATGAGCACGGAGTTGTTCTGCCCGGTCAGCGCTCCCCACACGGCGGTGCGCGCGCGGATGCCGCGCTCCTCCTGGTGGTCCCGCGCCACCTTCATCGCCTCCAGGAACTCCCGCGTCTTCCCTCGTTCCACCACCCCCGTGAGCACGCGACGGTACATGATTCACCTCCGACGGATCTCCGATATCGCGCCCGCTCGCGCGGCCGGGAAAAGTCTAGCAAACCTCGCCTCTACGTCCCCCGGTTCAACCGCAGCGCCGATGGACGTACGATCTCGGCCACACTCCAACACGGCGGGGGCAAACGGATGGCGCTCTACGTTGCGTTCTTCACCTTCCGTCCCGGCGCCGGTCTCGCCGAAGGGTTGCAGGCGTTCGAGCGACGGAAGACCTTCCGGCACCCTCCCCGCGCGAACGTCATCGGCGAGTTCTGGGTTAGTGCTCCGCCCGATAAGCCGCAGGCGGTCGTCATCTGGGAGGCGGAGGACGAAGGCGCCGGGGACTACTACGAGGCGTACTGGGGCGACCTCTTCGACGTCACCATCTGCCAGGCCACGAGACCAGTGACGGAGCTCCCGAGCGACCTATCGCAGCTCCAGCGTCTGGCGGAGCAGGCGCAGCGGGGGAACGCGGAGAGTTGAGTCTCACGAGTCGCCGCGCTGCCCGAGCCCGTACGTGTTGCCGTCCGGGTCGCGGAACACCGCCCACCACCCCCAGAACCGGCGGTCGGGCGGCTCCGTAAACTCCACGCCTCGGGCGGAGAGCTCCTGATACGTCGCCTGGATGTCGTCGCAGTGGAAGATCACGTTCGAGAACGTCCCGACGCGGTCGGCGTGCTCCGGCGGCGTGAAGAGCACGAGCAGCACCGAGCGGTCGGGCGGAGCGACCTCGATCCAGCGCGGCCCGGACGGATCGTCCCCTATGGGTATCTCGCGGACCAGCTCGAACCCCATGCTCTCCGTCCAGAAGCGCTTCGCCCGCTCCTGGTCGCTCACGTAAAGGCCGACGCTGCGGACGCCGATGTTCATCGCTCGACTCCCCGTCCTTGAACTCCTCTCAGCGGCCCTTGAACTGCGGTTCGCGCTTCTCCGCAAACGCCCGCACGCCCTCCTGGAAGTCCTCGCTCCGGAAGAGCGGGAGGAGCTGGAGGAAGGTGTGGTCGACCGCCGCCTCGAACGTCTCGTCCAGCCCGAGCCGCATCATCCGCTTCGTCGCCTGGACGCTCAGCGGCGCGTTGCTGGCGATCCGTTCGGCCCACCGCAGCGCCTCCGGGAGGCACTCCTCATCGGGGACGACGCGGTTCACGAGCCCGAGCTCCAGGGCCCGGTGCGCGTCGATCACGTCTCCGAGGAAGGCGACCTCGGCCGCCTTCGCCCAGCCGATGAGCCGGGGAAGGTACCAGCAGCCTCCCGACTCCGGCAGCACGCCCCGCCGGACGAAGACCGCCCCCAGCTTCGCGCTCTCGGCTGCGATGCGGATGTCGCACCCCAGCGCGAGGTCCATGCCGTATCCGGCAGCGGCGCCGTTGATCGCCGCGATGACGGGCTTGTCCATCCGGTGGAGGACCACAGGAGGGCTGTTCTGGAGGTCGAAGAGCCGGTACGCGCCATCGCCGACGCCGAGGCTCGACGAATCCTTCAGGTCCAACCCCGCACAGAAGCCGCGGCCGGCCCCGGTGAGGATGACGACCCGAACCTCGGGGTCCACGTTGGCTTCCTGCAGCCGGCGGGCGAGCTCGGTGAGCATCGGCCCGCTGATCGCGTTCAGCCGCTCCGGCCGGTTCATCGTCAGGATGAGCACGTGGCCGCGCCGTTCGCTGAGAAGATCCTGGCTCATCGCGCCTCCTCTCTCGGTTCGTGGTTCCAGGAGCCCCTACCTGGCGGTAAGCGGCGTCCAGTCTACCTCACCGGCTCTCCCAGCGCGCCCGGAGGTACTGCACGGAGAGGACGCCGAGCTCCCGGATCTCGGCAGCCACACCCACGCCGACGTACCGCCAGTGCCAGGGCTCGTACGCGTACCCCGTCACCGGCTCGCTCCCGTCCGGGTAACTCATGACGAACCCGTACCTCCAGGCGTTCTCCGCCAGCCAGCGTCCGGCCGGAGTGTCACCGAACGCCGGCGTGAGCGCGTACCCGATCTCCGCCGTGGAGAGATCGACCGTCGTACCGAGCTGGTGCTCGCTGTGGCCAGGCTCCGCGCTCGTCCGCCGCGCCTCCGCCTCGCCGAGCTGCTGGACCCAGTATTCGAAGGTCCACGTCTGCTCCTCGTACGACCGGTACGCGCTCGTCACCCGGATGTCGTGGCCCGCCTCGCTGGCATCACGGAGCATCCGGAGGAGCGCCTCCGCCGCCTCGGCGCGCAGGTACTGCGGGCCGCTCACGACGACCTCCTCCGGGAGCGCCACGAGGTCGCTCGGCGCACAGTCGGGGGCAAGCGCCCGCTCCTTGTCGACGGGCACGAGGATGTCGCCACAAGGGAGGTACTTCTCCTCGCGCGGGGCCGCCGCCGTCGGCTGCGGTGAGGCCGTTTCCATCGCAGCAGCGGGCGACGGCGTCGGTATGGGCATCCCGTTCCCGGGCGTCTGGTGGACGCCGGCGGTGGGCGTCTGGGCCCCTTCGACGACCCGAACCTCGACGCCTCCGCCGCTCGCGCCCCCGCACGCCACGAACGCGGCTGCGATGGCCACCGCCGCTCCGAAGACCAGCACGCGCCGCACGGTGCCACTGTACCGCGCGGGCCTGGTACGGCCGACTCGAGCCGCTACACCTCGATCCCTTGCTTTGCCAAGCGGGGGTCCCGCCGCACGTCGTCCACGAAGGCGCGCAGGAGCGCGTTCGTCATCTCGGGAAGCTCGAGCTGGAAGAAGTGCCCCGCCGGGACGAGCTCCTGCCGGACGAATCGCGTGATCTCCCGGACGCGCCGGGGATCGCCGAGCGGGCGGGAGGCCCAGATGGCCATGAACGGCTTCTCGTCCGCCTCGCGCAGCAGCGCTCCCAGCTCGGTGCGCAGGAACTCCGCGTCATCGAGCATCCCCGCCGCGACCTCCGGCGGGCAGCCGAGCATCAGCTCCAGGATGGACCGGCGCAGCTCGGGGGACGTTCCCTCCCCGAAGAACGATTCGATGAACCCGCGGACGGGCTCCATCGAGCCCGCTTCCCGGATCGCCCGCACCGTGGGCCCGAAGCCGCGCGCAACCGCATCGAGGGGAGAGTCACCGAGGACGAGACCGCAGACGAGCTCCGGATGCCTCCGGTTGAGGACGAGCGCGATGAGCCCGCCGAGGCTGTGACCGACGACGATCGCTGGCGCGAGCTCGAAGGTGCGGATCGCGTTCGCGACATCCTCGGCTGCCGTCACGATGTCGTACGGCGGCACCGCCTCGCTCTCGCCGCGGCCGCGCAGGTCCAGCGCGAGGCAGCGGAAGTCGCGCGCGAGGTCCGCCATCTGGGGGGCCCAGACGGTGCGGTCGCACGCCCAGCCGTGCACGAAGACGAACGCCGGCGTCCCGCGGCCCGCTTCCTCGTAGCCGAGCCGCACGCCCGCCACGTTCACCGTCGCCAAAGCTCCCACCTCCTCCGCCGCCGACGGCGCGGGGCCCGCTCGAGCAGACCTGCGGCGAGCGACCGGCCCGCCTCCAGTGCGCGCCGCGCGGCCGTCGGCGGGCGCGCCTCGCGCAGTTTCGTCCGCACCTCCCGCACGCGCGCCGGAGCGCTCTGCCGCTGCTCCTCCAGCAGGTGCGCGAGCTCCAGCGCCGCTTCCCGCGCGCGTTCGAGATCGACGGTGCGCGCCCGCTGGCGGGCCTCCGAGGCGAAGCGGCGGCCCGCGGCGGCAAGCTCCTCGAACAGCTGCTCCACGCGCTCCTGGACCTGCTCCCGTTCGGGCATCCGGACCTCCCGGAGCGGGCGCACGACCCGCTCCACTGCCCGTCGGCGGGAGCGCTTCCGGCGCCGCTCCGAGTACAGGCGCGCTGCGAGGAGCGCGGCCCCGACCGCGACCACGACGCCGGCAGCCGCCCCGACGATGACCGCGGTGCCCGGCCGGCGCCGCATCACCTCGGCGCCGTTCGGCGTCCCCCGGCCCGCCTGCTCCGCCACGCCGCGGAAGCGTCCAGCCTCGACGTCGTCGAGGAACTCGAGCACCGCCGTCGTGAAGGCGTCCGGGTTGTCGCCCGGCACGCTGTGGCCGGCGTTCGGGACGACGACGAGCCGCGCCCTCGGCATCTCCCGGACCGTTCGTTCGGCGACCTCCTGCGTGAGCACGTCGCTCTCCGCCCCTCGCACGAGCAGCGTCGGCACCTGCACGGAACGGAAGAGCGCCCACATCTCGTCGTTGCTCAGATCGCTGCCGATGCGGAGCTGGCCGTCCGGCTGCCGGAAGCGCTTGTCGAACTTCCACGTCCACTTCCCGGACTCGGTCTGCCGGAGCCGGTGCCGCATCCGTTCCCGGATGTTCTCGATCGAGCGCCGGGGGTTGAAGCGGTGGGCGAGCTGAACGAACTCCTCGAACTCCAGCTCGTCGGGCCCCTGGACGAAGCGGCGGATGTTGTCCACTCCCTCCTTCGCCGCCTCCGGACCCACGTCGATGAGCACGAGCGCCCGCACCCGCTCCGGATGCTTCACCGTGAAGGCGACGGCGTTCAGGCCGCCCATGCTGTGTCCCATGAGCACGAACCGCTCCAGGCCGAGCGCTTCGCAGAGCCCTTCCAGGTCTCGGACGAACGCCTCGCGGGTGTAATCGCCGTCCGGCGCCCAGTCGCTGTCGCCGTGCCCGCGCTGGTCGAGAGCGATGATCCGGTACCGGTCCTGCACGCGCTCCGCGAACTCATCGAACATGTGGCCCGACAACCCGAACCCGTGCAGGGCGAGGATCACGGGCGCACCCTCGGAGCCCCACTCCTGGTAGTGGAGCTTCAGGTCTCCGACCTTCACGTCCTTCTCCAAGTATCCCGCCGTAACCATCTGCCGCCTCCTTCCGGTGCCATCGCCACCCGCACCGCCCACGCCACAACGTTCGATGATACCACCGGGGGTCGAGGCGGCTCCGGTTCGCTAGGCGAGCGGAGAAAGGCCGCGTTCGGCGAGGAGCTCGTTCAGGATCGCGACGACCCGGTCCCCCTGCCAGGCGAAGCCGCCTCCGGGGTTGAACGAGTAGTCGTACGCCGCGCGCACCAGCGCCTCTCCCTCGTACCCGGCGCGCAGGGCGGCGCGCCAGCCGTCGGCGAGTCCGCGGGCTGCCCGGTCCGCGTTCGCCTCCGGATCGAACCGGAGGTCGCCCATCCCGTACCCGTACCCCTGGTCGTGGAGCTGGAAGAGCCCGACGGAGTGGCCTCCGTCGCCAACGGCGTTCGGATCGCCCCCGCTCTCGGCAAGCATGACCGCCTTGAGGAAGAGCGGTGGCACGTTGTACTTCCGTCCGACCCGGTTCAGGAGCTCGTCCCAGCGGTCCCGCTCGCTCGCCGAGGGCCGAAGCGGTGTGTCGAACTGCCGCCCGAGGTCGCTCCCCGCACGCACGGCACGCGCTCGCCGGGGGACTCCGTCTGCAGCCGGCTGAGACGGGAGCGGGAACGATCCCTCGCGTAGCCGCCGCGCGGCGGCGCCGGCCTCCGGCAGCGGCGCATGGACGAGGCCCCGGACGGACAGGCCTCCCTCTCCGGTCGCCATCCCACGCTCCACCGTAGTAGGTTGGAGTCGCACGCCCATCGGGAGCTTCGCCGATGGAGCTGAGTACCATCCCGAGGAGCCGACGATGGCAGCCCGCATTCCCGACCCGACGCTGATGGCGCGCCTGCAGCTGAGCGTGAAGGGCGTCGACTGGGCCGCGAGCCTCGTCCAGCCGTACCAGCACCAGTCCCTCGACGGGGGATGGACGCCGCACCAGCACCTCTACCACCTCCTCGGCCAGGAGCGAGTCTTCCAGGAGCGCATCGAACGCGTCCTCTCGGAGGAAGAACCGGCGCTCGAGCGATGGGATGGCGATGCGTACATGGCAGCCCACCGGCCCGAGCCCGACATCCTCCAGCTGGCGGACGAGTTCATGGCGGAGCGTGCGAAGACGTTCGAGACCCTGCGCGCGATCCGCGAGGAAGACTGGTTCCGCACGGCCATCTGGCCGGACGGCCGCCGCGTGGACCTGGCCTGGATTGCGGAACGGGCCCTCTGGCACGCGCTCGATCACTTCGCAGCGCTATTGAACCTGCACGGGCGGTTCGAGACGCTGCAGGCCCTTCGCTGGCGCGCCGGGTCGGACACCCCGGCGACGACCGCCTAACCGAGCCAGACCGCTTGGTACCGACCCGCGGCCAGCTCCGCGAGGAGCTCCGCCTGCGTCGTGATCCTCCGAGCGAAGCGGGTGGCGGCGCGCCCGACCTCGGCCGAGCTGTGGGCATCCGATCCTCCGATGGGCGGGAGCGCGAACCGCGCCTCGAGGGCGCGCGCCGCGCCCGCCGCCAACAGTCCGTCGGAACCGTTCACCGCTTCGAAGGACGCAAGGCCAGGAGGGATTGAGAGGGGCGGGAAGCGCGACTCCCGGAACGGATGCGCCAGGAAGAGCAAGCCCCCGCGCGAGGCGGCCCAGCGCGAGAGTTCCCGGAAGGTGCCTCCCCGCCAGCCGTCCGCGCCGAAGGCGAGCACGTGTCCGACGTCGGTCGTGTACTCGACGCCGGCGAAGACCGGGAAGCCGGTCCGCTGCCGAAGGGCCGCCAGCTCCTCCGCCGGCCAGGCCGTATCGTGCTCCGTCAGACACACGCCGTCGAGGCCGCGCTCCCGCGCACGCGCGACGAGCGCCTCGACCGTGAGCGAGCTGCACCGAGAGCGGGGGCTCGTGTGGCAGTGGAGGTCGATGAGCACCGCTCACCCCGTGGGGAGCTCGACGCCGTACACCTGCGAGAGGAGGGCGAGGAAGGCAGCGACGAGCCCCGTCTGGGGCTTGTGGCGGCGGTACATCACTGCCGTTTCCCGCACCACCGGCTCCGCTGCCGTGATGTGCACCTTGTGGAGGGTGCCGAGCTTGATCTCCCGGTCGACCGAGACCTCCGGCAAGAGCGCGACGCCGAGGTTCGCCTCGACCATCTTCTTGGTCGCCTCGATGCTGTCCAGCTCCATCCGCTGCTCCGGCACCATCCCCACGTTCCGGAACAGGTTGATGATCATCCCGTAGTAGCTGCTGTCCCGGTCGAAGAGGATGAGCGACTCGCGCGCGAGCTCCTCGAGCGACACGTGCCCGCGCTTCGCATACCGGTGATGCGACGAGACCACGAGCACGAGTTCGTCCCTGTACAGGGTGACCGTGTGCACATCGGGATGGTGGATCGGGCGGCCGAAGCCGACCTGGACGTCGTCCTCCAGCACCAGCTGGAGCACCTCGTCGGAGTGCCCGGTGCGCACGCTCACGTCCACCCCGGGATGCCGATCGCAGAACACCTTCAGGAGCTTCGGGAGCACGTACGTGCCGACCGCCGGGGCCGTGCCGATGGTCAGGCGGCCGGCGCTCCCCTCGCGGGCGGCCTGCAGCACGCGGAGGCCGTCCTGCAGGCTCCGCATCGCCCGCTGCGCGTACGGCAGGAAGGAGCGCCCTGCGTCGGTGAGCCGCACGCCGCGCCCCATCCGTTCGAAGAGGACCTGCCCGACCTCGCGCTCGAGCGACTGGATGCGGTTCGACAGCGACGGCTGTGCGACGTGCAGCACCTCCGCCGCACGGCTGAAACTCCCGCACTCCGCAGCGGCGAGGAACGCCTCGATCTGCGCCAGCTCCACGCGCTTACCCCGTACGCATAGGTGGCCCCTATAGCACGAGCCCTCGTCTTAGCCCGAAGTATAGCTCAACGTGAGGGAAGTATGCGCAAGTCCGAAGAGCGGTCCCGGGTTGCGGTTACGAGTCGGCGGGGATTCCTTCGAAGTAGTGGAGGAGGAACCAGACCATCAGGTCGGAACCGCTCACGATACCCGCAATTCCGCTCTCGTCCACGAGCGGCAGGTGCCGGAACCCTCCGACCGCCATCTTGTGCAGCCCGACCGCGATCGTGTCCCCCGGGCGCAGCACCACCGGATCGGGGGTCATCCAGCGACGGATGGGATCGTCGAGCCGCTCCGGATGCGGGACGACCTTCTTCAGGACGTCGCGTTCCGTGAAGATGCCGACGAGCCGCCCTTCTTCGACCACGAGGACCGCCGACTCCGGCTCCTCGCGAAGCGCGCGCACGACCTCCCGCAGCGGAGTCTCGGGCTCGATGACGAGCGGGCGGAGCGTCCGCAGCGTCGTGAGCGGCAGGTTGAACTCCGTCTCCTCCCCCGGCCGCTCGGTGACGGGAACGTCGACGGCGGAGAGGTCTGCGAGGCAGTTCTCGCACGTGTCCGAACCCTCGATGTTCCACTCCCCGCAAAGCGGGCAGGCCACGAGGTTGCCGGCCTTCGCTTCCGGGTTCATCGCCATCGCTCGCCTCCCGCTCCGACGGCAGCCCTCATCTCACGAGACCTGCCATGTTTCCGGTCCTTGGAGGACCTCCACGAAGTCCGCTTCCTCGCGGGCACGGGCGTCCTCGATCTGCTTCTGCACGAGCTCGTCGTACGTCGGCGCCTCGATGTCGCGGAACACCCCGACCGGCACCGGGTATTCGGGGTAATCCATCTCCGCGAGCAGGGTCGCGAGCACCGGCGAGGGGTTCTTCGCATCGTGGACGAGGAGCCCCTCATCGGACTCCGCGTTCTCGACCACCTCGAGCTTCAGGCCGTTCAGCCGCAGGCCGTGCTGGCGCTGCTTGCCGAAGCGGAGCGGCTTGCCGTGCTCCAGGTACAGCATCCGGTCCTGGCGGACTTCTTTCTCCGCAAAGGCGGCGAACGCCCCGTCGTTGAAGATGTTGCAGTTCTGGAACACCTCCACGAAGGAGACGCCCTTGTGGGTCGCCGCGAGGTAGAGCATCTCCTCGAGGTGCTTCGTGTCCCGATCGACCGACCGCGCGATGAAGGTGGCTCCGGCGGCGAGCGCCACCTTGATCGGGTTCAGGGGCCGCTCCGTGGTGCCGTACGGGGACGACTTCGTGATCTTCCCGAACTCGGACGTGGGCGAGTACTGCCCCTTCGTGAGCCCGTAGATGCGGTTGTTGAAGAGCACGATGGTGAGGTCGACGTTCCGGCGCATCGCGTGCAGGAGGTGGTTCCCGCCGATGCTGAGGCCGTCGCCGTCACCGGTGATGACGAAGACTTTCAGCTCCGGCCGCGCGGTCTTCACTCCCGTGGCGATGGCCGGAGCGCGCCCGTGGATGGTGTGGAACCCGTACGTCTCGACGTAGTACGGGAAGCGGCTCGAACACCCGATCCCGCTGATGAAGACGATGTTCTCCCGCGGGATGCGGAGCTCGGGGAGCATCTTCTGCATCTGGGCGAGGATGGCGTAGTCGCCGCAGCCGGGGCACCAACGCACCTCCTGGTCACTCACGAAGTCCTTCCGCGTGAGGACCGGAAGCTCCTCCCCGACGGTTTGGCGTGCAGAGGTCGCGCTGCTCATCGATTACCCTCCCCCCAGCACCGACGCTGGTCCGAACTCAAGCTCGTACGGCCCTCGCAGTCCGAGCACCTCGTCGATCTTCGCCTCGATCTCGCGGATCTTGAACGGCTGTCCGGCGATCTTGTTGAACGGCATCGCATCCACCAGGTACCGGGAGCGGATCAGCATGCAGAGCTGCCCCGTGTTCAGCTCCGGAACGAGCACCTTCCGGTACCGCTTCACGATCTCCCCCACGTTGGGCGGGAACGGGTTCAGGTACCGCAGGTGGAGGTGCGCCACGCTCTTCCCCGCCTTCCGCGCGTTCTCGCAGGCGGTCGAGATGGCGCCGAACGTCCCGCCCCAGCCGACGACGAGCAGCTCGCCTTCCTCCGGTCCGTCCACCGTCGCCGGCGGGATGTCCTGCGCGATGCGCTCGACCTTCTCCTTCCGGAGCATCGTCATCCGGTGGTGGTTCCCCGGATCGTAGGAGATGTCGCCGGTATCGCCGGACTTCTCCAGCCCGCCGATCCGGTGCTCGAGGCCGCGCTGTCCCGGCACCGCCCACGGCCGCGCCAGAGTGTGCGGGTCCCGCTGGTACGGGTTGAACTTCCCGTTCCCCTTCACGCTCTCGTCGGCGTACTTCCACTCGATCTTCGGGAGCTCGTCGAGCGAAGGGATCCGCCACGGCTCGGAGCCGTTCGCCAGGTACCCCTCGCTGAGGAAGATGACGGGGACCATGTACTTCAGCGCGATCCGGAACGCCTCGATCGCCATCGTGAAGCACTCGGAGGGCGTCGCGGGCGCCACGACGGCCACGGGAGAGTCGCCGTTCCTGCCGAAGAGCGCCTGCAAGAGGTCCGCCTGCTCCGTCTTCGTCGGCATCCCCGTGCTCGGGCCGGCGCGCTGGACGTCGATGACGACGATCGGCAGCTCGGCCATCACCGCGAGGTTGATCGCCTCGCTCTTCAGGGCGAGCCCCGGCCCGCTCGTACCCGTCAGCCCGAGGTGCCCCGCGTACGCGGCCCCGATCGCCGCGCACACCGCCGCGATCTCGTCCTCCGCCTGCATCGTCTTTACGCCGAACCGCTTGTACTTCGCGAGTTCATGCAGGATGTCGGACGCAGGCGTGATCGGGTAGCTCGCGTAGAAGAGGGGCAGGCCCGTGAGCACCGAGGCGGCGAGGAAGCCGAGCGCCGTGGCCTCGTTCCCGCTGATGTGCCGGTACAGCCCCGGCTCCACCTTCGCCGGCGGCACCTCGTACCGGACGTGGAACATCTCCGTCGTCTCGCCGAAGGCGTACCCCGCCCGCAGCGCGCGGAGGTTCGCCTCGAGGATCTCCGGGTTGCGCCGGAAGCGCTCCGTCGCCCACTTGATGGTCGTGTCGAGGGTCCGGTCGAAGAGCCAGAGGACGAGCCCGAGCGCGTAGAAGTTCCGCGACTGGTACCGGCGGTTCGGCGGCAGCTCGAGCCCTTCGAGGGCCGCCTCCGTCTGCTTCGTGATGTGGACACGGAACACCTGGTAGGCGGAGAGGCTCCCGTCCTCAAGCGGGTTCGTCTCGTACCCCGCTTTCTTCAGGTTCTGGGGCGTGAACTCGTCCTCGTCGACGATGAGCAGCCCCCCTGGCCGAAGGTCGCCGATGTTCACCCGGAGCGCGGCCGGGTTCAGCGCCACGAGCGCGTCCGGCTGGTCACCGGGGGTCTTGATGTCGCTGCTCGCGAAGGAGAGCTGGAACCCCGACACGCCCGGCAGCGAACCTTGCGGCGCCCGGATCTCGGCCGGGAAGTCCGGGAGCGTGGCCACGTCGTTCCCGTAGATGACCGTGGTGCGGGTGAACTGCGTGCCGGTGAGCTGCATCCCGTCACCGGAGTCGCCGGCGAACCGGACCGTCATCCGGTCGCGCTCTTCGATTCGGTACTTGCCTCCGCTCTTCGTCTCCGTCGTCATCGCCCTCGCTTATCCACCCTCTCGTTTCTCCACGACCTGATGAGGCCGCGGTGGAATGTTCAGGACCTCCTCTGGGTACACTTCCGCCAGCGCCCGCAGCAGGTCCTCGAGCCGCACGATGCCGAGCACGCGCCCCTCTTCGTCCACCACAGGGAGCGTGCGGTACCGGTATCGGCGCATCGTCGCTACCGCTTCGCCGACGGGCCTCCCCCGCTCGATCACCACCGGCTTCATCGACGCCACCGCGTCGACCGGTGCCGCCCAGTCGAACCCGTCCGTCATGCACTTGGAGAGGACGTCCCGCTCCGTGAGGATTCCGACGGCGCGTCCTTCCTGGGAGACGAGGACGCACGAGTGCGACTCGGCCGCCATCAGGGCGACCGCTTCGCGGACCGGCGTTCCCGGTTCGACCAACGGGGGATGCGCGAGCTCCAGCTCGCCAACGGGTTGGTTGAAGAACCGCTGCAGCCGCGCTTTGTCCATGTCCTACCTGTGGGCGCGCCTGCCGACGCACCCACGGTCCAGTGTACCGCGCCAGCGGTCCGCTCGAAACTGGGACGGCGACCCTCATCGGGCGAACGACATCACGCAATCGACCCTGCAGGGGGCCCTCGGGGACGTCGATGAAAGAGACGAGAACCCCGTCGAGGTGCGCCTGCCCACGATGAGCCGACGACCGGCCGACTCGTTCGCTCACACCCTCGAAGAGAGCCTGTACGCCGACCCGCTCCCTGCGATCCTCTCGCCGTTGAGTCGGGCGAGCTTCTTCACCGGCATCAGCCGAGCCTTCGATCTCGCCGAAGGCCGGCGGCCTGGCCACGCACAGCGGGTCGCCTTCGTCGGGCTCACGATCGCATCGGAACTGAAGCTCGATGCGACCTCGACGGAAGCCGCCTTCTTCGCCTGCCTCCTCCACGATCTCGGGCATGCGCTCGGCGAGTTCGAGCCCGTCCCGCCGGACTGGCGGGGCCGCCTCGAGGCGCTCGCCGCCCACTCGCGGGCAGGCGCCCGGCTCGCGCGGAAACTCGGATTCCCCGAAGCCGTCGCCGAGGCGATCGCCGTCCACCACGCCTCCTGGTCGAGCCCTGAGGGCACGACTCCGCCGCACGACACCCCGCTCGCCGGACGAATCGTCCGGCTCGCCGACGCGTTCGTTGCGTTCCTCGAGGCGCACCGCTCCGTCCTCCTCGCCCGGCGGGAGGCAACGAAGGCGCTCTCCGACCTCGCCGGCAGCGAGGTCGACCCGGAGCTCGCCGCCCCGCTCGCTTCGGTCGTGAAGCGGGACGAGTTCTGGCTCGAGCTGTACGACAACGACCTCTCCGCCACCCTGATGGCGCTGAACTACGGCGGGCTGCTCGATGAGACGGAGCTCCTCGAGACCGCCAGCGTCCTCTCCGACATCGTCGATGCCCGCAACCGGCGGCGGGTCGGCAGCGGCCGCACCGTGGCCTACCTCGCCTTCCGGCTCGCGGAGGAGCTCGGCCTGCCCGAGCAGCGGGCGCGGATGGTGCGCATCGCCGCCCTCCTCCGGGACATCGGCACCCTCGCAATCCCGCCGCAGATCCTGTCGAAGCCGGACATCCTCTCCGTCGGGGAGCTCCAGGCCATGCAGCTCCACCCCGTGTACGCCCGGGACATCCTCTCGGAGATCCCTGGATTCGGGGCCGTGTCGTGGTGGGTCGGCTGCCACCACGAACGGGTGGACGGCAAGGGGTACCCGGGCATGCTCGAGGGGAGCGAGGTCCCGACGGAGTCGCAGATCATCGGCCTCTGCGAAGCGTACGTCGCCCTCACGAGCGAGCGTCCGTACCGAGCGGCGATGTCGCCGGACGACGCCCTCATCGTCCTCGAGGGTCAGGCCGGCGCGCGCTTCGACCACGCCCTCGTGGAGGCGTTCGCGGAGATCGCCGCCGAGGCCCGCCCCGCCATCTGAGCGCGTGTTCCGCCCCGCGCTACAATTGCCGCAATCCGCCACGGGAGAGGCGCGATGAACACGCGTGTGGTCACGATCGCCCGACAGGTGGGCGCGGCCGGCGAGGAGGTCGCCCGTCTCGTCGCCGAGCAGCTTGGGTTCCGCTACGTCGACTACCAAATCGTCCAGGAGGCGGCCCGCGAAGCGGGCGTCTCGCCAGACACGGTCTCCGAGGCGGAGCACACGCCCTCCCTCCTGACGCGCATCCTCGAGGCGCTCGCCCGCAGCCCCTCGACGCCGGCAGCCGCCTGGGCCGACCCGGTCCCGCTCGCGACGAGCCCGCTGTACACCTCCACCGACTACCGGCAGTTCATCGAGCAGGTCGTCCGCGACCTCGCGGAGGAGGGGCACTGCGTGATCGTCGGGCACGCCGCCCAGGTCATCCTGCGCAACCGGCCCGACACCCTCCGGGTGCTCATCTGCGGCTCGCGCGAAGCTCGCGCCCGCCGCATCATGGCGGGGATGGGCGTCGACGAGAAGGAGGCGCTCAAGACCGTCGACCGAACCGACAGCGAGCGGCTCGACTACTTCCAGCGTTTCTACCACGTAGGTTGGCTCGACCCGTGGACGTACGACCTCTGCATCTCCACCGACCGCATCTCGCCCCGCGGGGCCGCCGACCTCATCGTGCGCGCCGCTACGCAGCGATAGCCGCGCTCTGCCTCGTCGCGCTCGCCCTCGCGGCCTGCGGCGGCGAGGACGGCGGGGCGGGAACTGCGAGAAGCGCCCGCGACCTCCTCCCCCACCTCGAGGACATCGGCTTCACGCTCGTCCAGGAGGCGCCGAACCTGACGCTCACCGAGCGGATGGAGAGCCACCGCGCCCTCTACTCATCCTCGGACGGCCGGAGCAGCGCGCTCCTCTTCGTCTTCCTCGCGGACGACGAGTCGCTCGCGGCCCAGCAGTTCACGGCGCTCCGCACGGCGCTGAAGAACCCCCCTCCCGACGCGCTCGGCGGCCCGGCGACGATGGTCGACGCCGAGCCGGTGGAGATCGGCGAGGACCGCCACGCGTACGTGACCGAAGAGCCGGACTCCCGCGGCAACCTCGTCTGGACCGATGTCGTCCGCGAGGGCCGTACCGTCGCCGTGCTCCAGCTCCTCGCCCCGGGCGACGGCGACCACCGCGAGCTGCGCGCGTCGATCCTCGGCCGGGTGCTCGCAGCGGGTCCGTAGCCCCTCAGGCGCGGGCGATGGCCGACACGGCAGCACCGAGGAGGACGAGTTCGATGAGCACGCCTCCGGCCAGGATCCAGAGGCCGGAGGCCCGATCACGCGCGTGGACGAGCGCCCCCGCGAGCAGGTTCGCGGAACCGATGCCCGCCGCCAGGTACGCGATGCGCAGCAGCTCCGACTTCGTCCCGATCCGCACGTGGCCGCCGAACTCCGGGTAGGAGAGGCGGACGACCTCCGGCAGTCCCGGGTAGCGGATGAGCACGTACCCCGCGACGGCAGCCGCCGCTGCGGCGAGGCCGACGGCCCAGAGCATGGCCGACCGGTCCCGCCAGAACGGCATCGCCGCCATCCCCGAGGCGAACGCCCGGTGCGGGATCGGCGAGACGGGCGAGAGGCGCACCCGCCCCTGCACCGCCTCGGCGAAGGCGGCCTGATCCTGCACCGTGAGCGCGTAACACTCGCCGCTCGTGACCACGTACACGAGCTCCTCCGGCTCGGCGTGCGTCGCGAAGAAGAGGACGTAGCCGAGCCGGGGGAGCTCGGCGTGGCCCACGTGGCAGCCCCACCAGCTCAGCCCCTCGATCGCCGGCGCCTCGACCGTGCGCCCGGGGACGAGCCGCTGGATCGTGTCGAGCGGCACGACGACGCGCCGCCATCCCCAGGTGATGACGAGGGCGCCCCGCTCCACCCGGTACGAGAGCCTCGCGATCGACGCCGTCCAGTAGGCGAACGCCCCCGCGAGGAGGAGCGAGCCCGCCGCCACGAGCCAGCCCAGGAATGACTTCCAGCCTGGCGGGGCCCCGACGGAGACCGAGAGCGCGAGCGCGAAGACGCCGAGCGCCCACGCCGTGAAGAAGGCGCCGACGATGACGCCGAGGGCCCGCGGCGGCCGGAAGATCACCGTTCCTGCGCGACCCGCACCCGAGCCGGCGTGCACCAGTGCTTGTAGCTCGGGTTCTTCCCGCGGATGACGTCGAAGTAGAGCTCGGAGAGCCGGCGCGTGATGGGCCCAGGCCGTCCGTCGCCGATCGGCCGGCGATCCACTTCGATGACCGGCGTCACGTGCGCGGCGGTTCCCGTCATGAAGATCTCGTCCGCGATGTACAGCTCGGTTCGATCGATCGGCCGCATCACCGTCTCGATGCCGAGCTCTTCCTTTGCCAGCTGCATCACCGTCTTCGCGGTGATGCCCTCGAGGATGTTGTCAGCAGGAGTCGGCGTGTAGATGACGCCGTTCCGGATGACGAAGATGTTCTCGCCGCTCCCTTCGGAGACATGGCCGTCGGCGTTCAGCATGATCGCCTCGTCGAACCCGTTCAGCTGCGCCTCCGTCTTCGCGAGGGCGCTGTTCACGTAGATCCCCGTGACCTTCGCCCGCGGCGGGATGCCAGTGTCGTCGACCCGCCGCCAGGTGCTCGTGTGGCAGCGCGCCCCCTTCTCGAAGTCCAGGTACGGCCCGAACGGCGCGACGAAGATCACCGTCTCCGACTCCAGGTTGTGGAGGCGAACGCCGAGCACCTCGCTGCTCTTGTAGACGAGCGGCCGGACGTACACGTCCTCCTCGTAGCCGCACCGCTCGACGAGCTCCACGGTGATCTCGCAGAGCCGGTCGATGGACTCCTTCAGGTCGAGCATGAGGATCTTCGCGCTCTGCGCGAGCCGCTCGTAGTGTTCCCGCATGCGGAAGAGGTACATGACGCCCTCTTCGGCGTTCCAGTTCCCGCGGATCCCTTCGAATACCGCCGTGCCGTAGTTGAAGGCGTGGGTCATGACGCCGATCTTCGCCTCGGCAAGCGGCACGATCTCACCCTTGAAATAGGCATAGGGCGTCGGCATCGTCGGGCTCCTCCTCGGTGAAGCGGAACGTGAGCCTGATTATACTCCCGGCCCCCTTACGACATACGCCGGGCGGGTCACTCCTCGCGCTGGAAGAACGTGGGGTTCCGGCACTCGGCCACGGAGCGCTCCTTCTCCGCCAGCCGCTGCCGCACCTCCTCCTCCGGCGTCGGCGGCGGAGTGGTGAGCAGCGCGAGCGGCTCGTCCACCGCGTCGCGCAGGTACTGGATGAACGCCTCGTGGAAGGGGCGGACGTCCTCAGGGGGCGTCACCAGCTCGAGGTCGGCGATGTACTCCTCTACCACCGCCCGCACTTCGTCCGGCGTCTGCGCCACCATGAGCGCGTCCGTGAACCGGTCGAGCCCCGCGCAGATGACGGCGAGGTACTCCTCGTCGCCGACCGGCGTGGCAGCCGGCGTCTCCAGCCCATCGCCGCCGCCTCCGCGGCAGGCGGCGAGGACGAGCGCTGCCGCCGCCGCTGCGGCGAGCAGCCATCGCGCGCGCACCCGTCGTCGCACTCCCGTTTCCCGCGTCATCTCCCTTCCTCGAGGACGAACCGCCGCGGCGCCGAGCCCGGCTGGCGCCGCCAGTTCACCACGATCGTGCGCTCCTCGCCGCTTACGGTCGCGCGCTCCAGCCGGCACCGTTCCCAGCGCCCCAGCGCCGCCTCCGCTTCCCTGCGGAAGCCGTCCGCCTCCTCCCGGTCGACCGGCGCGAGGGCGCCCGAACTCCCCCACTCCTCGGCGAACGCGACGGCCCGCAGCCCGGCGCGGAGGAGCCATCCGAGCTCCAGCTCCGCCAGGCCGAGGTGGAAGGCCCGGTCGCCGAAGCTTACGGCGAACCGCTCGGGGTTCGACTCCTCCGCCGCGAGGAGGAGCGTGCTCGCGAAGTGCGGCATCGTGAACAGGGTGCACTCCTGGTACAGCGCCCCGAGTTCAGGATCGGCGGCAAGCGTCTCCGCCGAGCGGAACGGTCCGAGCGGCACTTCGAACCCGTGGGCATCGGGCCGGAGCGCGACGGCACGGCCGATCCAGGCCTCCCACTCCGGGCTGCCGGGAACCGCGGCGGCCGCGGCTATGGCGTCCAGCGCGGCGCGGACGAGCGGCGGCGCGGCGGCGTACCGGCCCCACTGCACGGCGTGGAGCGCCTCGAGCCGCAGCAGCCAGCTCCGCGACCAGAGCGCGAGGAGCGCCGCGGTCCGCGGCGTGCGGAACTTCGCTCCCGCTGAAGCCGCCGCGACCGCACCCTCGAGCCGGAGTCCGCGCAGGACCGTCTCCACCTCGCCCCCGAGGACGAAGGCCGTCTCCCGGTAGGCGTCAGCCTCCGCGCTCCCCTGCGGGGGTCTGGTGGCAGGCGTCGGTTCCGGCGAAACCTTCGGCGGCGAGATGCGCACGGCTCCTCCTCAAGGGTTCATCGCCTGCTGGTAGCGGGCAATCACCGGGTCCGCCAGCCACCGCTGGACGAGCAGCTCCTCCCGCCATTCCGGAAGCGCCCGCAGCATGTCCACGGCATGGATGCCGTCGTGCTTCACCCAGCCCTGGAGGTACTGCCGGAGCGTGAGTTCCTGCGGCGGGCGCTTGCTGTCCCCGGGAAATCGGATCGTGCGGCCGAGATCCTCCTCCGTGAGCGAAGCGAGCAGCGCCCGCATCTTCGAACGCTCCTCCGCCATCTCCACGAGAAGCTCCTCCACCGTCCGCTCGCGCCGCTCCTCGACCTGCCGGTCGTTCCACTCGTCGATCGAGCCGCCTGCGCTCCCTCCCGAGCGCCCGGCGTCCGCGCCCTCGCCACGGACCGACTCGATGAAGCGCCGAACCGGCCGGTCGATCGTGGCCAGATGCGCGATGAAGTCGCGGACGAGCCAGTTCGAACCCGGCACGGACCGCTCGAGCTGCTCCGCCGTGAGCCCGCGGCAGAGCACGGTGAAGCGGAGCCGCTGCTCGTCGAGCTCGGCCAGCAGGGCTTCGATCTCCGCGATCGGCATGTCGTTCCTCCTCGTGTGTTCAGCGAAGGGCGCGGATGCGCCGCAGCCTCCGCTCGCGGCCGGCGATGAGGCGCCGCCGTCGGCGCTCGAGCTCCTCTCCGGGGAGGGTCCAGTGGCGCAGGAGGTCGCCGAGCAACCGGTCGCCAGCCGCCGCCGGCCACACCTCGGCAGCGGTGAGCAGCGCGTCGGCGATCGCCGCGACCGCCCTCCCCCGGGGGGCATCCGGCTCGTCTCGGCGGCACGCGTCGCTCCACGCGCGAGCGAAGCGGTCGCCGGCCTCGGCCGGATCGTGCACCTCGGAGGATTCATCCTCGCCCCTGGGATTGCTGCCGGCTACCTCCCGTAACATTCGCTCTGCGTCCGAGAGCCGCTCGACGAAGGAAGCCCCCGTGACCGGCGAAGGCCGCTCCGCGAGTTCGGCCGGGAGGAGACGGATGATGCGGAGGAGGTGGCCGCCGGCGTAGAGCAGGGCGTCCCGCTCGGCACGTTCGCGCGCGTCCATGGCCCGCAGTGTACCGCAGCCGCCCCCGGGCCCCCGCTCAGCCGTCCGGGGCCTCCGCCGCAGCCGCGGCTTCCCCGCCCTCGGAGCGCGGCGGGGCCTCGTGCTTGTGCACGATGGCGCGGTGCGGGTAGGGAATCTCGATCCCCTCCTCGTCGAACCGCTTCTTGATCCGCCGGCGGAGCTCGCCCATCAGCTCCCACTGCGTGAAGCTGCGCACGTCCCCGAGGATCTTGATGTCGACGCCGCTGTCGCCGAGCGCATCGACCCGCAGCACCCGTGGCGGCTCGATGATGTCCTCCTTCCGCTCCTGCGCGAGCTCGGCGCACACCTCGTTGATGATGCGGATCGCGCGGTCGATGTCTTCCTCGTAGGCGACGCTCACGTTCAGGTTGATCCGGCTCGTCCCGGGCGTCATGTTCGTCGCCACCGTGATCGCGCTGTTCGGCACGCTGTGGACGTTGCCGTCCAGGTCGCGGAGCACCGTCCGGCGCGGGTTGATCTCGATGACCTGGCCCGACACCCCGGCCACCTGCACCACGTCCCCCACCTGGTACTGGTTCTCCAGGAGGATGAAGAGGCCGTTGATGACGTCGCGCACGAGCATCTGGGCGCCGAGGCCGAGCGCGATGCCGACGACCCCGACGCCGGCGAGGAGCGTGGTGACGTCGAGCCCGAGCGCGCCCAGCACGAGCCCGACGCCGAAGAAGGCGAGCATGATGCCGATGAGCCAGTTCGCGGTGGCGGCGATCGTGTCCAGCCGTCCTCGAATCGCGACCTCGTCCTGCGGCCGGGCGGCGATCATCCTCGCCGCGAGCCGCGACTTCAGCCGCCGGATGAGCCAGCGGATGACGATGTCGAGGACGACGACGCCGACGATGATGGCCGCGACGGCGATGAGCCGCTCGGCGAGGGTGGTGAGCTGACCCTCCTCGTTCGTGAAGAGCCGCTTCCAGGACTCGGCGCTCGTGGGATCGAACAGGAACGCGAGCAGGCCGTCTCTCATCGTGCCTCCTCCAGCGGGGCGAAGCTCTGCAGGAGCCGGCGCACCCCGGCCTCCTCGAACGCCACCACGACCTCCACGTCGCCCCGGTGGGGCTGGGTGCTCACGACCGTTCCGACGCCGAACTTCGGGTGCCGGACCCGGTCGCCGGGACGCCACCGTGCCTCGGCCGGAGCCGCCGGCGCGGGTTCCGCCGCCCGCTCGGCCGCCGTCCGCGCCGTTCCCGCCCGCCAGGGGCGCGCCACCTCGGGCGGGATGTCGCGGAGGAAGCGGGACGGTGGGTTCGCCGTGTAGCCCCCGTACCCGGAGCGGCGCGCCGCGCGCGTGAGGTAGAGCGCGTCCTTCGCCCGCGTGATGCCGACGTAGGCGAGCCGCCGCTCCTCCTCGAGCGACTCCGGCGTGTCGAAGGAGCGGATGTGCGGGAGGAGCCCCTCTTCCAGCCCGACGATGAACACGACCGGGAACTCGAGCCCCTTCGCCGCATGGAGGGTGATGAGCGTCACCGCGTCCGCCCCGCTCTCCAGCTCGTCGACGTCGCTCACGAGAGCGACGTCCTGGAGGAAGGTGGCGAGGTCACCGCCGTCCCCGATGCCCTCGTATTGGGCCATCACCGCCCGCAGCTGCTCGAGGTTCTCGCCGCGCTCCAACGCCTCCTGCTCGTCCCCGGCGCGCAGGTACCGGAGGTAGCCGGTGGCGTCGAGGACGTCGTCGAACAGCTCCGTGAGGCTCCGGTCCGCGGCACCCGCCCGCAGCGCCTCCATCATCTCCACGAACTCCGCCACGGCGGTCTGGCTGCGGCCGCCGACCCCTGCCAGCGCCCCGCTGGCAGCGGCGGTGAACGCCTCCCAGAGCGGCAGCTGCTCCTCCCGCGCGTACGCGCGCAGCCGCTCGAGCGTCCGCTCGCCGATGCCCCGCGGGGGCACGTTCACGATGCGCAGGAGGCTCGCTTCGTCGTACCGGTTGTGGATGAGGCGGAGGTAGGCGAGGACGTCCTTGATCTCCTTCCGCTGGTAGAAGCGGAGGCCGCCGACGATCCGGTACGGGATGCGGTGCCGGACGAGCGCCTCCTCGATCGCGCGCGACTGGGCGTTCGTCCGGTACATCACGGCGACGTCGCCGTAGGAGCGACCCGAAGCGACGAGCCGGCGCACCTCGTTCGCCACGAACTCGGCTTCGTCCTCCTCGCTGTAGGCATCGTGGAGGATCACCGCCTCGCCGCCGGAGCGGGACGTCCACAGCCTCCTCGGGTAGCGGCCGGGCTGCTTGCTGATCACCGCCTCCGCCGCTGCGAGGATCGGCGCCGTCGAGCGGTAGTTCTGCTCGAGGGCGTAGATCGCCCGGTCCGGGAAGTCCCGCTCGAAGTACTCCACGTTCCGGCGGTCGGCCGAGCGCCAGGAGTAGATGCTCTGGTCCGGGTCGCCCACCACGAACAGGTTCCGGTGAACGCTCGCCAGCTCCCGCGCCAGCACGTACTGGGCGGGGTTCGTGTCCTGGAACTCGTCGACGAGGACGTGGAGGAAGCGGTGCGCGTACTTCTCCCGCACCTCCGCCGCGGTGCGGAAGAGCCGCACCGTCTCCAGGAGGAGGTCGTCGAAGTCGAGCCCGGAGCTCTTCCGGAGGGCGAGCTGGTACTCGCGGTACACCCGCGCCACGACTTCGTCGAAGTACGACTGCGCGCGTTCGGCCACGACCTCGGGCGTGAGCATCTCGTTCTTCGCCCGCGAGATGGCGCTGAGCACCGCTCGGGGGCTGAAGCGGCGAGGGTCGAGCCCGGCCGACTGGATGACGTCCTTCACGAGCGCGAGCTGGTCGGCGTCGTCGAAGACGGTGAACGCGGGGTCGATGCCGATGCGCGCGCCGTCGATGCGCAGCCAGCGGGCGCACATCGAGTGGAAGGTGCCGAGCTGGACTTCCTGCCCCTCCTCGCCGAGGAAGTCCACCACCCGACTCTTCATCTCGCGGGCCGCCTTGTTCGTGAACGTCACGGCGAGGATCCGCCAGGGCGGCACGCCGCGGTCGCGGACGAGGTGGGCGATCCGGTGGGTGATGACGCGCGTCTTCCCGCTCCCCGGCCCGGCGAGGACGAGCGCGGGCCCGTCTCCGTGGGCTACGGCTGCGCGCTGGGCGTCGTTCAGTCCTTCGAAGGCATCCAAGGTCTGCGAGGCGGTCGAGGTCACGTGGCGAGTCTACCACGCAACCGCTCATCCTCCTCAGCAGTTTCCGAGGCGGTCCGCCGGCGCCGAACCGAGACCGGCGCCGAACGAGCGGGAGCGCCCTCCCGTCCCTGCTATACTTTGGCGAAGATCGAGGCCGGCTCCCCGCCGCCAAGGAGCATGCGCATGTTCCTCCTCGAATGGCCCGGAGGCTCCTGGGAACAGACCGTCCGCATCGTCCTCACCGTCATCGGCATCTACCTCGGGCTCCTCTGGATCACCCTGCTCGTCTGGACGTACCGGGACATCCGCCAGCGCACCCGTGACCCCATCGCCCAAACGCTCGCCGTCCTCCTCGTCCTCCTCCTCTTCCTGCCTGGGCACTGGCTCTACCTCATCCTCCGGCCGCGCTACACTCTCACCGAGCTGTACGAGCGCTCCCTCGAGGAGGAGGCGCTCCTCCAGGAGCTCGAGGCGCACAAGGCGTGCCCGACCTGCAAGCGGCGGGTCCAGGACGACTTCCTCCTCTGCCCCTCCTGCCGAACGCAGCTGAAGGAGCCGTGCCGCGGCTGCGGGAAACCGCTCGCCTACGCCTGGATCGCCTGTCCGTACTGCGGCCTCGACAAGCCTCCGCGGGAGCCGGCTGCCCGGCCCGCCGGGCGCCCGAGCGAGCCGGTGCGCGCGGCCGAGCCCGCCCGCCGCGCTCCGGCAGCGCGGACCGCCCGGACGGCCCCGCGAGGGCCGGCGGCCGACCCCTTCCGCCCCGCCCGCCGGACGGGCGACGAGGGTCCTGTCATCGACGCGACCGCAGACTAGCCCGCGACGCCGGCGGGCTGCACGACCTCGAAGAAGCCGACCCCGGCCAGGAGCTCCGCCATCCGGTCGAGCTTCCGCTCGCCGCGGAAGCGGCTGCGGCCGAACACCTCCTCGAGGAGCACCACCGTGCTCTCCGTGTCCGTGGGCACGAGGTAGACCGGCACGCCGCGCGCCTGGGCGGCGTCGATGGTGTACCCCGACGGGTGCCGCCCGCCCGTGAGGATGAGGAAGACGGGCTCCGCCGCCAGCGCGGCGAGGTGCATGTCCGTGCGGTCGAAGCGCGCCACCACCGCCTTCGCCTCGAAGCGGCGGAAGTACGGCTGGCCCGCATCGGAGCCGATCGGCGCGATGACGAGGTGGTCGCAGGTGGCGTCCTCCGGCATCTCCCCTTCGACGAGAAGCTCGCCGGGGATGAGCTCCTGCACGTCCCGGAGCGTGAACCCCGCGAGCGTCCGGTCCTCGGGCACCGCGAACACCGGCACCCCTGCGATCTCGCGCGGGAGGGATGGGAGCTCGAACGCCGGCACGGCGGTCACCACCACCGCCCTCGCGCCAGCGACAGCTGCAGCGTCGGGGAGCGACCGCCGGGCAACGACGACCCGGCCTTCGGCCTCGCTCTCGTCCGCCTCGGCGACGACGAACTCCCCCTCGACCGCGCTCGGCGGCGAGCCGACCGGCTCCGCCCAGGAGCCGGGGGCGAACTCGCAGCGCCCGAAGTACGCCGCGTCCTCCTTCGCCGCCGTGTCGTCGGCCCCGCCGACCCGTGCGAGGCGCACCGGGGTGCCTTCGTAGGCGAGCGTGCGGGCGATGGCGGCGGCGACGCCGGTCTTGCCGGCGCCCGGGGCGGACGAGGTCACGATGAGCTGCGGCACGACTCCCTCCGGACGGTCTCGGGGGCCTCGTGCGGATTGTCCCGAACGCTGCCGTTTCCGGCAACGGCGGAGCGGGCGGTACGATGGCCCGCATGGACCGCACCTACCGCGTGGCCGTCGAGCGGAACCGGCTCCGCTTCGCCGCCGCCCACATGGCGACCTTCCACGGCGACCTGGAGCCCCTCCACGGACACAACTACGCCGTCATCGTCGAGGTCGAGGGCGAGCTCACCGAGGACTCCTGGGTGTGGGACTTCGGCGACCTGAAGCGGGTGACGAAGGAGATCGCCGACCGCCTCGACCACAAGTTCCTCCTCCAGCGCCGGTCGACGATGCTCGAGATCGAGGAGTACGAGGACGCCTGGGAGATCCGCTTCCGCGACCGCCGGTACCTCTTCCCGAAAGCGGACGTCGCCGTCCTCCCCATCGACAACTCCACCGCGGAGCGGCTCGCGGAGTGGTTCGCGGGGGAGCTCCTCGAGGCGCTGCGGGCGCGGGGGGCGAGGAACCTGCGCCGGCTCCAGGTCGGCATCGAGGAGATGCCGGGCCAGGCGGGCTGGTGCGAGCTGCGGCCGTCGGGTGCGTAGCGGCTGGCACCGGGTTCGGGTTCGGACGGTTCCGAGTGCATGGAGCCGCGGATGTGGCACAATCATGGGTGAGACCACACCCTGACGGGTGAGTGGGGGCAGCGCATGGCTGATGAGCCCATGAAGGTGGATTGGGACAAGACCCTTCAGGAGATCTTGGCCGACAAGATGTCGTGCCAGGCGTGCGGCGCGCTGGGCGACATGATGGTCGTCGGGTACACGCGCGCCCCCGAGGCGGCGGCCTTCGCCGCCCGCTGCCGTGACTGCACCGACAAGACGGACTGCGATGCCCGGAAGCTCGTCGTCGTCTGCGAGGCCTGCGCGCCGAAGTACCGCGTGAACGGCGAGCTCATGGACGAGACGGGCATGATGACGATGTTCCTCGAGGAGTGCCGCCGGAACCTCGAGGACTCGCTCGATTACCTCTCGACGTACTGGAAGGAAGAGCTCGACATCGACTACGAGGACATGCAGAAGCGGCTCGAGGAGGTGGACCCGGAGCTCTTCCGCGAGGAGGACGCCTGGCGACGGCGGCTGGAAGAGGAGTACCTGCAGATCCACCGCTGGTTCCGCGAGCACGGGAAGCGGATCCCGAACCCCGGCTGGCGGAGCGAGTACGTCGAGGACGTCATCGCCCTCGGTTACGACACGCTGTTGGGGGACTGATTCGCGCCGGTGCGCGAGGGCGCGGGAGCGCCTATACTGTGCGCCGAGGGCGGAAGTAGCTCAGTGGTAGAGCGCCTCCTTGCCAAGGAGGAGGTCGCGGGTTCGACCCCCGTCTTCCGCTCCAGCATTCGAGTCTGTGCGGCCCGCTCCCGAGCGGGCCGTTTCGCGTCATCGGCTCTCGGCCGAAGCGCGGTGCCGGCTATCATGGTCTCCGGTTGCCGAAGTGGCGGAACGGCAGACGCGGCGGTCTCAAAAACCGTTGGGCGCAAGCCCGTGTGGGTTCGAATCCCACCTTCGGCACCAGGAACAGGCGAGCAGCCCACGGGGTTCCCCCGCCACTACCGGAACTGAGCGGCAGCGGGTATCCGTGGGATGAGGCGAACGATGGCTCCACGAGGAGCGACCCCAGCGAGGTAAGCACGCCACCTAGCCAGTTGGCGCCTATTCCGGCGTGAGCGCGTCCAAAGACGGGACGAGGGCCCAGATCCGCTTGAGGGGGAGCGTGGCCTGAAGGTCCTCAGGAAGTCGTTCGTACAGCCGCAGCACCTCGCGCATCAGCTCGTCCGGCCCCCAGAGACGGATCTCGAAGAACGACCTCCCGGCTTCTCGTGCGACCGACGACTTGAATCCGCCCCACGAGACGAAGAGGCCGTGGGAAGCCTGGAAGTTCTTCATCGCCCCTTGCAGCTCTCGCACCGCCTTGACGTCCACAGGGACATCACCTGACTTCACCTGGACGGCGATGCGCGGGCCGTCGAATCCCAGCTCTCCCGACCCGGCGAGGATGTCCACGCCACCGTCCGGGCCCTCGGGCGCTACCCACACCTTGAACCCTTGGGCCGTGAGCACCGCCGCGACGAGATCCGCCAGCCGATGGCCCTTGAAGCGGCGCTGGATGAAGCGTCGTATCTGGTCGAGCGCGACCTGCTCGATGTCAGTCTCCATCTCGTCATCGCTCGGAACCTCTTCCTCTCCTCCCGCTCGTCCGGCGGAGGAGATCGCTCGGTCCTGGAGGAGCGCCCGAATGCGCGCTTCAGCGTTGTTCCGGTGAACGCGACAAACCGTCATGTACGCCCCGAACGAGTAGAGCAAGTCCTGATCGATGTCTGAACGAGAAACCTCCTTGATCCACCTCACCGGTCTTGCATGGTGAGGTGCCTCGGGGCGATAGAGGTATGGACCTGTGACCTCTCCGAACGCGATCTTTGGTCTGCTCTTCAGAGGTAGGGCGACGAGATCTCCGGGAGTGATCTCCTTCGCAAATGCCCAGATCTGGCCCGCCCAGTTACCGAGTTGCGAAGGCTTGGCATCAGGAAGAGCCTTCCGCAGTCGTTCCAGGAGTGCCTCCCGCGAACCGACGTCGGTAAGATCCCCGAGCTCACTCCAGCCGATCGATACGATTCCTTGTTCCAGCGCAAGTTCCTCGTGTTCGCCTCTTGAACCTGCGCGAACCAGCCAGAGCGCCATGCCGTACCTCCCCAGGTCGTCTCCTCTCGAGCGGCGCGCCATCCACCTCCCGGAGCGCCGACGCCCGCCTCTCGAGCCGCCGTTGCGACGCGGACGTGAGGCGCGAGCCTCGAGACCCTGCAACCGGCGCTCTCGTGAGCGCGCCCTAGTTTGGCGCACCTGCGAACCGACGCACAACCCCGAACGGTGACTTGCGCGGATCCATGGTTCGGCGGAGGTGCCTAGCGCGGTGGCTGACCGCCGCTGCGTCCCGAGGGTCGCCGGTGTGGGTACGTCGGCTGTGCCGTCGCGGCATCGGCGGGGAGCGGATCTTGCCGGCGGAGCGGAGCCCGATCGCAGGCACCTGCCTCAGCGCCCGTCGTCCGATGGCCGCGGCCGGCACGGGACGCAACGGCGCCGAATCGCGAGACGACGTCCACGCGCCGCTCGCAGAAGGCGCACCGGTGAGCCGCGTCACGGTATCGTCCGACGGGGAGAAGTTGCGCATGTCCGTCCTCATAGTCTGCAGCGGCAACACCTGCCGGAGCCCGATGGCGGCGGCGCTCCTCGCGCGGGCGATCGAGGCGTTCCCCGACCTGCGCGGACGGGTCGAGGTGCGGTCCGCTGGTACGAACGCGAGGGAGGGCGGCCCGGCGACGCCCGAAACGATCGAGACCATGCGCGCCCGCAGCATCGACCTGACGTCCCACCGCGCGCGCCCAGCGACGCGAGACCTGCTCGAGTGGGCCGACCTCGTCCTCACGATGGAGGAGTCGCACCGCAAGGAGTGCATCGCGCGAGGCGCCCCCGAGGAGAAGGTCGTCACCCTCGGGGACTTCGCCGGCACCGGCGAGGAGGTCTCAGACCCTTATGGGCGTGGACCCGAGGAGTACGACGCCTGCTCCCGCCAGCTCGAGCGGCTCGTCCGAAAAGTCGCCGAACGGCTCCGCGAGGAGCCATCCCGACGCCACTCAGCGCACGCCCTGTGGTAGAGGCACGACGGTGCACGGCGGTACCTGAGTTCCGCACGAAGACTGCTGACCACGCGCGTGGCACCAGGCCGTCCAATGGACGAGGGTAGCCCGGGCGGAAACGGCCCTGGGCTTCGTGATGCCTCCACCGACGTACGGGGACGGCGACAAATGGCGATAGGGTGGCCCTTCCTTCCCACCGATCCGTCCGAGCGTGGGCTCGCGATTCGATGCGATGACGAGTTCCGGATGAGGCCCGCCCGCGGCGGCCAGTGCCACCCACGCTACGGTTCGGTATCGAACTTCAACCCCAACTGTCGGGCCGCTTCCTTCATCGCCTTGAACCCAGGATCCCCCTCGCTCAGGTAGCCGTCTTGAGGGAGGACCAACTCGAAACGGACTCCGAGGGCGAGCTTTTGAAGGTTCATTCGGGCTGCAGGCCCGACGAAGCACCGGAAGAGCTCCGACCAGTTCTCCACGGCCACCTCGCCCTCCACAACGATTCGCCTCACGAATCGCCTCTCCACGCCCTGCGGCTGGCTGACGCCGCCCACGGACGCGGCGGTGCTGGGAGAAAGCATGCCGCCACGTGCCTCTGCCACCCGCATCGGGCCTTCCCCAGTCGAGCCCCCCGCCGTTCCCTGCCGCGAGGCCGCCTCGTTGTCGAATGGGGGGAGAATCCACACGCCTTCCTCGTTGGGATCCAGCGTTACCGCTTCCCGGCAGCGTCGTTCCAGCAGAGAGGACAGGCTCGCGCCGCGCCCGATCCCGAGCAGGCCGTCCGCGCACGCCCGCGCCAACCCCTCAGTAACCGCTTCGCGAGCTGCGATCATCGGCTTGTCCGTGAAGCGAAGGAACGCTTCGACGGCCTCTCGCAACCGAATCCCGCCTCCTCGCGGAATCAGCCCGGCGCTCTCCAGCGTCACCGGGCCCACCCGCCGCAGGATCCACTCCTCGTCCTCGACCAGCGCGGTCCATAGGTAGGCCAAGTGTTCCTGGAAGGTCCGGCGCGCATCCGAGAGCGCGCACGCCTCGACCTCCTGTCCGCGCACTCGGAGGGCCACGGTGTAGGCGGGCCCCAGCGCCTCCACCGCGGCCTTGCGCGCGGCGTCCAGCCGCTTTTTGAGATCTTCGCGCTGCTCGTCGTCGAGCTGGTCCCAGTAGTCCCGGCGTACGGCCTCCAGCGCGGCATGCTCTCGATAGGCCTGGCGCAGCCGGCTCAGGCCCCGAGCGGTTCCCGCCAGGAACACCAGCGTGTTCCTGTAAAGACGATCCTTCCCGCCGCAGCGGCTGCTGATGGCCCTCACCCGCTCCAGCACCCCCTCCTTCGAACCACCGTTTTCCTCCCAGGCCAGCGACGGCGGTAACACCAGCAGCGTGAGCGACTTCTGCTCCGGCAAGTCCTCGGCAGGATCGACGATCACGCGCCACGTCGCGCCGGCCAGTGCCCCCTTCTGCGCCTCGGCCCGAAGATCCGCCAAGATCTCCTCGTCGAAGTCATCCTTCGCCATCTGCTGGCGATACTGCACGACCAGCTTGTTCAGCGTGGGCTTCGTGCCGAACCAGTACCGCTTGCCCAGGCTCCCGGCCGCGGCCGTGTGCAGGTAAAAGCACCGATTTTCCAGCTCCAGCAACGCACCATCGGTGTAGTTCCAGTTCAACCCGTGACGGGAGCACGCCAGCTTGAGATCCTTCGAACTGAACCCGCTCCGGCCACCCTGGCCACCGAACGACCCGAGCAGGATGGCAGCGGCCAGCCCCTGGCCGATCGCCTCACTGCGGTATTCGCCTCCGCGTTCCTCGTCGAAGACGCCGGCGTTGGATCGCTCACCGACGACATCGGCCGCCGCCACCGACTGGTACGCCGGTCCCCAGAGGCGCGTCAGGGCGGCCTGCAAAGCATCGATGGACCAGCGGATATGGCACGGCTGGATGAGGTGCTGGGTTTGCGTATTGCCTTGCCGCCGCTTCCAGAGGTCGCCGACGATGCTCGCGAGCAGCCGCAGCACACCCCGCGTCCGCTGGAAATCCGGGTGGCTACCCCAGCGGGTGTAGAGGGCGTCGATGAGCAGGGGATGGAAGGGGTAGGCGCGCTCGATCAACTCGCGATACGTCCCCTTCGTGGCTTCGGAAGGGACTTCGCCGGCATGGGCTGTGTACATGGCTTGGTAAACGTGGGCCACCTTCCTCGGATAATCCGGCTCGCTTGCCGGCGCGATCGACTCGAACAGACGGGCCCGCACGACTTCGTAGATCTCCTCGTCGGACACGGGCTTGACATCGGCCCCCAGACGCTGGAAACGCTTCTCCAGGGTGGCGAACACTTCCTGCCCCTTCTCGCTCTGCGCCACCTCGTACCGGCTCGCCGGCAGCGTGGCCACCACCACCGCTCCCGGCACCTGCTGGACCGCCTCCGTGAGCTGCTGGATGAAGGAGACCGTCTGATCCGCCAGCGTCGTGTCGCCGACCGGCACGGCCGCGGCCCCCACGCAGTAGTCGGCCAGCTCGTCCAGCAGGATCAGACACGGCGCTGCCGCGCGAAGGACGTCCACGAAGATGCCCTGCGGCACCCGCTGGCTCTGGTCGTTGGCCCGCACGCGCTCGTAGAGCGCCTTCCCGCCAAGCTGGTAGGCGAGCTCACCCCACAGCGTGCGGAGGTGGACCCCGTCTTCGACCTGGCGGCCCTGGGTCGCGTCGCAGGTCTGGTTGGTGAAGACGGCCACACCTTTCACCTTCTCCGGCAGTCGCCCGCCGATAGCCTTTCGAAGGCCCTCGGCGTGCGGGGAATCCTTCAGCCGTTCGGCGTGCTTCGCCAGGTGCCACAGGGCGACCAGCGTGTGCGTCTTGCCGCCCCCGAAGGCGGTCTGCAGGCTGATGATCCGGTCGCCCGAGTCGCCCCCACCAGACAACGCCTCCGCGACCCGACTCAGCACCGCGGAAAGCCCAGTCGTGAGGTACGTCTTCCGAAAGAACTCCTCGGGGTCGAGGTACACCTCGGGAGCCGTCCCCTGGACGACGGCCCAGAGGTTCGCGGCGAACACCGCCTCGGCCAGGCGTCCTTCGCGGATGTCCTCGTGGGGGGTGGCAACCGCGTACCAGGGCTTCAGCTCCGTTTCCATGCGATCACCCCGTGGTCTGGAATTCGATCTTCCGCGCCTCGCTCACGCGCTTCGAGGCGTCGAGGATTTCGAGCGACACCAGGTTGCCCGCATCGTCGTAGTCCAGGATCACGCCCGGCTTGTCCTCGTCACTCTCCGCCACCTGCGCGTCGCTTTTGAGGATGACGGTCAGCGTGTCCGTCTTCGCATCATAGGTAACCTTCATGTCTCTTGCCTCCAGTATTTGTCGATCTTGCTCGTTCGGTAGGCCGAGACGACTTCCGCCGGCGACCGATCCACGTCCACGAAGACGCGGATCAGGTAAGTCGCCCCTCCCACCTCCCGCCGCGACTGCAGCACGTCTCGGCCGGGGCGGACCGGCAGGCGCTGTTCGGGCTCAGCCAGAACCTCCCGGACCACGCCCTCGTCGAGACGGCGGCGCGTCATCTCCGCGAGGGCATGTGTGGTAAACACATAATCCCGAATGGGTTCCGCCGGTGGCACGACCTACGACTCCTCCGAAAACCCCAAGGTTGCCTGCGGCTCCCGGTACGTCGCGCGCTTGCCCTCCGCACGCAGCGTCGGGCGCTCACCGAGCAGAGCATTGACCAGCTTCCAGTCCTCCAGATCGCGCGGGAGAACCTCGAAGAGCGCCTGGGCGAGCTTCCAGAACGGGCCGTCCTCCAAAAGGTCGCGGTCGGCCAGATACCGAACCAGGTCGCTTCGCTTCTCCTCCCTCCACAGGACCATGCTGCGATGGAGCGCATCGATCAGCGGCGGGTTCGGGTCCATGCCGAGACCTCGGCGGCCCGCGCGGTCGGCGAGGAGCGCCAGCCGACAGGTCGCGCCGTCTACCACGAAGATGCCGTGTCCGCGAGCGACTTCCATGGCGTTGTCTTCGGCGCCGCCGATCTGCACGACGAGCCGCGCGTCATCCCAGGCCTGCTCCGCCGTGCCGTAGAGGTTCGCCCAGACGTAGTAGAGGGTCGAGAGGTTGTCGCCGCGGAACTCGCCGGCGATGGCGTCCCGCGCCGCCTGCCTGGCGAGGTCCAGAAGCTCGGGGATGCCGACGGGCGTGCCGTCGGCCTTCTCCACGCGCTCGTACTTGCCGAAGACGCCCACCGCCGGCCCGTAGCAGGCGACGAT
>ERZ795042.274-NODE-274-length-47105-cov-22.724485_pt1 | contig 47105 bp, 45 predicted proteins | sample MGYA00375126_ERZ795042 | MGnify/ENA primary metagenome ERZ795042 (study PRJEB30171, sample SAMN05518105) | compost metagenome | isolation source: Feedstock adapted compost from Newby Island compost facility, Milpitas, CA | place: USA:Newby Island compost facility...
CTCGCCGACGCGCTCGCGGCCGCGATCGCCCTCGCCGCGTTGGCAGCGGTCCTGCGCACCTCCTGGAACTCCGCCTGGCTCATCCTCGCCGGGGCCGTCGCGGGGCTCCTCCGCAGCTTCGCCGGCGGTCAGTACCCTTTGAACTGGGGTTCGCGCTTCTCGACGAAGGCCCGCGGGCCTTCCTTCGCGTCCTCGGTCGACTGCGCGATCGTCATGGCAAGCTGGGCCATGTCCAGGTGCTCGTCGAAGCCGATGTTCAGCGACCGGTAGACGAGCTTCTTCGAGAGCTGGATCGCGACCGCCGGCCCCTTCGCGAGGGACTTCGCGAACTCGAGCGTTCGCGGCATCAGCTCCTCCGGCTCCCAGACGGCGCTCACGTACCCGATCGCGAGCGCCTCCTCGGCGTCGAACAGGCGGCCCGTCCAGATGAGCTCGAGCGCCTTCGAGATGCCGACGATGCGGGGGAGCGTCCAGCAGCCGCCGTCTCCGGGGATGAGGCCCATGCGGACGTACGTCATCCCGAAGCGCGCCGTCTTCGAGGCGAACCGGATGTCCGCCATGCTCGCCATGTCCATCCCGGCGCCGACGGCGGGCCCGTTCACCGCAGCGATGTACGGCTTCTCGAGCTGGATGAGCGCCCGCGGGATCGGGTGGACGGAGTTGCGGAGGCTGTGTCGCCGTTCGGCCATGGTGAGCTGGCTGCGCAGCACGCCCCGTCCGCCCGCCTCCGCGCGCACGTCCATCCCGCTGCAGAAGCCGCGCCCCGCTCCGGTGATGACGATGACGCGAACGTCCGGATCCTGGTCGGAGCGCACGATGGCGTCGTGCCACTCGCGCAGCATCTCGTCGTCGAACGCGTTCAGCCGCTCCGGCCGATTCAGCGTGATGATCGCCACGCCTTCGTCGACGGCGTATTCGATGGAGCGGTAGTCCACGCGTCTTCCCCCTGTCCGGATGCGAGTTCTGGGCGATTCTAGAACATCGGATACGGGGACGCAGGCCCGCCGTTCGGGGGACGAGCCGCGGCCGCCAGGGACATCGCCGGCGCGGGCGCCCACGCCGGGCCGTACAATAGAAGCGACAGGGCGAAATGATAGCGACAATCGAAGCACGGCCCCTTGTTCCCCCGATCCAGCCGCCTAGACTTGCAGCAGCACGCCTCCAGAGGAGCCGTCGGGATGGGTATTCTCGCTGTGCGGCGAGGTGACTGGCCGAAGCAGCGATCCCTCATCGGAGCGCATCCGCGCAGCGTCCATGTGAAACCGGTCCCCAGCGGGTTCCCGCAACGGAAGGCGAGCGAGGTCCCCTGGGTGTCCGCCGCGACGATGCGGGAGATCCAGCGGGTCGCCCAGGAAGATTACGGACTGGACATCCTCCAGATGATGGAGAACGCGGGGCGAGCGGCAGCAACGCTCGCCCTCGCTATGCTCGGCGGCCGCGGCCGGGGCCAGCGCGTCCTCGTCCTCGCCGGCGGCGGCAACAAGGGCGCCGCCGGGCTCTGCGCCGCGCGGAACCTCGCGAACTGGGGGTGCATCGTCGAACCCGTGCTCGGGCAGCTGGAGGAAGACACCTCGTTCGCGGCCCGGCGTCAGCTGCAGATCCTGCGCCACGCGGGCATCATCTCGGAGCTCGAGCGGGACGGGAGCGAGCGCTCCCTCGCCGAGCACCTCGAGCACGCGGACCTCGTCGTCGATGCCTTGGTCGGGTACGGCCGCCCCCGCCCGACCTCCGGCATCGCCCTCGCCTGCGCCGAGCTCGTCGCCGCATCGAAGCGCCCCGTCCTCGCGCTCGACGTCCCCACCGGCATCGACGCCACGACCGGCGAGCTCTTCGAACCTCTCGTGCCGGCAGTCACGACCCTCGCCCTCGACCTGCCGAAGCAGGGGCTGCTCGAGCCCTCCGCGCGCCCGTACATCGGCGAACTCTTCCTCGCCGACCTCGGGATCCCGCGCCTCGTTTACGAGCGCCTCGGCGTCCACCTGGGCGACCTGTACTCGCAGGGGCCGATCGTCCGCATCCGGCGCTGAAGCTTCCGGCGGTCTCCTAGAATGGCCGTAGCCTGCCGGAAAGGAGGCCGCCATGGCACGCACCCGCTACCGGAAGGCCGGAGACGAGGTTGCCGATTTCTGGCGCGCATTCCGAACGCCAGCCTTCTACGACGCGCACACCCTCACCGCCCCGTTCGAAACCGACCCCGAGGTCGTCGCCGAGCTCCTTCCTCCGCCCCTCGCGCCCGCCGACCGCCCGCGCGCGCTGGCGACCATCGGCGAGGTGCGGCGGTCGAACTGCGTGGGGGCGTTCTACTTCGCCGCCATCGACATCGCGTGCCGGTACGAGGACGTGGAGGGGTGGTTCTGCCTGACCATGCCCGTCAGCACCGACACCGCGCTCGTCTTCGGCCGGGAGCTGTACGGAGAACCGAAGAAGCTCGCTGAGTTCCGCTTCGATTGGCGGAGCGAGGACGCGCTCCACGGGGAGGTCACGCGGTACGGCATTACCTTCCTCGAGCTGAGCGCCATCCTGGGAGAGCGGCAGGAGGTCGAGCGGACCTCGACGATGCGCCGCTTCCACTTCAAGTACTTCCCCGAGCCGACGGGGGCCGGCTTCGACGGCCCGGTGCAGCTCGTGCTCGTCGAGCACCAGGCGCGGACGAGCCGCTTCGCGCGGGGAAGCGCGACCCTGACGTTCCGCGACTCGCCCCACGACCCGCTCTTCGACCTCCCGGTGCACTCGGTGGCCGAGGCAACGTACTCGGAGAGCGAGATCCGCACCACCGCGAAGGTCCTGCGCACCGTCCCGGCGCAGGCGTTCGAGGAGTTCGCCTTCGCGAAGTGGGACGACCTGCTCGTGTGGCTCGAGGAGCCCGAACCCGCAACCTCGTAGGGTCAAGGAGTGTTCCGGCCGGCGGCGCTCTTCCGCATCCTCCTGGGGACGGCGGCGACCGCTGCCTTCATCTGGCTGCTCCTGCGCGACGTGCACCTCGGCGAAGTCGCCCGCACCCTCGCGCGCGCCAACCCGGTGTTCGTGCCCGCGATCCTCGCGGTCTACCTCTTCCGCTTCTGGCTCCGGTCGCTGCGCTGGTCGGCCCTCGTCTCCCACCTCCGGCGCGTCGAGCCAATCGCTGCCCTGCCTCGCGTCGTCCTCTCCCAGGGAGCGAACCTCGTGCTTCCGTTCCAGCTCGGCTACGGCGTGATGATCCAGATCTCGGCCGAACGGTTCCGGCTCTCCCGCAGCCACCTCCTCGGAGCGGAGGCCATCGAGCGCCTCATGGACGGGATCACGTTCGCAGCCTTCCTCGCCCTCGCGATCCCGTTCCTCACCATCGGTGATGCGTTCCTCGGGCTCGCGGCGTTCATGGTCTTCGGAACCGCGACCGGCGCGGTGCTTGCCTACGTCGCCTCCGCTCCCGTCCCGCCGCTCCCCGCGCTGCGCGTCGCGCGGCGCGAGGGCACAGCGGTTGGACGCATCCTCGAGGGGATGGCGATCCTCCATCATCCCCGCCAGCGGGCCGTGGTAGCGGCGTACTCCGCCGCCATCTGGCTTACCGAAGGCGTGCTCTTCTGGCTCACCGCCGCAGCGCTCGGCATCGAGGCGTCGCCGATGACGTACCTCTTCCTCGTCGCGGCGGCGAACATCGGCGCAGCCATCCCCATCGCGCAGTCCGGCGCCGGGTTCCTCTTCGTCGCTCAGCAGGCCCTCCGCTCCATCGGGGAGGACCCCGAGGTGGCGACGGCGTTCGTCTTCGCCCTCCAGGGAGTGCTCTCCCTGCCATTCGTCGTCCTCGGACCGCTCGCCGCCTGGTGGATGCGGCTGCGGCTCTCGGACCTCCTCCCGTGGCGCCACCCGGGGCCCGTCGCGAACGCCTCCGAGTCGGGGGTCGCACCGCTCGGCCACGGAGGGCTCTAGCGGCGCCAGCGGCTCGGGACGATCGTCGCGCGGACCGCCTCGATCACGCGCGGGACCTGGTGGGCGTACGGCCCCGGCGGCTGTTCGGGCTCCACGAACTGCGCGGGGACGTCGACGCCGTACCGCTCGGCCACCTCCGCGCGCCACGGCGCCGGCACCTCGGCCGGCAGCTTCCCGCCCGACATCTCCGCGAACGCGAGCGTCCATGCGCGAGGAGCGACCCGCGCCCACTGGTACCCGCCGCCGCCCGTCGCGAGCCACCGGCCCTCGGTCACCTCGTGGGCGAGGGCGTGAAGCCGCTGGTACGCCTCCCGATAGGCGAAGGTAGAGAGGCCGAAGTGCGCGAGCGGGTCGGTGGCATGGGTGTCGCAGCCGAGCTGCGTCACGAGCACTTCCGGCGCGAACGCGCGCACGAAGGGGACCACCACGTCATCGAGGCAGCGGAGCCATTCAGGATCGGCGGTTCCGGGCGGCAAGGGCACGTTCACCTTCGTCCCCTCTGCCTCCCCCTCTCCGATTTCGTCGACGAAGCCGGTCCCGGGAAAGAGGAACTGCCCGGTCTCGTGGACGGAGATCGTGAGCACGCGCGGCTCCCGGTAGAAGATCGCCTGCACGCCGTCGCCGTGGTGGACATCGAGATCGACGTAGGCGATGCGGCGCACCCCCTGGTCGAGGAGCCAGCGGATGGCGATGGCGGGGTCGTTGTAGACGCAGAACCCCCACGCCATCTCGGGCATCGCGTGGTGGAGCCCACCGGCGGGACTGAAGGCGTGGATCGCGCGGCCCTCGAGGATGGCGCGGGCGGCCTCAAGGGTCGCTCCGACCACCCAGGCGGCGGCCCGGTGCATCTCCGGGAAGACGGGGTTGTCGCCGGGACCGAAACCGTAGCCGCTGTAGTTCCCGGGCTCGCCGAGCGACGCCGCCCGCACGGCGTCGATGTACCGGTATGTGTGGCAGAGCGCGATCTCGTCGTCCGTGGCCTCGCGGGCGGGGAGCACCTGGACGCCGGGGAGGTCGAAGAGGCCGCAGGCGCGGCTGAGCTCCTCGGTGAGGAGGAAGCGCTGCGGCTTCAGCGGGTGGGTCGGACCGTGGTCGTACTTGGCGAGTTCAGGGGAGAAGACGAACGCCACGGGCTCCGGCTCCGGCACGCCCAGCTCCTTTCCGCTCGCCACGTTGCGCGCGAGCCGGGCTCAGTCGTACGTGCCGGCGCTCCCCAGCCCTCGCCGCGGGAGCGGTGGGCGCTCGACCGGCCCCTCCCACGCCATGCCGCGCGGGAACCCGTGGTGGCTGCCGTTCCGCCGCGCCGAGCGAACCCACTTCGCCCAGCGGTTCGAGCGCATGTACAGATCGACGGACGAGGGGATGCGGAGCTCCTCTTCCTCGTCCGTCGATGCCGATTGCTGCTTCTTGTAGCACTTCTTGCAGTAGACCGGGCGGCCTTCCTTCGGCTCGAAGGAGATGCGCGCCTTCGCGCCGCAGGACGCACACTCGACCGTGAGGCGTCTGCGCTGACGACGTCGTTTCGACGGCGGCTCACCGCGACATTCGCCGCAGAGGAGTTCCGGGCTCTCCTCGTCGGTCCAGTCGGGAGGGCGCTCGAACTCGTTGCCGCAGCGGCTGCACGTGAGCACAGGAACGTCCGTCGTCACCCTCGCAACTCCTTCGTTCTCCGGTTTGTCAGGCGGCCCGAGGGCCTCATTCGAGGAAGCCCGCGAGCTTGCGAGCACGGCTCGGCTGCCGGAGCTTCCGCAGCGCCTGGCCTTCGATCTGCCGGATGCGCTCCCGCGTGACGCCGAACTCCCGACCGACCTCTTCAAGCGTCCGCGCGCGGCCGTCCTCGAGGCCGAAGCGCAGCTTCAGCACCTGGCGTTCGCGAGCCGTGAGCGTCGCCAGCACGTCCTCCAGCTGCTCGCGCAGGAGCTGCATCGTCGCGACTTCTTCCGGTTCGACCGCGTTCTCGTCCTCGATGAAGTCGCCCAGCTCGCTCTCCTCGTCGTCCCCGATGGGCGTCTCGAGCGAGGCGGGGTCACGCGCCATCTGCTGGATCTCGCGGATGCGCTCGGGCGTGTACTGCGGCGCCTCGTTCGGCTTCACCTCCCGCTGCATCGCCGCGGCGAGCTCTTCCGCGGTCGGCTCGCGGCCGTACTGCTGCATGAGCCGGCGGGTTACCCGCGCCAGCTTGTTCATCACCTCGGTCATGTGGACCGGGATCCGGATCGTCCGCGACTGGTCCGCGAGCGCCCGCGTGATCGCCTGGCGAATCCACCAGGTCGCGTACGTCGAGAACTTGAACCCCTTCCGGTAGTCGAACTTCTCGACGCCGCGCAAAAGCCCGATGTTCCCCTCCTGGATGAGGTCGAGGAGGGACATGCCGCGCCCGATGTACTTCTTCGCGACCGAAACCACGAGCCGGAGGTTCGCTTCGGCGAGCTGCTTCTGCGCTCGGTCACCCTGGCGCTTCACCTCTTCGAAGCGGCGGCGCAGCTCATCCTCGAGCGGGAGGAGCGACTCCTGCAGCCCGTCCGCGGGCGGGAGCACCCGCTCCTCGCCGCCGGCGTGCTCGAGGATCCGCGCGAGGAGCGGCGGCGTGAGGATCGTCGTCGTCACCGAGGCGTCGATGACCCCCTGCTGCGCCTCCTCCTCCGTCATCCCGAGGCGTTCCTGCAGGAGCTTGAGGAAGTCCGGCTTGAACTCGCCGTCGATGATGCTGCGGACACCCTCGTCCTGCACGAGCTCCAGGAGCGGCCGGCGCTGCTTCTTCCGCCGGCGCTTCCCGACCTCGTCGCCGCGGCCCTCGGCATGAGCGGCGGCGGCCTCGAGCACCGGCAAGGCCCGGTGGAGCCGCTCCAGCAGCATGACCGCGAGCCGCGCCGGGGAGGGATCGGTGCCGTACGCCTCCCGGTACTCGTGCTCGAGCCGCTTCAAGTAGTCCCGGGCCTCCATCTCGGCGCCCAGGCGCTGCTCGTCCGCCTTCGTGAGGAGGTCGACGCGCCCGATCTCGCGCAGGTAGGCGCGGACGGAGTCCTCGAGGGACTCGCCTTCCTCCTCTTCCTCGGCCTCGAGGGAGACCTCCTCCTCGGCCTCCTCGATGTCCTCTTCGTCGGTGAGCGCGACAGCACTCTCCTCGCCGAGCTCTTCCAGCTCGTCCGTGCTCTCCAGCTCCTCGAGGCGCTCGACGACTTCGTTGATGTCGCGCGTCATAGGCATGACCACGTCCAGCAGCTCTCCGTGTGGATCAGGTTGAGAGTCCCCTGTTCAAGGACCGAGCCTTCGCAGCCTGGCAGAACCGCCACGTCGCCTGGGACCATCCTCTAGGCGTCTTCAATGCTGCCTCGGCGGTCAGTCGGGCACGCTCACCCCGGCGCTCCCACAGCGCCGGACCAAGAGCCAAGGATGCCACGACCTTTCGACCAAGGGGCTACACGCAATATAGCGCAAGCGGCACGGCCCGCACAACCCCCTCTGGCATCCCCGTCCGGGTCCGCCGGGACGCGAGCGCGTCGAGCGGCGGGTAAGATCCACGGGTGCGGCTCGGCATCGACGTCGGCGGGACCTTCACCGACTTCGTCCTCCTCACTCGTGACGGCACCCTCCGAGCGTGGAAGCGGCTCTCGACCCGCCCGCCCCAGGAGGCAGTCCTCCGCGGCCTCCCGGAGGAGCTGCCCGAGCGCGTCGTGCACGGGAGCACCGTGGCGACGAACGCGCTGTTGGAGCGGCGCGGTCCGCGCACGGTACTCGTCACCACCGAGGGGTTCCGAGACCTGCTCGTCATCCGCCGGCAGACGCGGCCGCGCCTATACGACCTGGAGCCGCGGCGCCGCCCGCACGTCGTGGCACCGGGCGACGTCATCGAGGTGCGCGAACGGCTCGCTGCCGATGGCACCCCCGTGGTGCCGCTCGACGATGCCGAGGTGGCGCGCGTCGTCGAGGAAGCGCGCCGCTCCGCCGCCGACATCTTCGCCGTCTGCCTCCTTCACTCCTACCGGAACCCTTCGCACGAGGCGGCGCTCGCGGCCGCGCTTCGCGAGGCCGGCTTCGCCGCCGTCGCCTCGCACGAGGTTTCGCCCGAATACCGGGAGTACGAGCGCGCGAGCACGACGGCCATCACCGCGTTTTTGCGCCCGACGGTCTCGCCGTACCTCGCCGAGCTCGCCGCCGAGCTTCCCGACCTCCGCGTGATCCACTCGGCGGGCGGGCTCATCGACGCCGCCGAAGCGGCGGCGCGTCCCGCGGCGATGCTCCTCTCAGGCCCCGCAGGAGGGGTGCTCGGCGCCGCGGCGGTCGCCGCCGCCGTCGGAGTGCGCGACATCATCACCTTCGACATGGGAGGGACGAGCACGGACGTCGCCTTGTGCGAGGGAGGCGAGCCCCGCATCCGCGCCGGGGTCGACATCGACGAGCTCGCCGTACGCGTGCCGATGGTCGACGTCGTCACCGTCGGCGCCGGCGGCGGCTCGATCGCCGCCTACGACGCCGGCGGTGCGCTCCGCGTCGGGCCCGAGAGCGCGGCCGCCGACCCCGGGCCTGCCTGCTACGGGAAAGGGGAGCTCCCCACGACGACGGACGCGAACCTGGTTCTCCGACGGCTTCGCCCGGAGGTGCGGCTGGGCGGCACCATCCCTCCTTCGCTCGAGCGTGCCGCCGCCGCCCTCTCCCGACTCGGGCCTCCGGAGGAGGTCGCGGAACACGTGGTCGCGGTGGCGAACGCGAACATGGCCCGCGCCGTGCGGAGGGTGAGCCTCGAGCGCGGATACGACCCGCGGGCGTTCACCCTCGTCGCGTTCGGCGGCGCCGGACCCCTCCACGCCTGCGAGCTCGCGGAGGAGGTGGGCATGACGCGGGTGCTCGTCCCGCTCCTCCCCGGTGTGCTCTCCGCGTTCGGCATGCTCGCAGCACGGGAGTCGGTGGAGGTCGTCCAGGCCGTCGTGCGCGTCCTCGAAGCGGAGAGCGAAGCGGTCATCGCCCGAACTGCGGACGCGCTCGCTCGCGAGGCGACCGCGCGGCTCGCCCGCTTCGCCGGGAGAGCGGAACGGGTGCGCTGGTTCGCCGACGCCCGGTACCTCGGACAGGCGCACGAGCTGCGCGTCGAGGTCGACGCGCCGGCCGCCGCGGCGGTACTGGAGGCGTTCCACGCCGCCCACGAGCGCCAGTTCGGCTTCGCCGCACCCGCTCGTCCCGTAGAGCTCGTCGCCCTGCGGGCGCGCGCCGAAGCAGAGCAGCCCCCGCTGCCGCTGCCGCGTCTCGCCGAGGCGGGCGGCGAGGACGACCGCCGCACGGCTCCCGTTCGGTTCCGCGGCGCCGAGATGCCAGCGGAGGTCATCGAGCGGCACGCCCTCGCTCCCGGCGCCCGGCTGCGCGGTCCGGCGGTCGTCGTCCAGAGCGACGCCACCACGTTCGTGCCTCCCGGCTGGACGGGGGAGGTGGACGAGTTCGGGAACCTTCACCTGGAGGCTGCAGGATGAGCACGAGTGCGGACGCGGCGCGGCTGGCGATCTGGAACGGCCTCCTCGCGTCCGTCGCCGAGGAGATGGGCGCCACGCTCGGCCTCACGGGCCACTCGCCGAACATCCGCGAGCGGCGGGATTACTCCTGCGCCGTCTTCGACCCCGCGGGGAACATGGTCGCGCAGGCGGCGCACATCCCCGTCCACCTCGGAGCGATGCCTGAAGCGGTGCGGGCCGTCTCGGCCCTCGCACCGTGGAAGCCGGGCGACATCGCGATCGTGAACGACCCGTACCTCGGCGGCACACATCTCCCGGACATCTCCCTCGTCGCGCCCGTCTTCTGGGAAGGGAAGCTCGTCGCCTACCTCTCGAACCGCGCCCACCACGCGGACATCGGCGGGATGGCGCCGGGTTCGATGCCGATGGCAGAGGAGCTGTACCAGGAGGGAGTCATCATCCCCCCGCTCCGCCTGTACGACGGCGGCCGGAGGAACGAAGAGCTCTTCCGCCTCATCCTCCGGAACGTCCGCACACCCGAGGAGCGGGAGGGCGACTTCGACGCCCAGCTCGCCGCCATCCGGACCGGGGAGCGGCGCCTCCACCAGCTGCTGGAACGGTACGGGCCGGCCGAGCTCGAACGGGCGATGCGCGATCTCCAGGAGTACACGGAGCGCCTCACCCGCCACGCGCTCGCTGCCGTCCCGGACGGGGAGTACCGCGCCGAGGACGTCATCGAGGCGCCGAACGGCGAGCTGCTGCCGATCGTCGTCACCGTCCGCATCCGCGGCGACACGGCGGAGTTCGACTTCACCGGCACGGCTCCGCAGCACCCGGCGTCGTTCAATGCGGTGGCGGCGGTCACCCGTTCCGCGGTCGTCTACTGCGTCCGCTGCCTCCTCCCTCCCGACGTGCCGGCGAACGAAGGAACGTTCCGTGCCCTGCGGTTCGTGCTCCCGGAAGGCTCCCTCGTCAACGCACGTCCGCCGCACGCCGTCTCCGCGGGGAACGTCGAGACCTCTCAGCGGATCACCGACGTCGTCCTCCGCGCCCTCGCGGAGGCCCTGCCGGACCGGATTCCCGCCGCGAGCGCCGGCACGATGTCGAACTTCACGTACGGCGGCGTCTCCGCCGACGGCGCCCGCTTCGCCTACTACGAGACGATCCCCGGCGGCGCCGGCGCCGGGCCGGGCGGGCCGGGCGAGAGCGGGATCCAAACGCACATGACGAACACCGCGAACACCCCCGTCGAGGCGCTGGAGCAGGCGCACCCGGTGCGCGTCTGGCGCTTCGAACTACGTGCCGGCAGCGGCGGAGCCGGCCGGCACCGCGGCGGCGACGGGGTCGTGAAGGAGTTCGAGTTCCTCGTGCCGGTGACGGTCTCGGTCGTCTCGGACCGCCACCGCGTCCCGCCGTACGGCCTCCAGGGCGGCCGGCCGGCAGCGGCAGCGCGGACGGTCCTCGTGCGCCGGTCGGGCCGCGAAGAGCTCCTCCCGGGGTACGTGACCACCCGGCTCGACGCGGGAGAGCGGATTCGCCTCGAGACGCCAGGCGGCGGCGGATTCGGGCTGCCCGAGCCGATCGACATCCCTCCACCGATGGACTAGCTTGGTCTCGAGGCTGATGGACGACCGCATCGAACGGGAGATCGAGGAGATCCTGCGCCGGGCCGGCGACCTGCCCGGGAGCCGTGAGCCGATCCCGTTCCGGCGCCGACGTCGTCGGCTGCCTTCCCTGCCGCCAGCGCCCGAGATCGACCCGGCGCGCCTGTTCTTCGCCGCTGCGGCGCTCCTCGTCGGCGGGCTCGTGGCCTCAGCGTTCTGGGGCCCTGCCATCTGGATTGCCTTCGCCGGGATCGTTCTCTTCATCGCCGCATTCGTCTGGTCGTTCGTCCGCAGTCCTGGGGAGCGAGCACCGGCCGGCCGGCGTCGGGTGTACTGGCGGGATCGGTACATCGAATACGAGCCGACCCATCCCTCCTTCGGCACCCGCATCCGCCGGATGTTCCGACGCCGGTGAGCCGGTTGCCCGCGGCTTTCCGGGCCTCCCGCTAGCCTGAAGCCGATGCGCCTCCGCGTACTCCTCGCCCTCGCCCTCATCTCCGGCGCACTCGTCGGCTGCTCGCCGCGGGAGGAAGGGGCTCCGACGGCCACGCCGACGGCCGGCTCAGGCCACGCCTCTTCCGGCCAGACGGCCACGCCCACCCCTGCACGCGGCGGGACGGCCGGCCCGACATCCCCGGACGCCGCCCGCGTCCTCGCCCACATCGAGCAGCTCGCCGGTGAAATCGGCCCGCGCGTGGCGGGGAGCGAGGGAGAGGCGCGCGCCGTCGCCTACATCGCGGGCGAGTTCCGCGAGGCCGGCTACGCGGTCGAGCAGCTCCGCTTCCGGCCGCCTGACTCTCCCTTCCGGCCGGCGTCGGTGATGGTGGCGGAGACGCGGCTGGACGCCCTGCCGCTGGGGGGTTCGGCGGACGGGGAGGTGGCGGGGCCCGCCGTGTACGTGGGGCTCGCAGAGGCGGATGACGTCGCCGTCCGCTCCCTCGAAGGCGCCGTCGCCATCGCCGACCGCGGCACCATCACCTTCCTCGCGAAGTACGAGGCGGTGCGCGCCGCAGGCGCTGCCGCACTCGTCATCGTGAACACGGAGCCGGGCGTCTTCCTCGGCACCCTCCAGCGGGAGGTCGAGATCCCCGTCGTCGCGGTCGGTTCGGAGTGGCGCGACCTCCTCCTCGGCGCAGCGGCGGCGGGCCGGGAGGTGCGCGTCACGGTGCCCGCGGCAGCGGAGGTGGAGTCCGTGACGGTCCTCGCCAGGGCCGACCCAGAGCGGCCGTGCACGGTGCTCGTGGGAGGGCACCACGACACCGTGCCGGGCTCGCCCGGAGCGAACGACAACGCGAGCGGCGTCGCCCACGTCCTCGAGCTGGCGCGTGCCTTCGCCGCCGACGGTCTCGACCCCGGCCTCTGCTTCGCGACGTTCGGCGCGGAGGAGTCGGGTCTCCACGGGTCGCGGGAGCTCGCCTCGCGGCTCGCGGCGGAAGGCGCGTTGCCGCAAGCGATGGTGAACCTGGACGTCACCGGCATCGGGCCACGCGTCGAGGTGATCGGCTCCCTCGAACTCGTGGAGCGGACGCTCGAGATGGCGGAGGATCTCGGCATCCCGGCCGCTCCCGGGTCGCTCCCGCCGAACGCATCGAGCGACCACGCCAGCTTCGCCGCGCATCGGGTGCCGGTGCTCTTCTTCACCTCGGGGGAGTTCGCCGAGATCCACACGCCCCGCGACACCGTCGACCGCATCGAGGCCGCCGAGCTGGAGCGCGTCGGACGCCTCGCGTTCGCGGCGATCTCCGACCTCCTCGCCAGCTTGTCCCAGGAGCGCGAGGGTCCCTAGCATGGCGCGAGTGCGGCCGGTACTCATCGTGGCGTTCACGCTGGCGGCGCTCGCGCTCGCCGGCTGCGGTGGAAGCTCGGGGAGCGAAGAGCCGGTCGTGCTCGGGCTCACCGACCCGGCGGCCGTCCCGACGGCGACGCCAAACCCGGAGGCGCCCGTCTACCGCTTCGAAGGCGGCGTCGTCGTGCCGCCGGCCGGCGCGGCCGCTCCGGTCGTCGGCTCCACGCCGGCCGCGCGGAGCACGTACACCGTCGAGGCCGGCGACAGCTGCGTCGCCATCGCGAACCGGTTCGGCATCACCGTCGACGAGCTCCGAGCGGCGAACCCCGCCATCGACGCCGGCTGTACGAACCTCATCCCCGGCCAGACGCTCGTCATCCCCGGCGGGAGCGGCGGCGGGGACCGGGCGCAGCCGACGCCCGCCGCCACGAGCGGCGGACGCACGTACACCATCCAGTCGGGCGACACCTGCTACGGCATCGCCCAGTCGTACGGAGTGAGCGTCGACGAGCTCGTCGCGCGGAACGGGCTCGACTGCGACGCGCTCCAGCCGGGCACCGTCATCTCCATTCCGTGAACCGAGGGTGCACGGCAGCGGTCCGCGGGATACAGTGCTCCTAGCGGAATTCCGACTCAGGGGGTGCAAGAACCGTGGCCGAGACTGCGACGCTGAAAGTGGGCGACCCGGCGCCCGACTTCGAGCTGCCGAGCAGCCCGACCGGCGACAAGTTCCGGCTGAGCGACTACCGCGGCAAGAACGCGGTCGTGATCAACTTCGTGCCCGCCGCGTTCTCGCCCGTCTGCTCGAACCAGCTCCAGCTCCTCGCGCAGAAGGTGAGCGAGTTCGCGGCGCAGGACGCCATCCCGGTCGTGATCTCGACCGACGGACCGTGGGCGCTGAAGGCCTGGAAGGAGCAGATGGGGATCGAGTTCCCGGTCCTGAGCGACTTCCCGAAGTTCGAAGTCTCCCGTAAGTACGGCGTCCTCATCGAAGAGCGGGGGGTTGCCAACCGCACCGTGATCGTCGTCGACAAGGATGGGAAGGTGGCCTGGATCCAGCCGGCGCCGAAGATCGTCGAGCTGCCGGACTACGACCCCGTCCTCAGCTGCCTGAAGAGCTGAGGCCGCGGACCGGCCGAATCGAGAGGGGGCGCTCGGCCGAGCGCCCCCTCCGGCATCTTCCGGCGAACCGGCCCGCTAGTCGAAGACGATCACGCTGCGGTTCACCTCGCCGCGCTTCAGCGCTTCGTACGCCTCGTTGATCTGCTCGAGCTTCCAGCGCTTCGAGATGAGCTCGTCGATCTTCAGGCGCTTCTGGCGGTACAGCTCCATCAGCCAGGGCATGTCGTACGTCTGGCGCGTGGAGCCGTAGAAGCTCCCGATGATCCCCTTCTCGCGGAGGAAGCCGAACCCGGGCACGCTCACCTGCTGGGTGATGGGGATCATGCCGACGACGACCGCGCGCCCGCCCGGCTTGATCATGTTGAAGCACTGCTCAGCGGTCTTCGCCAGGCCGATCGCCTCGAAGGCGAAGTCAACGCCGCCGCCGGTCATCTGGATGACCTCGTTCACGGGATCCTTGGCGGAGGCGTCGATGACATCGGTCGCGCCGAACTCCCGTGCGGCGGCGAGCTTGCTCTCGACGATGTCGATGGCGATGATGCGGGACGCTCCCGCGAGGCGCGCCCCCTGGATGATGTTCAGCCCCACTCCGCCGCAGCCGACGACAGCGACCGTGGCGCCGACCGGGACCTTCGCGGTGTTCGCCACCGCTCCGACGCCCGTCATCACGCTGCAGCCGACGAGCGCCGCCGCCTCCAGCGGCACGCCCTCCGGCACCTTCACGCAGGCGTTCGCCGACACGAGCTGGTACTCGGCGAAGGCGGACATGTTCGCGAACTGCGGGATCGGCTGGCCCTTCAGCCGAACCCGGTCCGCCCGGCCGAGCGCCTGCGTGTTCTCGCAGAGGTACGGCTTCCCGGTGACGCAGTTCGAGCAATGGCCGCACGAGGTCACGAAGGCCACGACGACTCGGTCGCCCGGTGCGACGTTCGTCACCCCCTCGCCGACGGCGGCCACGGTCCCGGCGGACTCGTGCCCGAGGACGATCGGGACGGCGGTCGGGTAGGAACCCTCCATGAAGTGCAGGTCGGAATGGCAGACGCCGCTGGCGCCGGTCTTTACCAGCACCTCGCCGGGCTTCGGGTCGTCGAGCTCGATCTCCTCGATGACCAGTGGCTGGTTCACCCCGTACATCACGGCCGCCTTCGCGCGGGTCGGCATCACGAACCTCCCTGAGCTGACTGTTTGCTGCGCGCATCTTTTCCGAACGGTAGGCGGCTGTCAATCCGTCACGGACGGGCTTTCCACCATCGCCGGGATTGCGTAGACTCCGCCCGAGTGAGGAGGGAGCCCGCGTGAGCGATCGCCGAGTCGCCATCGTCACCGGCTCCGCGACGGGGGTCGGCGCCGCGACCGCCCGGATGCTCGCGGAGCGCGGCTGGAACGTCGTCATCAACTACACGAAGTCGGAGGCGGAAGCGCGGGAGACGCAGGCCGCGTGCGAGCGGTTCGGCGTCGAGACGCTCCTCTGCCAGGCCGACGTCTCGAAGGACGAGGACTGCCGGCGGATGGCGGCGGAGACGGTGCAGAAGTGGGGCCGGATCGACGCGCTCGTGAACAACGCGGGGACGACGAAGTTCATGGACCACGCGAACCTGGAGGGCCTCGACGCCGAGGACTTCCTCCGTATCTACGCCGTGAACGTCGTCGGCGTCTTCCAGATGACCCGCGCGGTCGCCCCGCACATGAAGGCCGCCGGCAGCGGCGCGATCGTCAACGTCTCCTCCATCGCCGGGGTCATGGGCGTGGGGAGCTCGATCGCGTACGTCGCCTCGAAGGGAGCGCTGAACACGATGACGCTCTCCCTGGCGCGGGTGCTGGGGCCCGAGATCCGAGTGAACGCCGTCTGCCCCGGCTTCATCGAAGGCCGCTGGCTTCGCCAGGGGCTCGGCGACCAGGGGTACGAGGCAGCGAAGGCGGCCCAGGAGCGGGCAGCCCCCCTCCGGCGTGTGGCCTCCCCCGAGGACGTCGCCGAAGTCATCGTCTGGCTCATCGAAGGCGCCCGGCACGTGACGGGCGAACTCATTCTCGTCGATGGAGGTGTCCACCTCGGCGGAGCGCCGCTGATCGCCCGCTGAGGCACGACCGACGCTGACGGAGCGGGTATGGGCGGACTCCCACGGGCGGCCGCGTTCGGCCTGGCCCTGGTCGGAATGGGAGTCGCCCTCCTCAGCAGTGGGATCGAGAGCACACTTAATTCGGCGACTGCGATAAGTTCGTCGACGGATTCCGAGCCCGGAGCCACGGAGTCGAACCTCCTCCGAAACCCGTCCTTCGAGGACGTGGTCGACGGGCTCCCGTCCGACTGGGCGAAGTACGGAGGCGAGCTGGCGGCGGTCGCGGAGACGGATCGCGGCTTCGTGGCGCAGCTCCGGTCAACGACGAGCTCGACGAAGTGGGTCCACCAGGTCGTCCCGCTCCCTTCACCCGGGGGCGCGATGGAAGCCCGCGCCTTCGCCCGGGTCATCGGCCCGGGAGAAGCCTTCCTCAGGCTCTCGTGGTACGAGTCGGAGGACGGGAGCGGCTCGACGATCTCCTCGGTCGACAGCGGCTCGGTCGCGACCGGGCCGACGTGGACGGAGCTCTCGCTCGGGCCGGTCGAGCCACCGGCAGGTGCGCGCTCCGTCCGCATCCGGCTGATGCTGCGGCCAACGGCCGGCCCGGCTGAGGTGACCGCGCAGTTCGACGACGCGTTCCTCGGCGCCTCGACTGCCTCCCACGTCCCCACCGCGGAGGAGTCCCCGACCGCGGCCGCGCCGTCGAGCTCGCCGACGCTCACCCCTGGGTCGGAATCGCTCCCCGAGGAGCTCCTGAACCCTGGATTCGAGGAGTGGGACTCCTCCGGGATGCCAACGGGCTGGGCGAAGTACGGCGGCACCGCGGGGACGGGGCCCGAGGCTCGCGACGGGGCGCGGGCAGCCTGGCTCGCCTCCGATTCCGCGAGCACGAAGTGGCTCCACCAACCCGTGTCCGTGCGGCCGGGGGCGTGGTACGAGGCGGCAGGCTGGTTCCGGGTCGACGGCCCCGGAGAGGCGTTCCTGCGCGTCTCCTGGTACGCGAGCGAGGACGGCTCCGGCAGCGCCCTCGCCTCGCACGACTCGCCGACCACCTCCGACCCCGAGTGGAGGGAGCTCCGGACGGGTCCCCTGCAGGCGCCCTCGGACGCGCACTCGGCGCGCATCCGGCTCATGCTGCGTCCCGAGGGCGAAGAGGCCGTCACGGCGTGGTTCGACGACGTCCGCTGGAATCCGAGCGAACCGCCGACTCCCACACCGAGCCCCACTCCGACGCCGACCGCGACACCTTCGCCGACACCCTCGCCGTCAACGACGCCCTCGCCGACTCCAACCCCGGGAGCGCCTGGCAGCGCAGTCGTGGCGGGAGACTTCGAGGGGCTCTCGTCCGGCAGCCTCGGGCCGTGGCGGAAGTACGGGGGCGAGCTCTTCATCACCGACGCCGCGTTCGCGGGCAGCGCAGCGCTCGCGCTCCGCTCGCAGTCGTCGGCGACGAAGTGGGCGTACCAGGTCGTAAGCGTCCAGCCCCGACGCTGGTACGAACTTCGAGCGGTCGCACGGGTCGAAGGCAGCGGAGCAGCGTTCCTCCGGATCTCCTGGTACGCGTCCCGAGACGGCAGCGGGGGTGAGCTCGCCCACGCCGACTCTCCCGCTTCGGTGACGGACAGCGTGTGGAGGCCGCTCAGCACCGGCCCCATCATGGCGCCGGACGACGCCCGGTCGGCGCGCGTCCGTCTCATGCTCCGGCCGCAATCGTCGGCGACCGTAACCGCCTACTTCGACGACGTGCAGTTCGAAGAGTCGGACCCCCCGCCGACACCGACTCCGACGGCGACCCCGACGCCGCGGCCGGCGCGGCCACCCGCTGTCCGCACGCCGGTCAGCCCCGGCACGGCTGCCCCCGTGGAGCGTCTCCCGGCTGCTCTCGTCAACCCTGGGTTCGAAGAGGTCGCGGGAGGCGTGCCGGCTGGGTGGTCGAAGTACGGCGGCGAGCTCTCGTCCACCTCCGACGCGTTCGAGGGGGAGGCGGCAGCACGCCTGGTCTCGACGACGAGCTCCACGAAGTGGGTGTACCAGACCCTCCACGTCGAAGGAGGCGCGTGGTACGCCGCCGGTGTGGTGGCGCGGGTGGAGGGAGGCGAGGCGACGGTGCGGCTCTCCTGGTACGCGAGCGAGGACGGGTCCGGACGCGCCATCGCCCAGGACGTCTCGGACCCGAGCTCGTCGCGGGAGTGGGCCGAGCTCCGCCTCGGGCCGGTCCAGGCGCCGCCGGAGGCGCGAACCGTCCGCGTGCGCCTGACCCTCCGCCCGACAGCGGCGCAGTCCGCGGCCGTGTTCGACGAGGCCTGGTTCGAGCGGATGGAGCCCCCCTCGACCCCGACCGAAGAGCCAACGGACGAGCCATTCACGGCGCCGACCGAGGAGCCCGCGCCTGCTCTGGAGCCGGGGGTAGCCGGCCAGGTGCGGAACGCCAGCTTCGAGGAGCTGGATGAAGAGACCCCTGCGCACTGGCGCCGCTACGGCGGCACGCTGCGCTCGGCGCCCGGGCGGGAAGGAGCGCGGGCGGCAGCGCTCGAGTCGTCGACGGCATCGACGAAGTGGCTCTACCAAGTGGTCGCGGTGCAATCCGGGGCCTGGTACGACTTCGCGGCCTGGGCGCGCGTCGAGGGAAGGTGCGAGGCGTTCCTTCGCCTCTCCTGGTACGGGAGCGCGGACGGCAGCGGGCGAGCGCTCGCGCAGGACGATTCCGGAGCGACTCGCTCCTCGGAGTGGGAGGAGCTCCGCACCGGCCCGGTCGAGGCCCCTCCGCAAGCGCAGACGGCACGCCTTCGCCTCGTCCTGCGGCCCTCGGGCGCAGAGCCATGCACCGCCTACTTCGACGCGGTCCGCTTCGAGCAGGTACCGCCGGCGCCAGAGACGGACGAGGAAGCGCCGCCGAGTCGGCGGAGGAGCGGCACGAGCTCCGAGCCCGATGCGCTCACGATCCCGTTGTCGGTGCCCTCCGCCTCTCTCGGTCCTGTCCGGATCTCCGAGGTGTTCCCCAACCCCGACGTCGCCGCGAACGAAGCCGCCCACGAGTGGGTAGAGCTCGTCAACACGGGGGCCGAGCCGGTCTCGCTCGCCGGCTGGTTGCTCGGCGACGCGAAGCAGCTCACGCCGCTGCCGGAGGCGCTCCTCGAACCCGGGGCCTACCTGGTCGTCGCTGGCCCGGCGGCCGCCTTCTCGGAAGGCGTCCCTGTCATCCGTGTGCCCTCGCGCATCGGGAACGGGCTGAACAACAGCGGCGACATCGTGCGGCTCGTCGATGGGAGCGGCGAAACCGTCGACCTCGTCGCGTACGGCGAGCAGGAGGTTTGGCCGAACGCGCCGCCCGCTCCGGAGAACGGCGAGTCGCTCGTGCGCTGGAACCTCGAGCTCAGCGGACCGGATGCGTGGCTCATCGCGCTCCAGCCCACGCCGGGCGGGCCCGGCCCGACCATGTCCGCGCCCGAGGCCCGCACCGATTCGGAACCGAGCGCGACGCCCGCCTCCCCGCCGGCAGCGGCCCCGCCGCCGACCATCGTGGTCGAACGGGGCGGTGCGCAGGGCTCCGCGGTACCCTGGATCGTGGTCGGAGCGGCGGCCGGCGCCGGCGCGGTAGGGGCGCTCCAGCTCGCCGCCCGGCACGCGGCTCCCCTCGTCGAGCGCTGGAGGAAGAAGCAGGCACGTGGCGACTGAACGGCTGCAGAAGATCCTGTCGCACGCCGGCGTGGCGTCCCGGCGGGTCGCGGAAGAGCTCATCGTCCAAGGCCGCGTCGCCGTCAACGGGGTGGTCCAGACGAAGCTCGGCTCGCGCGCGGACCCGGAGCGGGACGAGATCACCGTCGACGGCATCCCCATCGACCGCCGGCGGTACCGGTACGTCATGCTCCACAAGCCGGCCGGCGTCGTCTGTACGGCCGAGGACGAACTCGGGCGAGAGACGATCTACGACCTTCTGCCCGAGGAGCTCCGCGCGCTCCACTACGTCGGGCGGCTCGACAAGGAGAGCGAGGGGCTCCTCCTCCTCACGAACGACGGCCACCTCACGAACCTCCTCACCCATCCGCGCCACGAGGTCGAGAAGGAGTACCTCGTCGCCGTCGACCGCCCGCTCACGGAGGCGACACTGCAGCGGCTGGTGCGGGGCGTCCGGGACGAGGGGGAGCTCCTCCGGGCGCACTCCGTGAAACCGGCCTTGCCGGACGAGCCCGGCTGGCCGGGCCGGGCATGGCTCCTCATCACGCTGCGGGAAGGGAAGAAGCGGGAGATCCGCCGCATGCTGGCCGCGGTCGGCCGCGACGTCCTCCGCCTGCGGCGCATCCGTATCGGCCCCTTGCGCCTCGGAGACCTCCCGGCAGGCGCATGGCGGGAGCTCGACGAGGCGGAGGTGACGCGCCTGTACGAGCTCGCCGCCTACCGCTCCCCGTTCGGCGCACGGTTGTCCGGGAAGCGGGATCGTCTACCATCGCGACGAGATGGGCAGGTGCGACCTGACGGTCATCGCGATTGACGGTCCCGCCGCCTCGGGGAAGAGCACCCTCGGCATGCGGCTCGCCGAGCAGCTCGGGTTCGACTTCCTCGACACGGGCATGTTGTACCGCGCCGTCACCCTCCTCGCCCTCGACCGGGAGGTCCCGCCCGAAGAGGAGCCGATGCACCGGCTGCTCGAGGAGACCGATCTGGAGATCGTTCGCGGCAACCCGTCACGCGTGCTCGTGAACGGAACCGACGTCACCGACCGGCTGCGGCTCCCGAAGGTGGAGCGGGCGGTGAGCGCCTACAGCGCCTTGCCGGTCGTCCGACAGTGGCTCCTCCCCGTCCAGCGGCGCTTCGCCGAAGCGGGCAGGGCGGTCATCGCGGGCCGGGACATCGGGACGGTGGTTCTCCCCCACGCACCGGTGAAGTTCTTCCTCGAAGCGAGCGCGGAGGCGCGCGCTCTCCGCCGGAGCGCGCAGGCGGCGACCTGGGGGCTGAACCAGGCGCCCGAGGAGGCGGCGAGCGACATCAGGCTCCGCGACACGCTCGACTCCTCGCGCAGCGTGGCGCCTCTACGTCCCGCGCCGGACGCAATCGTGATCGACACGACCGACCAGTCGCCCGACGAGGTGTTCGAGCGGGCCTGGAGCGTACTGCGGTGCGCGCGCTGAGGCTTCCGAGGCCGAGCCTGGCCCTCTTCGTTCCCGTCGTGTACTGGGGCGCCACCCACCTGCTCCGCTTCCTCCTCACCGCCCTCGCCCGCTGGGAGGTCACGGGCCGCGAGCACGTTCCCCGCAAGGGGCCGCTCATCGTAGCCGCGAACCACCTCTCGAACGCCGACCCACCCATCCTCGCCGCAGGTGTGCGGTACCGGCGCATCCGCTACATGGCGAAGGTCGAGCTCTTCCGGTTCCCCATCGGGGTCATCATCCGTCTGTACGGCGCCTTCCCGGTCCGACGTTTCGAGGCCGACGCGCGCGCCCTCCTCGCCGCCGAGCGGATCCTCCGCCACGGAGGCGTGCTCGGCATGTTCCCCGAAGGGCACCGGAGCCGCACGGGCTACGTGGGAACCCCGCGACCGGGCACCGGGCTCATCGCCCTCCGGACCGGCGCCCCCGTGCTGCCCTGCGCCATCATCGGCACGGAACAGCTCCGCAACCCGCTGAACGTTCTCCGCCGCCCCCGCATCGAGATCCGCATCGGCGAACCGCTCCACTTCGAGGCGAAGCGAAAGCCTTCCGAAGCCGAAGTGACGGAGGCGACGAATCGTATCTTCAGCGCCATTACCTCCCTGTTACCGGCGAAGTACCTCGACCCCTATACTGGCTGAGGGGTCGGAACGAAATGGTTGAGATCATCCGCGCCGCCGAGATGGGCTTCTGCATGGGGGTCCGTCGCGCGGTGGACATCATGCGGCGCGTCGCGGAACCGGGAATCCCCGTCTTCTCGGTCGGGGAGATCGTTCACAATCCGCACGTGGTTCGCCGTCTCGAAGAGGCTGGGGTTCGCCAGCTCCCAGGACCAGACGAAGTCGAGGGCGACATCGGTGAGGAAACCGCCCGTAGGGTGCGGGGAGGCAGGGTCGCCATCACCGCCCACGGCGTCGGCCAGCACGTGCTCTCCCGCCTGCGCGCGGAGGGGCTCGAGATCATCGACACGACCTGTCCGATCGTCACCCGCGCGCAGCGGTACGCGCAGAAGTTCGTCCGTGAGGGGTACCACGTGCTGATCTTCGGGGACCCCTCCCACAAGGAGGTCCGCGGCATCCTCGGCTGGACCTTCGACGAGAGCGGGCGCTCCCGCGCGACGGTGGTGCAGTCTCCCGCGCTCGACCACCTGCGCGAGCTCATCGACACCTTCCCGGGCGGCTTCCCGTCGAAGATCGGCGTGATGGCGCAGACCACCCACAAGATGGAGGACTTCGCCCGCTTCGTCGCGAACCTCATGCTGCTCCAGCGCGACCGGAACTTCGAGATGCACGTGGTCAACACCCTTTGTCACGCGACGACGGGACAGCAGGAAGCCGCCGCCGCGCTCGCCCGCCAGGTCGACGTCGTCATCGTGGTGGGAGGGAAGAAGAGCGCCAACACCCGTCACCTGCGGGAGGTTTGCGAGGAGCAGGGGACTCCCGCCTACCACATCGAAGGCCCGGAAGAGCTCGAGCCCTCCTGGTTCGCGGGCGCGCAGCGCATCGGCCTCACTGCAGGCGCATCGACGCCCGACGAATCGATCGATGCCGTCGAGGCGCGCATCCGCGAGCTGCTGCACGCATGACGTCCCCACCCATCGACCGTGTCTGCCCGGGCTCCCCAGCGTGGGAGGCGGGGATCCGCCCCGGCGACGTCCTCCTCCGCATCAACGGCCGAGACCCGCGCGACGTGATCGATGTGCTCTTCTACCAGGCGGAGCCCGCCGTCGAACTCCTCGTCGCCCATGCAGACGGTGCGCAGGAGCGGATCCTCATCGAGAAGCATCCCGACGAAGACCTGGGGCTCGAGTGGGACATCGCGACCTGGGACGGGCTGCGGCTCTGCAACAACAACTGCTTCTTTTGCTTCCTGAAGGGGCTGCCGAAGGGGCTGCGCCGCACGCTGTACCTGAAGGACGACGACTACCGCCTCTCCTTCCTACACGGGAACTTCGTGACGCTGACGAACCTCACGGAGGAGGACTGGGCACGGCTCGAGGAGCAACGGCTCAGCCCGCTGCACGTCTCCGTGCACGCGACCGACCCCGAGCTCCGACGGAGGATGCTGAAGAACCCGGCAGCGCCGGACATCCGCGAGCAGCTGCGGAGGCTCGGCCGGCTCGGGATCGAAGTGCACGCGCAGATCGTCCTCTGCCCCGGCGTCAACGATGGTCACCACCTCGAGCGCTCCTTGCGGGAGCTCATCGACCTCCACCCCACGGTGCGGACGGTGGCCGTCGTGCCGGTCGGCGCGAGCCCGCTGCTCGAGGCGCGGGCGTTGGAGAAGGACGGCATTCCGCTCCTCCCGCCGACTCCCGACTACGCGCGGTCCGTCATCGAGCTGGTGCGCCCGCTGCAGCAGGAGGCGCGGCGCCGCTTCGGCCGCACGATCGTGCAGCTCGCCGACGAGTACTACCTCCTCGCCGGGGTCCGCGTTCCGGGCGCCGTGACGTACGACGGCTTCCCGCAGTACGAGAACGGGATCGGCATGGTGCGGGTGCTGCTCGACGACTGGGCGCGTACGCGGTCGCGGCTCCGGAGGCGGCCGCCTGAGATACGGTTCCGGTCCGTGGACATCGCGACAGGAACGCTGGTGGCTCCCGTCATCCGTACGATGGCGGAGGAGTTCGGCTCGATCCTCGGGGTATCCGTCACGACGGTGCCCGTGCCGAACCGACGCTTCGGCGAGCGGGTGAACGCAGCCGGACTCATCTGCGGGGAGGACTTCGCCCGCGCGCTCCGCGACGCGGAGGGGGAGCTCGTCCTCCTGCCCCGGACGAGCCTCGACTACTACGGGGAGCGCTTCCTCGATGGGGTCACGCCCCAACAGCTGGCGGAGGAGCTGGGTCGGCCGGTCGTCTTCGCCAGCTCGTGGGCCGACGCCGCGCGGGCGCTCGCCGACGGGCCGCGTCGCCCCGGGCGCGCGATGGTCTCGAACGGCGCCCTTTGGTCCTGGCCCGAAGAGCGGGTGCCGGTGGTCGCGGTCTGAGCACCGCGGCGTGCTACGATCGGCCCATGGCCCGCATCCGGGTCGAGCCTGCGGGGATCGAGTTCGAAGCGGAGCCGAACGAAACCGTGATGGAGGCCGCCTTCGCCCGCGGAGTCTTCTGGCCGCACGGGTGCGAGGGCCTCGGCCAGTGCACGAACTGCGCCCTCGAGATCGTGTCGGGGCTCGGCCGGGTCTCGCCCCTCACGCGCACCGAGCGGTACAACCTCCTCAGGCAACGGGGTCCTCGGGCCGTGGAGAACCCTCGTCTCCGCTTGGCCTGCCAGCTGTATGCTCTCGGGGATATCGTCGTCCGGAAGCTCGGAGTCCGGCCCGACACCATCTAAGGGGGGGACAGGTGCCGTACGTCATCGCAGAGCCGTGCATCGGCGTGAAGGACGCCTCCTGTGTGGACGTCTGCCCCGTGGACTGCATCCACACGACACCGGATGCGCCGCAGTACTATATCAATCCGGACCAGTGCATCGACTGCGCCGCATGCGAGCTCGCCTGCCCGGTAGAAGCGATCTTCCACGAGGCTGACCTACCGGAAGAGTGGCGTCGGTACGTCGAGGTGAACGCCAGCTTCTACCGCGAGCACGCAGGCGAGTGAGCCGAAGAGGAGGAGTAGACCACCTTGGAACTGGCCCAACTCGAGGCCTTCCTACAGGTCGCGTACCACAAGTCGTTCAGCCGCGCCGCCGAGGCGCTCTTCCTAACCCAGCCCTCGGTAACGGCGCGGATCCAGTCGCTCGAGCGGGAGCTCGGTGAGCGGCTCTTCGAGCGCTTGGGGCGCACCGTGACCCTCACCGACGCCGGGCTCGCCTTCCTCCCGCACGCGCAGCGGGCGCTCGCGGCCGTGCAGGAGGGCGCGGACGCGATCGACGCCGTACGGCACGGCGACGCCGGCAACCTGCGCCTCGGCGCGTCCTCCAGCATCGGCACGTACGTGCTCCCCGCGCTCCTGAAACGGTTCCGCGAACGCCGGCCGCGGGTGCACATCCACCTCGTCACGGGTCAATCGGAGGACGTCATCGAGCAGCTCCTCACCGGCGTCATCCACCTCGCGGTCTGCCGGCTCGCAGCCCACCCCGAGCTCGAGTCGATCCACCTGTACAACGACGACCTCGTGCTCGTCGTAGCGCCCGACCACCCGTTCGCGAAGCGCGACGGCGTGACGCTCGCCGAGGCGGGCCAGGAGCCGTTCCTCTTCTTCGAGAAGAACTCCAGTTACCACAACCTCGTGCTCTCCATCTTCCTCCGGGCGGGCATCTCCCCCGAATCCACCATCGAGCTGGACTCCTTCGAGGCGATGAAGCACATGGTGGAGGCGGGGCTCGGCATCACCCTCCTCCCGGCGGTCTCCGTGCAGCACGAGCTGGAGACGGGCATCCTCGCGAGCGTGCCGATCACCGATATGGAGCAGCCGCCCCAGCGCGAGGTCGGAGTGCACTACCTGCGGCATCGGCGCTTCTCGCCGCCGGTGCGGGAGTTCCTCGAACTCCTCACCTCGCACTTCGGCGCCCCCGTGCGGGCGGCCGCCGCGGAGGAGCGCTGAGCTCGCCCGTTCGACCTGACGAGGTAGACTTGGCTCGATGATCTCCTCCATCCTCCTCGCCGCTGGACTCTCGACGCGGATGGGGCAGCCGAAAGCGCTGCTCGACTGGGGCGGCCAGCCCCTCATCCGGTACCAGGTGGAGCAGCTCCGCGAGGCCGGCTGCGACGAGGTGATCGTCGTCCTCGGCTACCGAGCCGATGACATCCACCGGCAGATCCGGGATCTCCCCGTGCGGGTGATGTTCAACCCGCGATTCCAGTTCGGACGCGCCGGCTCCCTCCGCATCGGCGCCAAGGCCGCGAATCGAGACGCCGACGCCATCGTCATCGCGAACGTCGACCAGCCGAGGCCGGCCTCCTTCCTGCGCCGGCTCATCGAGGCGCACGAGAGCGGGTCGGTCGCCACCGTGCCCACCTTCCACGGCCGGCGCGGTCATCCCGTGGTCGTCGCCGGCTGGCTTCGACCAGAGCTCATGGAAGCCTCCGAAGAGGAGCAAGGGCTCCGCGGCATCCTTCGTCGGCACGCCGACCGCGTCGCCGAAGTGGAGATGGACGAGCTCTGCCTCCTCGATCTCAACACCCCGGAAGAGTACGAGAACGCCCTCCGGCAGTTCGCGCTTGCTCGTTGAGCAGCTCACTCCCCGACCCTGCGCCCTCGCCCTCGACCTCGACGCCGTCGTGGTCGATGCCCGACGGGCATGGGCGTTCGCCCTGCAGCAGGCCGTGGCAGCCGTCACCGGAGAGCGGATCGACGCGGAGCCGCTTGCAACCGAGTACCACCGGCGGCCGTGGCGACACGCCGTCGCGGTCGTCGTCCGCGACCCAGAGCAGGCGCTCGCCGTGGAGCGCCTCTGCGACACCTTCTTCCGCTCCAGCGCGCTGAAGCACCTCCGCGTGTACGAGGGCCTGCCCCGGCAGCTGGACCGATTCCGCGAGCGCCGCGTCGAGGTGGCCGCCATCACCCGTCTCCCGCACGAGCTCGCGCGCCGACAGATCGAGACGCTCGGCCTCGACCGCTTCTTCGCCGTGCTCGCTGCGACCGAACCGGAGAGCTTCCCGGAGTCGGCGCTGGCGTCGTGTCAGCGCTTCCTCGGCGTCGCGCCCGAGCGGCTGCTCGCCGTGTGCGGCGACCGGATCGACGCGAGGCGCGCCGTCCGAGCGGGGTTCCCAGCGGTCACGGCCGCGTGGACGGGCGACGAGAGCGGCGACGTCGCCGCCCCGGCCGACCTCGAGGCGGAGGTGCGCCGCCGGTTCGGCTAAATGATCACGCGGGGCTCGACCAGGCGGTGGCAGCTCGGGCAGTACGTTCGCGCCCGGGAAGAGGCGAAGACCAGCTCACACTCGGGGCAGGCAACGAGTCGGCGCATCCTTGTTCCCCCTTTTCCGCTATCGGTCGATAGGATCTTCGTATGCCCCCGCCCGCTCGTGAAGTGGGAAATCTCCGATAGGCGTGCGCGGAGCCATAGATGGCGTCGATATATCCATAGCCGGACCGCAGACCATCCGCTGGCTGGTCTCCCGCCCGCGAGCGGGCTAGGCTGGAGCGGAGACCGACCTCGGAGGAGTGCACGTGGTCACGAGAATCGGCATCAACGGCTTCGGGCGAATCGGGCGGCAGGCGTTCAAGGCCGTCAGCGAGCGGTACGCGGGCAAGCTCGAGGTCGTCGCGATCAACGACCTCTTCCCGCCGGAGATCAACGCCAACCTCCTGAAGTACGACTCCAACTACGGCACGTGGGACCGCGAAATTCGCGCCACCGAGACCGGCATCATCGTCGACGGCCGCGAGGTGCGGGTGTTCGCCGAGCGCGACCCAGGGGCCATCCCGTGGGGCGAACTCGGGGTGGAGATCGTCATCGAGTCCACCGGTCTCTTCACGGACGCGACGAAGGCAGCGGCGCACCGGCGCGACACCGTCAAGAAGGTGATCATCAGCGCGCCCGCCAAGAACGAGGACATCACGATCGTCCTCGGGGTGAACGCCGACCGGTACGACCCCGCACGGCACCACGTGATCTCGAACGCGAGCTGCACGACGAACGGACTCGCCCCGGTCGTGAAGGTGCTCGTCGACAACCTCGGGATCGAGAAGGGGCAGATGACGACCATCCACTCCTACACGAACTCGCAGCAGATCCTCGATCGCGCGTCGCCCGGCGGGGATCTGCGGGAGATGCGCGCCGGTGCGCTCAACATCGTTCCGACGTCCACCGGCGCCGCACGCGCCCTGAAGCTCGTCATCCCCGAGGTCGAGGGGAAGATGGACGGGCTCGCCTACCGCGTGCCGACGCCCACCGTCTCCATCGTCGAAGTGGTAGCGGTCACGCAGAAGTCGGCCACGAAGGACGAGGTGAACCAGCTCATGAAGGAGGCCTCGCTCGAACAGATGAAGGGGATCCTCGGGTACACCGAGGACCCGGTCGTCTCCATGGACCTGAAGGGGGACGACCGCTCGTCGATCGTGGACGCGCAGTGCACGAACGTCGTCGGCGGCAACCTCGTGAAGGTTGCCGCCTGGTACGACAACGAGTGGGGGTACGCCTGCCGGCTCGCCGACCTGTGCGCCTTCGTAGCCGACCGCGGTCTCTGAACCGGACCTCGTCCACGCGGGTCGTATCCTGACAGGCGGCTCGGCCTCCGAGCCGCCTGATTCGTTCACACGGGGTGCGCCGTGGCCGTCGAAGAGGGGTGGCGGTACCTCCGCTGGGCGCGCGCGGCAGCAGCGCGCGCCAGCCTGAGCGACTGGAGCTGGCAAGCGGGGCTGCTCGCCGCCCTCCTGCTGGGGCTCGCGCTCCGGCTCCACGGGCTCGGCTGGGACCAGCCCGACGGCGCGCCTGCGCCGCTCCACATGCACCCGGACGAACGGCACATCGCCCTCGTATCGTCGAGGCTGGACTGGCCTTCCTCGCTCGCGGAGTACTTCGACACCTCCCGGAGCCCTCTCAACCCGTACAACGCCCCCGAGACCCCGTCCTTCGTCTACGGTTCGGTTCCGCTCTACCTCGGCAAGGCGCTGAGCACGCTCGCGGGGGACGACCCCCCGGGGCCGGGAAACTCGTACGGCGCGGACGTGGTCTGGGGACGACGGCTCACCGCTGTGGTCGACGCTCTCACCATCCTGGCGACGGCGATCTGTGCAGCCGTGCTCTTCGGCCGAGTCGTCGGCCTGCTCGCAGGCTTCGCGTACGCGCTCGCGGTGTTCCCCACGCAGCTCGCCCACTTCTGGACCGTCGACCCGTACCTCACGTTCTTCGCCACCGCGGGGCTCGCCGCGGCGGTGGCGGCGGTGGATGCGCGCCCGCGCGCATACCTCGTCCTCCTCGGGTTCGTGGCGCCTGCGCTGCTGGCGCTCGGTGTCGCGTCGAAGGTCTCCGGCGCGATGTACTTCGTGCTCGTGCCCGCGGCGGTGGTCTGCCGCCTTTTCCTCCGCCGCGGTCCTGGGCGCCGGTGGGGGAACCGACAGACGGAGCTCGCGGGCTCGACCCTCGGCGACCTGGCAGCGCTCCCCATCGCGGCGCTCGTCGCCTTCGTCGTCTTCCGCATCGCCCAGCCGTTCGCCTTCTCCGGCCCCGGCTTCTTCGACGTTGAGCTGAACCGGCAGTGGTTCGACGACATCCGCCGCGAGATGGAGTTCCAGAGCGGGCGGGTCGACTACCCGCCGTTCGTGCAGTTCGCCGGCCGGACCCCGTTCCTCGACCCATTGGGGCAGATCGTGCTCTGGGGCCTCGGCGTTCCGGTCGGGCTCGCCGCTCTCGCCGGGCTCCTGCTCGTTTCGGTCCGCGCCTACCGGCGGCGCGACCTCGCCTGGGCGCTCCCGCTCCTGCTGGTGCTCCTCACCTTCGGGTACTACGGACGCGCCTTCGTGAACTTCATGCGGTACTTCCAGCCCATGTACCCGGTCCTGGCGGCGACCGCCGCCTGGGCGGTTTACGAGGGTTGGCGCGTCGCGCCCGCCGTCCGCCGCTCCGCAGCGCTCCTGAGACCGACGGCGCGCGCCGCCGTGGCCGTGGTGGTGCTCGGCGCGCTCTTCTGGGCGTTCGCCTTCCAGTCCGTGTACCGCGGCGAGCACCCTCGGATCGCGGCGAGCGAGTGGATCTACGAGCAGGTGCCGCCGGGCTCGACGCTCACCTTCGAGTACTGGGACGACGCGCTCCCGTACCCGCTTCCCGGCCGCGACGCGAGCGCCTACCGGCTCGTGCCGCTGGACCTGTACCGCACCGACTCCGTCGACAAGGTCTTCGAACTCGTCCGGGCCTTGGACGAAGCCGACTACGTCGTTCTCTCCTCTGACCGGGTGCGCGGGTCGGTTACGAAACTCGAGCGCGAGTACCCCGCCACGATTCGGTACTACGAGCTGCTCGAAGGCGGCGCGCTCGGGTTCGAGCTCGCGGCGACGTTCTCCCTGCGGCCCGCCCTCTTCGGCATCACGATCGACGACTCCCGCGCGGAGGAGTCGTTCACCGTGTACGACCACCCTCGCGTGCGCATCTTCCGCAAGACGGAGGAGTGGGACGCCGAGCGAGCGCTGCGCCTCCTCTTGCAGGCGCATCCGGAGCGCGCCGTCAACCTCGTCCCGGCGCAGGGGAGAACGAACGGGCTGCAGTTCACCGCGGGGGAAGCGAGCGAACGCCAGACGGAAGGGAGCTTCTCCGAGGCGTTCCACGGGAGCTTCCTCGCCCGCGTCCCCGCCCTCAGCTGGTTCCTTTGGCTCCAGCTTCCCGCGCTGCTGGGGATTTCGGTCACCACGTGGCTGCTTCCCCGCTCGGCGGCGGCAGCGCTCGCCTTCGCGAAGGTCCTCGGTTTCTTGGCGCCGGGGCTGCTCGCCTGGCTCCTCGTCGCGTGGGGTGCGGCGCCGTTCTCGGCGGCGACCGCCTGGGCGAGCTGGGGCTTCGTGGCGGGGGCCTTCGCCGCCGTCAGCTGGCACCGCCGTGCGGTGCTGCGGCGCATCCTTCGGACGAGCTGGCCGGAGCTCGCGGTGGCGGAGGCGTGTTTCCTGATCGCGTTCGCCTGGTTCCTCACGCTCCGCTGGTTCAACCCAGACCTCTGGCACGACGTCTATGGGGGCGAGAAGCCGATGGAGCTCTCCTACTTCACGGCCATCGTCCGCTCCACCGAGCTACCCCCGTACGACCCTTGGTTCGCAGGCGGCAGCATGAACTACTACTACTTCGGCTGGTTCCTGGCGGGGGTGCCGACGCGGGCGCTCGGGCTCCTCCCGGAGGTGGCGTTCAACCTGGCGGTGCCGACCTTCGCCGGGCTCGCCGCGACGGCTGCGGCCGGCGCCGCCGCCGCGGTCATGAGCCTCGCGCGCCGCCCCGTGCCGCAGCGCTGGGTGGTCGTCGGGGCGGCAGCGAGCGCCTACTTCCTCGCCTTCGCGGGGAACCTCGACGCGGTCCACCAGCTGGTTGAGCGACTGCAGGGGGTGAGCAGCTGGCGTCCGCTCGCCGACGTGCCCGTCGTCGGGGGGGCAGCGGCGCTCCTCGGAGGGGTGTTCGAAGCGGCGGTGCGCGGCGCCGAACTGCCGCCGTTCGACTGGTGGCGGTCGAGCCGCGTCCACTTCGGCAGCTTCGACATCACCGAGTTCCCGTACTGGAGCTTCCTCTTCGCCGACCTCCACCCCCATCTGATGGACGCACCGTTCTTCACATCGCTTACGCTCCTCGTGGCAGGGTACGTCGGCGCCGCGTCGCGGCGTGAGCGGACGCGCGCCGTGCTCCTCGGAGCGCTCCTCGGGCTCTGGGTCGGCCTCATCCGAGCCGCGCACACGTGGGACTTCCCCACTGCGACGCTCATGGCCGCAGGCGGGTTCCTCGCAGCGGCCGTGCTCGGTGCCCGGTGGAGCACGCTCGCCGCGGCCGGCGTCGCCGCGCTCGCCGCCTACGCGTTGCCGCTCGCGCCGTTCGCGCGGGCGTTCGAGACGTTCGGCGCCGGCCTGCAGCGGGCGCCCGAGACCACTCCGCCGCAGCAGTTCGTCGCCCACTTCGGCGCGTTCCTCGCCGTCGGCGCCCTGTACCTCTCCGTGCGCGTGGCCGACGCCCGGAAGGACGCGGTGCCGCTCCCGCTCGTCGGACGGCCGTTCGACGTCGTGGGCCTCGTCCTCCTCGGCGTGGGCTCCGTCGCGCTCTCGCACCGGCTCGGCTACGGCACGGTAGCGCTCGGGATCGTCCTCATCTCGCTCCTCGGCATGCTCCTCTGGCACGAAGTGCGCCAGCCGTTTCCCGACGGGCTCCGAGCCGCCACCGCCGCGCTCTTTGCCTTCGCCACGGCGGTGGCCGTCGGCGTAGACGTCGTGACGTTGGAGAACGACATCGTTCGGATGAACACGGTGTTCAAGTTCTCCTTCCAGGCGTGGCAGCTGTTCGCGCTCGCCTCCGGCCTCGCGACGGCGGCGTTGGCGCAGGCGGCGGTGGGGGCGCTCCGCCGCCCCCGCAGCCGCGCACACGCCGTCTTCCTCCAGCTGGCGGCGGGAGCGGCCGGCCTCGCGCTGCTGTTCGCGACGAGCGCGTACATCTGGCAAGGCACCCCTGCCCGGCAGGCGGTTCGGTTCGACCCCGCGATCGGACCCACGCTGAACGGGTTCGCATTCATCCCCGCCGGCACGTTCCGCGAAGACCGGGGCACACCGGATCCGGCGGACGACGTGACGCTGCGGCTCGCTGAGGACTGGCCGCTCGCACAGTGGCTCCGCGCGAACGTTGCGGGCACCCCGGTGATCGTCGAAGCGCCCGCCGGCCTGTACCACTGGACCGCCCGCTTCAGCATGTTGACCGGACTCCCGAACGTCATCGGCTGGGACTGGCACGAGACCCAACAGCGTTGGGATTACGCCTCACTCGTCTCCCAGCGCGCGGCCGAGACGCGCAGCTTCTGGAGCACCCCCGACCCTTCGTTGGCACGGTGGTTCCTCTGGAAGCACGACGTCTCGTACGTGGTCGTGGGAACGACCGAGCGGGCGCTCGCCGACCCAGCCGTCCTCGAGCTGTTCGACCGTCTCCCCGAGCTGCGCGTCGTCTTCCGGAGCGGAGAGGGACGGATCTACGCTGTGGACCGGGAAGCCCTGGAGCGGACGGTTCTGGACGAGCTCGTGCGCCAGTACGAAGCAACGGTGGCTGGTACCGTAGACTGATCGGAGAGCCATGTTCGAGACGCTGACATCGAAGCTGCAGGACGCGTTCAAGCGGTTCGGAGCACGGGGGGTCGTCACGGAGGAGGACCTCGACCAGGCGCTGCGCGAGGTCCGCTTGGCGATGCTGGAAGCGGACGTGAACTTCCGCGTCGTGCGGGAGTTCACGAGCCGTGTACGGGAGAAGGCGCTCGGCGCCGAGGTGCTCAAGTCGCTGACGCCCGCCCAGCAGGTCGTCGACATCGTCCACCAGGAGCTCATCCACGTCCTGGGCGACGAGGCGCCGGCGCTCGCCACGGCGCCGGAGCCGCCGACGATCATCATGCTCGTCGGCCTCCAGGGGTCGGGGAAGACGACGACGGCGGCGAAGCTCGCCTACCACCTCCAGCGGCAGCGGAAGCGCCCCTACCTCGCCGCTTGCGACGTCTACCGTCCTGCGGCCGTCGACCAGCTGGTGACGCTCGCGCGCCAGCTCGAGATCCCCGTGCACCACGAGGGCACGGACGTTCCGCCCCAGCAGATCGCGAGGAACGCGCTGGAGAAGGCGAAGCGGGCGGGAGCGACCCACCTGATCGTCGACACCGCCGGACGGCTCCACATCGATGAGGCGATGATGGCCGAGGTGGCGGAGCTGCGGCAGCTTCTCCAGCCGCACGAAGTGCTCTTCGTCGCCGACGCGATGACCGGGCAGGACGCCGTCAACGCGGCGAAGGAGTTCCACGAGAAGGTCGGCGTGACGGGCGTCGTCCTGACGAAGATGGACGGCGACGCCCGCGGCGGCGCGGCCCTCTCGATCCGCGCCGTGCTCGGCGTCCCCATCAAGTTCGTCGGCGTGGGCGAACGCCCCGATGCCCTTGAGCCGTTCTATCCGGAGCGCATCGCGAGCCGCATCCTCGGCATGGGCGACCTCCTGACGCTCATCGAGAAGGCGAAGGAGACGATGGGCGAGGAGGACGCGAGCAAGTTCGCTGAGAAGCTGCGGAAGGGCACCTTCGACCTCCAGGACTTCATCGAGCAGCTCCGCCGGGTTCGGCAGATGGGGCCGCTCGGGCAGCTCGTTCAGATGCTCCCGGGCTTCAACCGCATCAAGGCGCAGCTCGGGGTGGCGGAGATCGACGACGAGTTCTTCAAGCACGCGGAGGCGATCGTGCTCTCGATGACTCCGTGGGAGCGCAGGCATCCGGAGAAGATCGACGGCCGCCGGCGCCGGCGGATCGCCCGGGGCAGTGGGACCACGCCCCAGGAGGTGAACCAGCTCCTGAAGCAGTTCTTCGAAGCACGGAGGCTGGCGAAGCAGATCACCACCGGGCGGTTCCCGGTCCTCCCCGGTATGCGCTGAGCGGCGGGCTACCGTCAACGGCTGTGAGCGGGCACACTGGAGGCACGAAGCCGAACTCCGACGCGGCAGTACGTACGAGGGGACGATGCTGAAGATTCGCCTACGGCCAACGGGAAAGAAGAAGCAGCACTACTTCCGTGTGGTAGTGGCTGATTCGCGAGCCAAGCGGGACGGCGCCTTCGTCGAGATTCTCGGCTGGTACGACCCCCATACCGACCCGCCGACGGCGCACCTGAAGGAGGAGCGCGTGCGGGAGTGGCTCCAGAAGGGAGCGCAACCGTCGGAGGCGGCGGCGAAGGTCCTCCGGCGGGCGGGGATCCTCCAGCCGGAGGCCGCGAAGGCGGGCAGCGAAGCGGGGGCGTGACCCGTGGCTGCCACCCGCATGGGCCAGCTCATCGAATACCTCGCCAAGGCGCTCGTCGATGACCCGGAAGCGGTTCGCGTCGAGGAGCGAGAAGAGGGAGACCGCGTCGTCGTACGGCTGGACGTTGCCGAAGACGACTGGGGAAAGGTCATCGGTCGAGGCGGGAGGGTCGCGGAGGCCATGCGCTCCCTCCTCAAAGCTGCCGCCGTCCGGGAAGACCGCCGCGTCCGGCTCGAGATCGGCGACTGAGATGCGGGAGCCCCGCGAGGGGTACACCGCCGTCGGGCGTGTCCTTCGTCCCCACGGGATCCGCGGCGAGCTGCGGGTAGCGGCGTTCCACTCCTCCGGCGTGAACCTCCAGCCGGGACGCCGCGTCTGGATCGGAGAGCGCACCTTCCGAATCCGTCGCGCGCGGCGGGACCGGGATGCGTGGCTGCTCGCGCTCGAGGGGCTGACGACGCGCACCGAAGCCGAATCCGTGCGTGGCGCGCTGCTGGAGGTCCCGGACGAGGAGCTGCAGCGGGACGACGAGGACTCCTTCTTCGTCTTCGAACTCGTGGGCCTCGATGTCCTCACCGACGAAGGCGAGCGGCTCGGCGAGGTGGTCGACGTCCTCGCCACCGGGGCGAACGACGTCTTCGTGGTCCGACACGGCGAGCGCGAGCTGCTCGTCCCCGCCATCGGGGACGTCGTCCGCCAGGTCGATCTCGAAGCGCGCCGCATCGTCATCACCCCTCTGCCAGGCCTGCTCGACGATCCGGCATAACCCTTAGACGAGGGATTGAAACCCTCTATAGCAGAGGCGTAGACTGTCGCCGGGTCCCGGCGGGGTGGCCCCGGCGGAGCCCATCGAGAACACGCTTGGGAGAGGGGTCCTTGCACATGGCGAAAGCGAACGCGCTCCAGGCGGTGGCCGATTGCGTCCATCACTGGATCCTTGAGCCGCCGCGCGGCGAACTGACCTTCGGGCGGTGCAAGAAGTGCGGCAAGGAGCGCCACTTCACGGGCGAGACGAGCTACCGCATCGGACGGGGCTCCTCCCACAAGACCTGAGCGTGGGCCCTCGGGACGGGCAGCATCGGAAATTGACTGGCGAGAAAGCCGCTTCCTACGATGGAAGCGGTTTTCCACTTCTCGGCATCAGGTGGGGACGTAGCTCAACTGGGAGAGCGCAGCACTCGCATTGCTGAGGTCAGGGGTTCGAGTCCCCTCGTCTCCACCAAATCCCCCACATGCTTCGAGCTCCACTCCCGCTCCTTCTCCTCCTCGCCGCCATTCCGCTCACCGTGTACGTCGCCGTCGTGAAGGCACCGATCCCCGGCGACGTGGAGCTGGCGCGGGCGACCCAGACCGTCGGCGGCCTCGAGCTGCTCGCGGAGGCAGTGAACTGGGCGGGCGACCTCCGCTGGATCCCCGCGGCCGCCTTCTACGGCGTGTGGCTCGCCCGCAGCGAACCCGGAACGCGGCGAGGAGTCGTCTGGAGCGGCGTGGCGCTTCTCGTCCTCCAGGGCGGCAGTCAGGTGCTGAAGATCGTCGTCGACTCCCCGCGCCCATCGCCGGAGTACGGGATCGCCGTCGACCGGGCGCGGGCGAGCGGCGGGTTCCCGAGCGGCCACGTGTACGGGGACGTCCTCACCTACGGCGCGCTGATCGTCTTCGCCCCTGCCGTCGCGGGGAGGTGGTCCCCGCCGATACAGGCGGCGTCCGCGGCCGTCATCCTCCTCGCGGGGTGGGCTCGGGTGTACGTCGGCGCGCACTGGCCGAGCGACGTCATCGGCGGCTACCTCTGGGGCGCGGTCGCCCTCGCGGCGGTGGTCGCGGTGTCCCGGCGCTCCCTCCTTCCCCGGGCCGGTGCTACGATGGCTGCCGAGTTGCGGCACCGGCGTTGCGAGGGCTTGCAGGCCGGAGACCCACGACCCAACGAGCGCCAGGAGAGCGATTCCCGATGACCGAACCAACGACTGCACCGTCGATTGCCGAAGCGCGACTGAAGGAGCTCGAGGAACGGAAGGCCGCCGCCCGCCAGGGCGGAGGCCTGAAGCGGATCGAAGCGCAGCACGCGCGGGGCAAGCTCACCGCCCGCGAGCGGCTCGACCTCCTCCTCGACCCAGGAACCTTCGAGGAGCTCGACATGCTCGTCCGACCCCGGGGCGCGGCCGGCGGGGACCTGCCGACTGAGGCGGTAGTCAGCGGCTGGGGGAAGATCGACGGCCGCCCCGTGTACGTCTTCGCCTACGACTTCACTGTCCTCGGCGGGTCCCTGAGCGAGGCGGTCGCGGAGAAGATCCTCAAGGTCATGGACCTGGCGATGATGACCGGCGCCCCCGTCATCGGCATCCAGGACTCCGGCGGAGCGCGCATCCAGGACGGCCCCGAGAGCCTGCGCGGCTTCGGTGAGATCTTCGCGATGAACACGCTCGCGAGCGGGGTCATCCCGCAGATCTCGGTCATCATGGGCCCGTGCGCCGGCGGCGCCGTCTACAGCCCTGCGATCACCGACTTCGTCTTCATGACCGAGGGCATCGGCCAGATGTACATCACCGGCCCCGACGTGATCCGGGCAGTGACGGGCGAGGAGGTCACCCACGAAGAGCTCGGCGGCGCGGAGGCGCACGCGACGCGGTCGGGCGTCGCCCACTTCGCGATCCCCGGCGAGGCGGAGACCCTCGCCGAGGTGCGGAGGCTCCTCTCCTTCCTCCCCTCCAACAACGCGGAAGACCCCCCGGTCTACCCGACCGACGACGACCCGAACCGCACCTCGGAGGACCTGCTGACGATCGTGCCGGGTGAACCGAACCGTCCGTACGACGTCCGCGAGGTGATCTACCGCATCGTCGACGACGGCGACTTCATGGAGGTCCACGAACGCTGGGCCCCGAACATCGTCGTCGGCTTCGCTCGCATGAACGGGCGAACGGTCGGCGTAGTGGCGAACCAGCCGCTCCACCTCGCCGGCTCGCTGGACATCAACGCGAGCCGGAAGGCGGCGCGCTTCGTGCGATTCTGCGATTGCTTCAACATCCCCCTCGTCACCCTCGTCGACGTCCCCGGCTACCTCCCCGGCGTCAGCCAGGAATACGGCGGCATCATCACCCACGGCGCGAAGCTGCTGTACGCCTACAGCGAGGCCACGGTGCCGAAGGTCTCGGTCATCCTCCGGAAGGCGTACGGGGGCGCGTACCTCGTGATGTCCAGCAAGCACCTCCGCGGCGACATCAACTTCGCCTGGCCGACGGCGGAGGTGGCGGTCATGGGGCCGGACGGGGCCGTCAACATCGTCTACCGGGAGGAGATCGCGAAGGCGGCCGACCCGGAGGCGCGGCGGCAGGAGCTCATCGCCGAGTACCGGGCGAGGTTCGCCAACCCGTACATCCCGGCCGGGCGCGGCTTCGTCGACGACGTCATCGACCCGCGCGAGACGCGCCCGAAGATCATCCGCGCCCTCGAGATGCTGGAGAACAAGGTCGATCGGAACCCTCCGAAGAAGCACGGCAACATCCCGCTCTAGCGAGCGAACCAGGGAGTCACCCGAGGGGCATCGGGGAGTCACCCGATGCCCCTCCGCTCTGTTCGCGGCGACGATCGGCCGGAGAGCCGAAGGAGGAGGGCCAGTGCCGGCCGAACCGCAGCGTCGCTGCCCGGACGTCCTCGAATCGCTGCCGCCGCTGCCGCCGGTCGCGCTCCGCGTCGTGCAGGTCACGCAGGACCCGCGCGCGTCGGCGGCGGACCTCGCCACCGTCGTCGCGAGCGACCCCGCCCTCTCGGCGCGCATCCTCCGTGTGGCGAACTCCGCCGCGTACCGTGCGGTGCAGGAGGTGACGTCGGTCCAGGCGGCGTTGGTTCGTCTCGGCTTCGTGCAAGCGCGGAACATCGCTCTGAGCGCGGCCCTCACTGGCGCCTATGCGCCGGATCAGCGGAACGCCCTCTTCCGGATCGACGAGTTCTGGCGGCACTCGCTGGCGGTTGCATTCCGCTCGGCCGAACTCGCCGCCCAGCGGCCGCAGCTCGACGTCCCCACCGCCTTCACCGCGGGGCTCCTCCACGACATCGGCCGGCTCGCCCTGTACTACGCCGACCCGGCAGGCATGGACCAAGCGGTGGCCGCCGTCCTCGCCGGCACGGCCACCCTCGAGGCAGCGGAGCTCGCCGAGACCGGCTACCGCCACGGAGACGTGGGCGGCGCGCTCTGCCGCCGCTGGGGGCTCCCGGAGCGGATCGCGGAAGCAGCCGCCGGGCACCACGACCACAAACCTTCCTCTGCCTACGCGGCGCTCGTTGCCGAGGCGGACGGGTTCTGTACCGCCGCCGGGTTCCTTCCCGGGTACGTGCTTCCGCCCGCTGCCGGTACGAAGCGCGCTTGGCCGCCGGCGGCCGAGGGACTCGCCCGGCAGGTCGAAGGCCTCATGCAGCTCATCTGCGAGCCCGCGGTCGGCGTGCGGCGCTGAGCCTCCCGCGCGCCGAAGTGCCCGGAACGAAGGACCGTGGTAGCATGCCTGCAGCCCCGCTTTCTACGGGCCGCACGACATCCCACGGAACCGGCAGGCACGGATGGGCAGAGTTCGCATCACGGAGACCGCAATCCGCGACGGCCACCAGTCGCTCATCGCCACCCGCATGCGGACCGAGGACATGATCCCGGTGCTCGAGCTGATGGACGAAGTCGGCTACCACAGCATCGAGTGCTGGGGCGGTGCGACGTTCGACACCTGCTTGCGGTTCCTCCACGAAGACCCCTGGGAGCGGCTGCGGGAGATCAAGCGCCGGCTGAAGAAGACCCCCACGCAGATGCTCCTCCGCGGCCAGAACGCCGTCGGCTACCGCCACTACGCCGACGACGTGGTTCGGGAGTTCTGCGAACGCGCCGTCGAGAACGGGATGGACATCTTCCGCATCTTCGACGCGCTGAACGACACCCGGAACCTGGAGACGGCGTTCGAGGCGGTGAAGCGAGCGGGCGGCCACGTCCAGGGGGCCATCTGCTACACCGTGAGCCCTGTGCACACCATCGACTACTTCGCGGACGTGGCGAAGCGGATGGTGGAGATGGGCGCCGATTCGCTCTGCATCAAGGACATGGCCGGGCTCCTCAGCCCGGGCATGGCCGCGAAGCTCGTCGCCCGGCTGAGGCAGGACCACCCGAACATGCTCATCCAGATGCACTGCCACGACACGTCCGGCTACTCCGAGATGGCGTACCTGATGGGCGTCCAGGCGGGTGCCGACGTCATCGACTGCGCGATCTCGGCCTTCGCCGGCGGCACCTCCCAGCCGGCAACGGAGACGCTCGTGGCCGCCCTCCGCGAGTTCCCCGAGCTCGACCCGGGGCTCGATCTCGAGCTCCTCGGCAAGCTCGCCGACTACTTCCGGGAGGTCCGGAAGCGGTACTGGAAGTACGAAAGCAACCTCCTCGGCGTTGACGCCGGCGTCCTCCGGCATCAGGTCCCCGGCGGGATGATCTCGAACCTCGTCGGGCAGCTGCGCGAGCAGGGCGCCGAGCACCGGCTGCAGGAGGTGTTGGAGGAGAACGCCCGCGTGCGCGCCGACCTCGGCTATCCGCCGCTCGTGACGCCGAGCTCGCAGATCGTCGGCACCCAGGCAGTGCTCAACGTGCTCACCGGAAAGCGGTACGGCACGGTGACGCGGGAAACGAAGAACCTCGTGAAGGGCCTCTACGGCCGCACGCCCGCTCCCATCGACCCGGAAGTCCAGAAGCTCGTCCTCGGAGACGAGAAGCCGATCGACCACCGGCCGGCTGACGACCTCGAGCCAGAGCTTGAGAAGGCGAAGGCGGAGATCGGCGACCTCGCCGAGTCGCCGGAGGACGTCCTGAGTTACGTCATGTTCCCGGGCCCGGCGAAGGAGTTCTTCCAGTGGCGTCGCGAAGGAGGAGGCCCCGAGCGGGAGCTCGTGGCAGCGGTCGCGGCCGCCCTCGCTTGGCGCCCGCCCAGCGCCCAGGCGGCGCGGGTGCTCGCCAACGGCGCCCAGGCGGCTCCCCCTCCCGGCAACCTCTGGCGCCAGTTCGGTCGCCTCCGGCAGATGCGGTAGGAGGAAATCACGTGGCGAAGATCACGATCGGTGGTCGGACCTACGAGGTCGAGGTGCGCGGCGACACGGTGGTCGTCGATGGGCACGAGATCCAGGTCCGCGTGCGTGAGGACGAGAATGCGCTCATCGTTCGCGCTGGAGGCGTCCCGTACCGCATCGAGCTCCCTCCGGAGCACGAGCGCGTCAGCGGCATGACGATCTCCATCGACTACCGCCCGTTCACCGTCGAGTGGGAGGGCGCCCTCCTCCCCGGCGCGCCGCGCCCCAGCGCCCGCCCGGCAGGGGCGCCGGCTGCGGGCGGACGCGAACGCACGGCGGCCGCCAGCGGCGCCGTCACAGCGCAGATCGCCGGCCGCATCGTCCGCGTGAATGTGAAGCCCGGGGACACCGTGAAGGCCGGCGACGTGCTCCTCGTCCTGGAAGCGATGAAGATGGAGAACGAGATCAAGGCCCCGAAGGACGGCACCGTGCGGGAGGTGCTCGTGAGCGAAGGGGCCCGAGTCGCCGAGGGCGATCCGCTCGTCGTCATCGAGTGAGCTCCCGATGATCCCGCCGGACGACGGAGCGGGGTCCGAGCGCCGCCCGGCGACCCGCGAAGAGCGAAGGCGGTTCCCCGGCTCTCGCGCGAGCGTTCGGTCGGAGACGGCCTCCGCTCCGTGACCGGAGATCGAAGGACGGGTAGACTCGAAGCGACCATCGAGGAGGAGTCACCAGGTGACGCTTCGCTACCTCCGCGACCAGCGGCACGATGCCACGGTGCAGGAGATCGCGCGGGTCAAGTTCCCCTACCCGAACGATGATCACCCCGAGCTGGAGACGATCGTCAACGAGCCGGAACCGAAGGTCTCCGTCGGCCACGCCGACGATGGTTCCGAGCTCTTCCCCGACATCGTCGTCCTCCGGCGCCCCGGCCTCTGGCTGGAGATGATGGCGGAGGTAGAGACGCGCGACACGGTGAACGAAGAGAGCGCGCAGCGGGAGTGGCTCCCTTTCTCCCGGGTGGGCCGGCTGTACCTGTACGTGCCCGTCGGGACCGTCGAGGAGACGAAGAGGCTCTGCAAGAAGTACGGCATCAAGGTGGCGGGCATCCGCACCTGGCGCTTCCGCCCCGTTTGGGGCCTGGAGGTCGTGGAGGTCTGAGCTGGTGACCGGCACGGCGCCGCCCGGGCGCCTCCACATCTTCATCGACGTCGACCACACAATCGTCCTCGCGACGCCGCGGGGGCCCGTCCTCCGGCCGCACGTCCATCACGCCCTCGCGAGGCTGCGCGCCGCCGGGCACACGCTCCACCTCTGGTCCGCGGGGGGTGCCGAGTACTGCGCGAAGGTCGCCGAACGGTACGGACTCCGCCCCTACCTCGAGGGCTGTCACGACAAGGACCCGCGCGTCCAGCCTCGCCCCGACTTCATCGTCGATGACGACGCGTACCTCGTGAGCAAGTACGGGGGCTTCGCGGTCACCCCCTACCGTGCCGTCGACCCGGATGACCGCGCTTTCCTCGACCTCCTCGCTGCCCTCGAAGAGCTCGGTCACCTGTAGGCGCATGGCGAGGGTCCTCCTCGTCGATCCGTTCCTCGAAGGAAGCCACCGCGCGTGGGCCGACGGTCTCGCGGCGTACTCAGAGCACGAGGTCGTGCAGCTCGGGCTGGAAAACGGCTCGTGGCGCGAGCGGATGCGCCGCGGCAGCCAGCTGCTGGCGGAACGAGCCGCGGCCGAAGAGATCTCCGCCGACGTCCTCTTGGTGACCGACATGCTCGACCTGCCAGTGTTCCTCGCCCTCACGCGTCCCCGCTTCAGCCGCGTGCCGATCCTGGCCTACTTCCACGAGAACCAGTTCACCTACCCGCGCATCCGGCAGGAGCGGCTGAACTCGTGGTTTGGCCAGATGAACTACGCGACCGCGCTCGCTGCCGACGTCGTGGCGTTCAACTCGGAATTCCACCGGACCGAGTTCCTCCGCGCATTGCGCGCGTTTGAGTCGATACCGAACAACTGGTACCGGCCTGGGTCGGCCGACGTGATCGAGCGGAAGTCGATCGTCCTGCCGCCAGGCATCGACCTCCGGCCATTGGAGCTTCCCGAACCGGTCCCACGGAACGAGCGGCAGATCGTCTGGAACGCACGCTGGGAGTTCGACAAGGGCCCCACCATGCTCGCACGCCTCCTCACGCGGCTCGTAGCGGAGGGCGTGCGGTTCACGGTGGCGCTTGCGGGCGATCCGGGGCCGAACCCGGACCGGTCCCTCTTCGCCCTGCGCGATGCGCTCGGCGAGCGCGTCGTCCACTTCGGCTTCGCGCCCGACCGGCGCCAGTACGCGCGTCTGCTCTGGAGCAGCGGCGTCGTCCTCAGCACGGCGCGGCACGAGTTCTTCGGCCTGGGGTTCCTCGAAGCCATGGCGTGCGGGTGCGTGCCGCTGGCGCCGGCAGCGCAGAACTACCCCGACATCGTCCCGGAGGAATGGCACGGCCGCTGCCTGTACGCGGACGAAGAGGAGGCGGCGGAGAAGATCGCGGCCGTCCTCGACGACCCGCCGCCGCGCGAGCCGTTCCGCGCCGCCGCCGCTGCCTACGACTGGGAGCGGGTCGCACCGCGGTGGGACGCGCTCTTCGGCGCGCTCTTGGGTGCGGGAGCGGGCATCGGGTAGGGTGGAGGCAGGGATGGACGAGCGCCTGCAGTCCCGAGCCGTCGAACCTGCGGCTTCGGCTTCCGGGCCCGCTCGGCTCCGTGAGCTCGCCGTCGACGCCTGGAGGTGGGTACGGCGCGCGTGGCACGGGGCGCCGGTGGCGCTTCGCGCTCCCGTGCTCACCCTCTGGCGCGCCGCGCGATGGTACTCACAGGACCAAGCGAGCATCTACGCGGCGGCGATCGCCTACTATGCGCTCTTCTCGATGGTCCCGCTCGCAGTCATCACCCTCTCCATCCTCGGGCTCATCCTGCCGCCACAGCGGGTGGTGGACTTCGCGCTCACGCAGCTGCCGCTGGAGCAGACGAGCGACGTGGAGGAGAACGTCCGGCGCCTGGTCCGTCAGGCGCGGGACCTCTCGCCGGCGGGGCTGGGCATCGGTGCGGTCGGACTCCTCTGGTCCGCTTCCGGCGTCTTCTCCGCCGTCCGCAGAGGGCTGAACGCCACGAGCCACCGCACGAAATCTCGGCCGTACTGGCACGAGAAGCTCGTCGACTTCGCGCTCGTCCCCGCGCTCGCGCTCCTCATCGCCACCTCGCTCGGCCTCACGGCGCTCGCCCAGGTCATCGTCGCCCAGGTGGAAGAGCTGGGACCGATTCCGATCCCGACGTCAGACCTCGCGCGCTGGGCATCGATCCTGGCGGCGGCAGCGGTCTCCTTCCTGATGTTCGCCATGCTGTACCGGTACGTGCCCTCCTCGCGGCCGGAGTGGAAGGAGGCGCTCGCCGGCGCCGCCTGCGCGACCGTCCTCTTCGAGCTCACGAAGAACGTCGCGGCCTACATCCTCTCTTTCGCGGCCGTCGGAGAGAACGCGAGCGTGTACGCCGGGTTCGGCACCGCGATGGTGTTCCTCTTCTGGGTCATGCTGAACGCGAGTATCATGCTGTTCGGAGCGGAGTTCGGACGTGCTGTCGGGAGCACACTGTCGGAGTTCCGGTCGCGTGAAGCCAGCGGCTAGCCGCGAAGCGCGCCGGTGTCCATCGAGGCCCTTGATGGCGCCCATCGACGTTGCCGTACTTTCGCAACAATAATGTCGAAAAAGCTTGTGGTCCGGGCACGGGTCCCGTAGACTGAGTTCCGTGGAAGGAACACGGGATCGGGTGCTGCGGCTGGTCGTCGAGCGCCGTGAGGCGCGCGTCGAGGAGCTGGCGGAGGCGCTAGGCATCTCCGTCGCCGCTGTGCGGCGGCACCTCGACAATCTGCGCGCCGACGGGCTCGTATCGGTGCAGCCGACGAAGCAGCCTACGGGCCGCCCGTACTACAAGTACGTGCCGACGGAGGCTGCGATCGAAGCCGTCCGGCACACGTACGTCGACCTCCTGCAGCGGCTCCTGCAGTGCCTCGGCGAGCGCGAGGACGTCGCCTCCGCCGTAGCCTCGGCGGTCGCCGAGGCGGTCGCGGAGCGGCACCGGGCCGAGGTCGGCGCGGTCGACCCCTTGGCACGGGTGGCGGAGGTGACGGAGAGCCTGCGGCGCGAGGGGATCCTCGACAGCTGGCGGGCGCAGGGCGACGAGATCCACCTCATCAACGGGGTGTGCCCGTACCGGCAGGTCGCCGAGCACTCCCGGCTCCCGTGTGAGAGCGACCGGCGGGCGATCGAGCTCCTGCTCGGCACGTCGGTCGAGCAGATCCACCGGATCGTCGACGGCGGCGCGGTGTGCGAGTACGTCGTGCGCGTTCCCAGCGCTGCCGACCCGATGGAAACCGTGAGCACGAAGTAGGGAGTGAACATGACGCCGTTGCTCGAGATTCGAGACCTGCACGCCGGGGTAGAAGGGAAGGAGATCCTGCGCGGGATCTCGCTCACCATCAACCCAGGCGAGATCCACGCCATCATGGGCCCGAACGGGTCCGGGAAGAGCACGCTCGCGAACGTGCTCATGGGCAACCCGAGCTACCAGGTGACCGCGGGGGACATCTTCCTCGCTGGTCAGCGCATCAACGACCTCTCGCCCGACGAGCGGGCGCGGCTCGGGCTCTTCCTGGCCTTCCAGTATCCGGTGCCGGTGCCGGGCGTGACGCTCGTCAACTTCCTCCGGCAGGCAGTGAACGCCGTACGCGGCGAGGAGGTCCCGGTCCGCGAATTCCGTGAGCTGCTCTTCGAGAAGATGGACCTCCTGAAGATGGATCGCGACTTCGCCCGGCGATACCTGAACGACGGCTTCAGCGGCGGCGAGAAGAAGCGCGCGGAGATGCTGCAGATGGCGGTGTTGCAGCCGAAGATGGCCGTCCTCGACGAGACGGACTCCGGGCTAGACATCGACGCGCTCCGCACCGTCGCCGAGGGCGTCAACCGGATCATGAATCCGGAGATGGGCCTCCTGCTCATCACCCACTACCAGCGGTTGCTGAACTACATCCGACCGCACTTCGTACACGTCCTCATCGACGGTCGGATCGTGAAGTCCGGCGGGCCAGAGCTCGCCGAAGAGCTCGAAGCTCGCGGCTACGAAGGGCTCGAGGCTGAGCTCGCCGCGAGCGGCAGCTGAAGGAGGGAGCGACATGAGCTCGATTCCAGTCATTCGGGAAGAGGGTTACAAGTGGGGCTTCTACGACCCCGTCGAGGCGGTCTACAAGGCGAAGCCCGGCTTGAGCCACGAGATCATCGACATCATCTCCGACATCAAAGGCGAGCCCCAGTGGATGCGCGAGTTCCGCCATCGCGCCCTCGACATCTTCTGGCAGAAGCGGAACCCGCCCTGGGGCAGCCCTGAGCTGGAGAAGATCGACTTCGACTCCATCCACTACTACGTCCGCGCCGCTGACCGGGACGCCACCTCCTGGGACGACGTGCCGGAGTACATCCGGCGGACGTTCGACCGGCTCGGCATCCCGGAGGCAGAGCAGAAGTACCTCGCCGGTGTCGGAGCCCAGTACGACTCCGAGGTCGTCTACCACAACATCCGCAAGGACCTCGAGGCGAAGGGCGTGATCTTCCTCGGCATGGACCAGGGGCTGAAGGAGCACGAGGAGCTCGTCCGCGAGTACTTCGGGACGGTCGTGCCCCCTGCCGACAACAAGTACGCCGCGCTGAACAGCGCCGTCTGGTCCGGCGGCTCCTTCATCTACGTGCCGCCCGGAGTGAAGGTCGAGATCCCGCTCCAGGCGTACTTCCGAATCAACAGCGAGGCGATGGGCCAGTTCGAGCGGACTCTCATCATCGCCGACGAGGGAAGCCAGGTCCATTACGTCGAGGGATGCACCGCCCCCATCTACTCGCGCGACTCCCTCCATGCGGCGGTGGTGGAGATCATCGTCAAGCGCGGCGCCCGCGTCCGCTACACGACGATCCAGAACTGGTCGAACAACGTCTACAACCTCGTCACGAAGCGCGCCGTCGCCTACGGCGAAGCGGTGATGGAGTGGGTGGACGGGAACCTCGGCTCGAAGCTCACGATGAAGTACCCGAGCGTGTTCCTCATGGAGCCCGGGGCCCACGGCGAGATCCTCTCCCTCGCCTTCGCCGGCGCCGGCCAGCACCAGGACGCGGGCGGGAAGATCATCCACGCCGCCCCGTACACGACCTCGACGATCGTCTCGAAGTCCCTCAGCAAGGACGGCGGCCGCACGAGCTACCGCGGTCTCCTGAAGGTGTACGAGGACTGCCACCACGTGAAGGCGAAGGTGCGGTGCGACGCGCTCCTGCTCGACGAGACCTCCCGCTCCGACACGTACCCGACGATGGAGATCGACGCGCCCGACGTGCACATCGAGCACGAGGCGTACGTGTCGAAGGTGAGCGAGGACCAGCTCTTCTACCTCCAGAGCCGGGGGCTCACTGAGGACGCGGCGGCGAAGATGATCGTCAACGGCTTCGTCGAGCCGATCGTGAAGGAGCTCCCGATGGAGTACGCGGTGGAGCTGAACCGGCTCATCGAGCTGCAGATGGACGGCGCGCTCGGGTAATCCCGGAGCGCCTTCGGGGGCAGGGGGCGAGGCGGTCGGGAT
>ERZ795042.275-NODE-275-length-46997-cov-21.590750_pt1 | contig 46997 bp, 49 predicted proteins | sample MGYA00375126_ERZ795042 | MGnify/ENA primary metagenome ERZ795042 (study PRJEB30171, sample SAMN05518105) | compost metagenome | isolation source: Feedstock adapted compost from Newby Island compost facility, Milpitas, CA | place: USA:Newby Island compost facility...
AGCGCGGCGAGGAAGTCGTCTACTTCCGCCGCAAGGTCCTCGTGCCGAAGCGGAACCCCGGCTTCTCGAACCAGCAGGCGGAGCAGCAGGGCTGAGGAGTCGCGCGGGCAGGGGCCGCGCGATCCGGCGGCCCCTGCCCGTTCGAGGCTTCGCGAACCTCCGCGCGGCAGCCGCCTGTCACCCTGAGAGCTGGCGCAGCGCCGCGCGGCCCGCGTAGCGGGCGTCCTCGCCGAGCTCGTCCTCGATCTCCAGCAGGCGGTTGAACTTCGCCGTCCGCTCCCCTCGTGCCGGCGCGCCCGTCTTGATCTGGCCGCACCCCACCGCCACGGCGAGGTCGGCGATGAACGTGTCCTCGGTCTCGCCGGAGCGGTGGCTGACGATCGTGCGCCAGCCGGCGCGGTGGGCGAGCTCGATCGCCTCCAGCGCCTCGGTGAGGGTGCCGATCTGGTTCACCTTCACGAGGAGCGCGTTCGCCGCCTTCCGCTCGATGGCGAGGCGAATCCGCTCCGGGTTCGTGACGAGGAGGTCATCGCCGACGAGCTGGCAGCGTTCCCCGAGCCGCTCGGTGAGGAGCCGCCACCCCTCCCAGTCATCCTCCGCGAGCCCGTCCTCGATGGACCTCACCGGATACCGCTCGACCCACTCCTCCCAGAGGCCAACCATCTCCGCGCTGGAAAGCGTCCGCCCTTCCTTCGGCAGCCGGTACTGGCCGCCTTCGTACAGCTCGCTCGTCGCCGGGTCGAGGGCGAGCACGACCTGCTCCCCTGGGCGGTAGCCGGCCCGCTCGATGGCCTCGAGCACGAGCTGCACCGCTGCCTCGTTTCCCGAGAGGGAGGGAGCGAAACCGCCCTCGTCGCCGACCGAGGTCGCATACCCGCGCTCGTGCAGGAGATCCCGGAGCGCGTGGTAGATCTCGACCCCCGCCCGGAGGCCCTCCCGAAAAGAGTCGAGCCCCACGGGCATCACCATGAACTCCTGGAAGTCGGTGGAGTCGAGGGCGTGCTTGCCGCCGTTAAGGATGTTGAACATCGGGACGGGAAGGGTGCGCGCGTTCGCTCCGCCGAGGTACCGATACAGCGGCAGCCCGTACGAGTCCGCCGCAGCGGCCGCTACGGCGAGGGACACGGCGAGCGTTGCGTTCGCGCCGAGCCGCGACTTGTTCGGCGTGCCGTCGAGCTCGCAGAGGATACGGTCGACCTCGGCCTGCTCGGTCGCGTCCAGTCCCTCGAGCGCGTCCGCGATCTCCCCGTTGATGGCGTCCACCGCCTGCGTGACACCCTTGCCCCGGTACCTGCGCGGATCCCCGTCCCGCCGCTCGACCGCCTCGTGCGTGCCGGTCGAGGCGCCGGACGGAACCGACGCGACCCCCACGCTTCCGTCCGCGAGGACGACGCGAGCACGGACCGTCGGGTTGCCGCGAGAGTCGATGATCTCGAGCGCGGTGATAGTGTCGATGAGCATGCTCAGTCCTTCCTCCGGGCGAGTCGCTCGCAGAAGTCCACCGCCTCTTCGGGCGTCTCACAGGGGACGATGGGGACGGCCTCCCCGTCCGGCGTCGTGAGCTGCCAGGTGCGGAGGCCGGCGACCGGGCGTCCGGCGATGAACGCGAAGGCGATTTCCGAGAGCGTCCCGTACCGTCCTCCGATGGCGACGAGCGCCTCCGCCGTCCGGGCGATGATCGCGTTCCGGGCAAAGCCGATCCCGGTGATGATCGGGAACTCGACGTACTCGTTGGCGTCGGAGGCATCCTCGCCGGGGAGGATCCCAATCGTGTGGCCGCCGGCCTCCCGCGCCCCTCGGCAGGCGGCGCGCATCACCCCTCCTCGCCCGCCGCAGACGAGGACGTGCCCGCGCCTCCCGATCTCCCGCCCGACTTCGTAGGCGAGCTGCTCCTCCTCCGGCGTGGCCTGCTCGCCGCCGATGACCCCGATGATCACCGCTTCACCTCGGGCGCGTCCTCGAGCGGGATGAGGGCCTCCGGACTCGGCAGGTAGTCGATGTAGAGGATGCCGTTGATGTGGTCGATCTCGTGCTCGAGCGCCTGCGCGAGGAGGTCGTTCTCCGCCTTGATGCGGACTTCCTTCCCCGTCTTCGGGTCGATGCCCTTGGCCACGACCTTCACGGAGCGGGTGATCTCGCCTCGGAAGCCTGGAACCGAGAGACACCCCTCGTCGACACGCCGCTCGCCCGAGCGCTTGACGATCTCCGGGTTCACGAGCGCGATCGGCTCGTGCCCGGGGACGTCGATGACGATGACCCGCAGCGGCACCCCGATCTGCGGCGCCGCCAGCCCGACGCCCGGGGCGTCGTACATCGTCTCCCACATGTCCTCGATCAGCTTGTGGATGGAGCTGTCGATCACCCGGACGCGCTTCGCCTTCTCCCGAAGGACCGGATCGCCTGCTCGGCGGATAGGAAGGATGGCCACAGGCTCTCCCCTCAGCTACTGAACCTGGTGGAACAGTGTATCGGCCGTGCCGGCTGTGCGCCGCGGTTTCCTCGAAACCGGAGTTTCGTGTACCTTAGGAGCTGTCGACGCGGCCCCGTGGTGTAGCGGTTAACATGCCACCCTGTCAAGGTGGAGATCGGCGGTTCGAATCCGCTCGGGGTCGCCAGGAAGCAGCACCACGGGCCCGCTCGTGCGAGCGGGCTCGGTTCGTTCTCCGGCCCATCGACCCGGCGAGCCCCTCAGCTCCGCGGCAAGCCGAGCCCGCGGGTAGCGATGATGTTCCGCTGTATCTCGCTCGTCCCGGCGGCGATCGTTCGTGAGACGGCGTGGAGGTAGAGTCGCGCCGCCGTGCCGCCGAACTCCCCTTCCCGCCAGGCCGCGCCGTTCAGCTGGAGGAGGTTCATCGCGGCCTGCGTCACCCGTTGCGACCACTCCGTCCCGAACACCTTCGCCATCGAGGCTTCCGCGTTCGGGACGCGGCCCGTGCTCTGCAGCCATGCCACACGGTAGCAGAGCAGCCGCCCCACCTCGAGCTCAATCGCGAGCTCCGCGATCCGGTGCCGGAGTGGGGGCGGCAGGGTGCCTTCCCGCGCGCGGCGCCGCGCGAGCTCGACCACGTCCCAGAAGTGCCGCTCCAGCTCCACGAGCCGCTCGATGCCGGAGCGTTCGAAATCGAGGTGCTCAGCGAGGATGTACCAGCCCTGGTTCTCCTCCCCAACCCGCCGGGAGACGGGCACGCGCACGTTCTCGAAGAACACCTGGTTGAAGTGGTGGCCCCCCGTCATGTCGTAGAGCGGCTGGATGGTGACGCCCGGCGCCCGCAGATCCGCGATGAGGCAGCTGATCCCTCGGTGTTTCGGCGCGTTCGGGTCCGTCCGCACCACCAGCCAGATGTGGTCGCAGAGGTGGGCGTTCGAGGTCCAGATCTTCTGGCCGTTCACGACGTACTCGTCGCCGTCTCGCTCCGCGCGGGTCTGCACGTTCGCGAGGTCAGACCCGGCGTTCGGCTCCGACAGCCCGAGGGCGAAGCTCACGTCGGCGTTGATGATCTTCGGGATCCACTCCCGCTTCTGCTCCTCCGTCCCGTGGCGGATGATCGAGGGCCCCACCTGGCGTTCGGCCACGAAGTGGTACCCCCGCGGGGCATCGTGGAGGATCATCTCCTCGGTGTAGATCATCTGCTCGATGGGCCCGAGCCCTTGACCGCCGTACTCCTTCGGCCACGCAAGGCCGATCCACCCTTTCGCCGCAAGCTTCTTGCTGAACTCCTTGCTGAACCCGTCCTGCTGCTGCACCCGCGGGACTTCGACGCGAAGGAACTCCCGCAGCTCCTGACGGAACGCCTCTTGCTCCGGCGTGAACTTGAACCGCATCGGCCAACCCCTCGTGCGTTCGGCTGCCCGAAAGCCTACCACGCACGGGGGAGGCATCGTACGGCCGTGCGGCCGGTCAGGCTCCGCCCCAAACCTCGACCTCGGGGAAGAAGGCAGCCCACGCGAACCAGAACGGCAGCTGGTGTTCGTACACCTCGAGCTGGGCTCCGGCGTACGGGCCCTCCAGCGCGCGACCAGCGACCGACCAGACCGTTCCCGTCTGCTCGTCGACGAAGGTCCCGTCCTCCCGCGCCTCGAAGGTAAGCCGCCGTCCGTCCAGCTCGGCTCGGAACACGCCGACGCTGCCGACGTCGTGCGCGTCCCGGATCCAGCCTTCGCCCAGCGCGGAGGCCGCTCCCGGCGCCCAGAGGACGACGATCGGGGCTCCGCCGAACTCGATCTCGACCACCCGCTCCTCGGCGAGGGCCGAGAGCGGGATGGCGAGCGAACGGTCGCCGTCGCGGAGCGCGACGACCCGCTCCATCGCTGGAAGCCGGGGGTCGATCTCGCCGTAGAAGAGGAACGGCGTGTTCCCGATGCGGTCGTAGCCGTCGTAAGGGTTCAGGCCGTAGTCCCGGTCGATTCCCGTCTCTTCCGTGAGGACGAGACCCTCCGGGAAGGCGCGCCGGAATTCGGCGAAGGAGACGATCGGGGCCGCGATCGGCCGCAGCTTCGTTCCCGCGTACTCGCCGACGATGGCTTCGCCGAGCGCCTGCTGCCACCAGCTCTTCGTCTGCCGATCCCACATGATGAGGTCGGAGTTCCGGAGGAGACCGGAGACGCCGAAGTCGAGGACCGTGCCGTCCTCCATCTCCCGTTCGTAGGCGATGGCGGTGTTGCAGAGGGGACAGAACGTCACGACGACGGGCTTGCCGCCCACCACGTCGTTCACCACTTCGTGCCAGATAAGGATGTGGAGCGGGTACGCCCGAACATCGTCTCCCACCTGCACGAAGGCGACCGGGAGCCGATCCGCGTAGTCGACCTCGTCGACCAGAGCGAACCGCGCGACGCCCGCCCGGGGCGAGGGGATGCTGGTCGCGCCTTCGGCGTCAAGCGCCGGAATCCCGTCAGGCGAGACACCCCCGCTGATGATCTCGCTCAGGGGGACGGTGCGCTTCGTGAAGTCGGTGTCCGGCCAAACGAGGGAGAAGGCGTACGCTTCCGAGTCAGTCACGGGTGTGGGCGTCGCGCCCGGGGTATCAACCGCTGTGGGCGAGGCGCTCCGGTCCGACCCCTGCTGGCTGCCACAGGCGGCAAGGACGGCCGTTGAGAGGAGGAGGCCGAGGACGACGGTGGAGCGGATCATGAGTCGACCGTACCGGTCGGCGCGCCGGCGAGCTGTGACAGGCCTCACGGTACCGCCCGAAGATCACCCATACGGTGAACGGCGTGGATGACGAGCTCCAGGTGTACGTGGGCGAAGGCTGCGGGAGCTGCCAGAGGACCGTCGCCGTGCTCCGGGAGTGTGAGGAGCTTCGTGCCGTCGTGCGGGTCGCCATCTACGACGTCGCAGAGCGTCCGCTCCCGGCCGGCTGCCCAGGGATTCCGGCAATCGTCTTCCGTGGCCGGGTCCTCGCGATGGGAACACCCGACTGCGGACGGCTCCTCGCCGACGTTTGCCGTATCCTTGCCCGCGAGGAAGTAGACTCGAAGTGAACGTGTCGTCGGCCGAGCACCGCGCGAGCCAGGGCGAAAGGCGATTGAAGTCGCTTCCCGACGAGGTCGAGCGGCTCCGGCTCGCCTTGCTCCACCAGAACGATCTCTTCCGGGGACTGCCGAAGGAGGAGGTCGAGGCGATCGGGAGCCGGCTCCCCATGGTCACCGCCCGCCGGGGACAGGTGGTGTTCCAGCCCGGCGTCACGGGAGAAGCGCTCTTCCTCGTGAAGACGGGACGGGTCGCCATCTACCGGCTCGCGCACGATGGCCGGAAGGTGGTGCTCGCCTTGCTCGGTCCGGGAGGCGCCTTCGGCGAGATGCCCTTCGTCGGGCAGTCGATGGGCGACGCCTACGCGGAAGTCGTGGAGGACGCCGCCCTCTGCATCATGAGCCGCGTCGACCTCGAAGACGTGCTGGCCCGCAGTCCGGAGGTCAGCGTCGGTCTCCTGCGCGCCCTCGCCCGTCGTGTACGGGAGATGGAAGAGCGGCTCGAAGAGCTCGCCGTCCGCTCGGTGCCGGCGCGGGTGGCTCGCCTCCTGCTGAAACTGAGCGACGCGGAGGGAGCCGTCGAAGGGTTCAGCCACCAGGAGCTGGCCGACCTCCTGGGGACCTCGCGGGAGACGGTGTCGCGGACCCTCGTGGAGTTCCGAAACCAGGGGCTGATCGAAATCGAGCGGCGCCACCTGCGGATCCTCGATCGCGATCGCCTCCGCGCCCTCTCCGACGAGCTGGCCGCGAGGTCGGCGGAGCGATGACCGTGGAGGGAAGACGTGCGAGCTGAGGCGCTGGACCTCCGGGGACGCCTCGACCGCTCCGGGCGGTGGCTGTACGTCCTCCTGCTCGCCCTCGGGCTCTTCCCGGTGCTCCTCTTCGTCGCGCTCGGGCTGAGCGCCGACCAATTCGCGCTCGAAGGTGCCGGCGGCCCCTTGCTCGCCTACGCTGCAGGGGTGCTGTCGTTCGTTTCCCCATGCGTCCTGCCGCTCGTCCCCATCTATCTCACCCAGTTGGCCGGAACGACCGTCGAAGATGGACGAATCCTGGCATCGCGGGCGACCGTGCTGAAGCATGCGGTGACGTTCCTGTTCGGGCTCTCCCTCGTGTTCATCGCTCTCGGAGCGAGCGCCGGCGCCTTGGGATTCTTCCTGCAGGACCACCAGCGAGAGCTGGAGCAGGGCGCCGGGATCCTGCTCATCGTGCTCGGCAGCGCGCTCGTCCCGAGCTACGGGAAGGGGTCGCCGTTCCGCTCCGCGGCGATGCTCGCGGGGACGTCGGTGCTCCTCGTGGGAGTGGTGGAGCTCGCCGACCTCCGCGGTGACCGGGTACGGGTGGCGCTCCTCGTGGGCGCTCTCCTCCTGGCGTGGCTGAAGTTCTCCGGATTCATCGAGCTGTCGCTCTTCTCCCGCACGTTCCACATCGACGCCGGCCGCAGGGCCCGGGTCGGGTTGGGGCGCTCCTTCATCACAGGCGCAGCCTTCGCAGCCGGCTGGACGCCGTGCGTGGGTCCCGTCCTCGGCGGCATCCTCACCCTCGCGAGCCAGTCGGGTGAGGTGCTCACGGGGGTGTACCTCCTGGCGTTCTACGCCGCGGGCTTCTCCATCCCCTTCCTCATCACCGCGGTCGCGGCTACCGACGCGACGCGGGCGATGCGAGCCTTGCAACGGTGGGGACCCGCGGCGGAGGTCGTCGCCGCGCTCATGCTCGTGGCCCTCGGCGTCCTCCTGCTCTCGGGCCGGCTCACCGCTCTGAACCAGTACTTCGGATTCGCACAGAGCGACACGATCCTGTGACGGACACCGTAACTCGTTCGGGCGACGGGGCCGGAGGCGCACCGCCACAGCGGTGCGAAGTCGGCGGCCATGCTCCCGGCGCATTCCGCTTCGAACGCCCCGGCGGCGCCCAGTCCTGCCGATGCTTCCGCCACGCGCTCGTCGACCGGCACGTCGTCCGCACGGCCCTCTCGGTCGCGACCGTCGTCGGGACGATCCTCACGCTGATCAACCAGGGCGACCGGCTCCTGCACGGGGGATTCGCCGCCGAGATGCTCTGGAAGGTGCCGCTGACGTACTCCGTGCCGTACTTGGTGGTGACGTACTCCGCCCTGCGAACGGCACGGGTGCGGGAGCGGTGAGCGCTCAGCCCGCGCGCGCGAGCTCCCGGAGCCGCGGAGCGATCTCCCGAGCCACGAGCTCGAGCGTGCGACGGTCGGCGGGCGGGCGAGCACCGACGAGGAAGTCCCCGACCCCGAGCTGCAGGTACGGCTGCAGCCGCGCCACCACCTGCTCCGGCGTTCCGACCACCGCCCGCGCTCGCAGCTGGCCGGGTTCCCAGCCGCGGACCGCGGCGACCTCGCGCACGCGTTCCTCCACCTCCGACTCCGTCTCTCCGACGACCATCTGCACGACGAGCGACTTCCGGATCTCGCCCGGGTCGCGCCCCACCTCTCGGCAGTGGCGCTCGAGTGCGGCCAGCTTCGCCCGATACGCCTCCTCCGGCATGAAGAAGGTGTTCCAGCCGTCCGCTACTTCGGCGACGACCCGCAGCGTGAGCTGCTCACCCGCGCCCCCGATCCAGAGCGGGATGTGGGGCTCCTGGAGCGGCTTCGGTTCGCAGAAGGCGTCCTGCAGCCGGTAGTACCGTCCTTCGAACGTCGTCCGCTCGCGCGTCCAGAGCGACTTCAGGATGAGCGCCGCCTCTCGCATCATCCGGATGCGACGGCCGATGGGCGGGAACGGGATCCCGTACTGCCGGTGCTCGAGCTCGTACCATGCAGCGCCGAGCCCGAGCTCGAGCCGGCCGCCGGAGACGTGGTCGATGGTCGCGGCGATGTTCGCGAGGACCGCTGGGTGGCGGTACGTGTTCCCGACGACGAGGATCCCGCAGCGGATCCGTTCCGTCTGGGCCGCGAGGGCCGCGAGGAGCGTGGGCCCTTCGTAGCACGGCCCGCTCGGATCGGCTTGGATGGGCACGAAGTGGTCGAAGACGGACGCCCAGTCGAACCCGAGCTCCTCGGCGAGCCGCCAGAGGCTCAGGTACTCCGGGTACGTGGTGTACTGGGGCCCGGCGTGGATTCCGAAGCGAAGCTGGCCGGCGAAAATCTGCATCACGATCGCCAGACCCGGTCAGGCTGCCCGCCGGAAGAAGCGGGCGAGGGACCAGCGCCGCTTCCCGCCGCTTTCGCTGCGCGGCTGCTCCGGGCCGGCGAACCCGCGCCCGCACCCTTGGCAGTACGCGTACACGTTCAGGTTCTCGCGGCCACACCAAGGACACTTCCGCACCGTTCACACCTCCTTTCGTCAGCGGCCCTCTGGCACGATTCTACCCCGCCGACGGCCCACACCCCGCGAAGGCGCCGCTTTGCAGAAGGCCGGGTGGGAGCTCACACTGGAGGGTGACGGAGGTTCTGCATGGGTAGTTACGAGGTCCTGCGCGACATCATCGGCGGGAACGTCCCGCCACCGCCGTACCTCCCGCCGAAGAACATCATCCCGTATGTCATCGAGTTCGACGGCCGCCGGGAGCGCGCGTACGACATCTACTCGCTCCTCCTGAAGGAGCGGATCGTCTTCCTCGGCACGCCCATCGATGCGATGGTGGCCAACGTCGTCATCGCCCAGCTCCTCTACCTCGCCCGCGAGGACGAGGAGAAGGACATCATGATGTACATCAACTGCCCGGGCGGGAGCGTGACGGCCGGGCTCGCCATCTACGACACGATGCAGCTCATCCGGCCCGACGTTGCCACGGTCTGCATCGGCCTCTCGGCGAGCATGGGGACCGTGCTGCTTACGGGCGGCGCGAAGGGGAAGCGGTACGCACTGCCACACTCCACGATGCACCTCCATCAGGTGATGTCCGGAGCCCAAGGCCAGGCGCGGGACATCGAGATCCAGGCCCGTGAAACCCTCCGCCTCCAGCGCATCCTTCGCGAGATCATCGCGAAGCACACCGGCCAGCCGATCGAGAAGATCGAGCAGGACACCGATCGCGATTTCTGGCTCGACCCGGTTCAGGCGAAGGAGTACGGGCTCATCGACGAGATCCTCGAGCGGCCGGAGCACGCTGCGACCGCCGTCGGGAGCGACGGCCAGGGGAAGCGGTAGCGTCGTCACGCCCTCGCCGGGCCGATGACGTCGCACCCCACGTACGGGCGCAGCGCGTCCGGGACGGTGATCGTCCCGTCGGGGTTCTGGTACGTCTCCATGAGGGCGATCAGCGTTCGCGGGAGCGCGAGTCCGGAGGCGTTCAGCATGTGGGGATGCCGAACGGACGCCTCCGGTTCCGGGCGGTAGCGGACGTTGGCGCGCCGCGACTGGAACTCTAGGCAGTTCGAGGCGGAGCTCACCTCGAGCCACTCGCCGGCGCCTGGAGCCCACACCTCGAGGTCGTACGTCTTCGCAGCGGTGAACCCGAGATCGCCGCTGCAGAGCTGCACGACCCGATGGGGGAGCTCCAGCTCCTCGAGCAGGCTCCGCGCCTGGCGGACGAGCGCCTGGAGCTCCTCCTCGCTCCGCTCCGGTTCGCAGATGACGAAGAGCTCCACCTTCTCGAACTGGTGGAGGCGCTTGATCCCCCGCACGTCCCGTCCGGCGCTCATCTTCTCCCGACGGAAGCAGGGGGTGTGGGCCACCATCCGCTTCGGGAGCGAGCCTGGCGGCAAGATCTCATCCCGGTACAGGTTCACGAACGCCGTCTCGGCGGTGGGGATCCAGAAGTAGTCCTCCTCGTCGTCGTGGTACAGGTTGTCCCGGAACTTCGGCAGCTGGCCCGATGCGAGGAGGGAGGCCTCGGTGAGCATGTACGGCAGGTAGTGCTCCTCAAACCCGGCGGCCCGGTGGCGGTCGAGCATCCAGGCGATGAGTCCTCGCTGCAGGCGAGCGAGATCCCCTCGCATCACGAAGAAGCGGCTCCCGGCCATCTTCGCCCCGCGTTCGAAGTCGAGCACACCGAGCGCCGTGCCGAGCTCCCAGTGCGGGCGCGGCTCGAAGTCGAAGGAGCGCGGCGTGCCCCACTCCTCAACGACGACGTTCCCGCTGGCGTCAGGACCGGGAGGGACGGAAGGGTCGACGAGGTTCGGGACCTCGTACAGCGCCGCGCGGAGCTCCTCCTCGACCCGGCGGAGCTGCGCCTCGAGCGCATCGATGCGGTCGGAGACCGCCCGCATCGCCTCGATCTTCGCTTGGCGCTCGGCCGGATCCTTCGTGCGGCCGATCTCTTTGCTGGCGGCGTTCCGCTCGGCGCGGAGCCGTTCCACCTCGTGCAGGAGCTGACGCCGCTCCTCGTCCAGCTCGAGGATGCGGTCGATCGGGGCCTCGACGTTCCGGAGCGCCATGTCGCGCCGGACGCGCTCCGTCTCTTCGCGGATCAGTTGGAGGCTAAGCACGGCGTTCCTCCCATCTGGCGACGGCCTTCAGCGCCTCGATCCCCAGCAGTCGGACGTCCTCCGCCACGGGGTGGGCGAGCCCGTCCGGAGCCGGGAGGGCGAGCGGTCCTTCGAGCTCGGCCATCCCGACCCAGAAGTGCGGGCCCCCGGGGACGGGCGCGTCGAAGTCCACGCGGCCGAGGGCGCGCGTGAAGTAGACGTGGTCGATGTGCTGGTGGTACGGCTGATCGGGCCGGAGGATGTCCTCGACGAGGATTACCGCGGGGGGCGGGAGGACGAGCGGCCCGGTGCAGGAGATGAGTTCGTGAAGCGGGACGACCTCCACCTCGAGCCCAGCCTCTTCGCGCGCTTCCCTGAGGGCAGCTGAGACGGGGTCTTCGTTCAGCTCGCAGTGTCCGCCAGGAGGAAGCCACATGCCGAGGTGACGGTGCCAGATGAGGAGCGTGCGGCCATCCGCCACCACGTACGCCGTGGCCGTGTGATGCCGCTCGACGTCGCTCATCCGGGTGGGTCTCGCCGCCATCGCGCCTCCGGTCACGTCTTCTGCCGCCGAAGCTGGGGGAAGAGGATCACCTCCCGGATGGTAGTGTGCCCCGTGAGGATCATCGCGAGGCGATCGATCCCCACCCCCAGCCCGCCCGTCGGCGGCATCCCGTGCTCGAGCGCGAAGAGGAAGTCTTCGTCCAGCCGTTCCGCCTCCTCGTCGCCGGCAGCGCGGAGCTGGAGCTGCTCCTCGAAGCGCTGCCGCTGTTCGATGGGGTCGTTCAGCTCCGTGTAGGCGTTCCCCGTCTCCAGGCCGCCGATGAAGAGCTCGAACCGCTCGACGAGGGACGGGTCCTCGGGCTTCCGCTTCGCGAGCGGGGAGAGCTCCACCGGATAGTCGAGCAGGAACGTCGGCTGGATGAGATGGGGCTCCACGTAGTTCGACATCGCCTCGTCAACGAGCTTCGCCCAGCTCCAGCGCGGGTCGACTTCGAGCCCCCGCCGTTCGAGCTCCTCGGCGAGGCTCTGCCGGTCGCGGAGCTTGCCGAGGTCGATGCCGGCGTAGTCGTCGAGCGCCTCGTGCAGGGTAATGCGCCGCCACGGGGGCTCGAGGGAGATCTCGTGTCCTCGGAACTGGACGATGCAGCTCCCAAGCACCTCCTTCGCGACCGCGGGGATCATCTCCTCCACCATGCGAGCGACGTCGCGGTAGTCGGCGTACGCCTCGTACGTCTCGAGCATCGTGAACTCGGGGTTGTACTTCCAGCCCAGCCCTTCGTTCCGGAAGTTCCGTCCGAGCTCATAGACCTTGTCGAACCCCCCGACGATGAGCCGCTTCAGGTACAGTTCGAGGCTGATGCGTAGGTAGCGATCCTCGTCGAGCGCGTCGTAGTGGGTGACGAACGGTTTCGCCGCGGCGCCGCCCGGAACTTCCTGCAAGACGGGGGTCTCGACTTCGATGAAGCCTCGTCCGTCGAGGAAGCGGCGGATGGCAGCGACCATGGCGGACCGGATCCGGAAGGTCCGCCGCGTCTCCTCGTTCGCCATCAGGTCCAGGTAGCGGCGACGCTGGCGCAGTTCGGGGTCAGCGAGCCCGTGGTACTTCTCCGGAGGCGGATGGAGCGCTTTCGCGAGCATCGTCCAGCTCCGCGCCTCGACGGTCGGCTCGCCGGTTCGCGTGAGCATGGGGATGCCTTCGGCGCCGACGATGTCGCCGAGGTCGACGAGGCGGAAGCGGTCGTACGCCGCCTCCCCCAACACGTTCCGGCGGAGGAGCACCTGGATGCGGCCGGAGCCGTCCTGGAGGTCGACGAACGTGGCGCGGCCCATGTCGCGGCGGGCCATCACTCGCCCGCAGACGGCGACGAGCGGCGCATCGGCAGGCGGGTCTTGTCCGGCCGCGAGCGCGAGTTCGCGAGCCCGAGCAGCGTCGTGGGTTCGCCGCGCTCGGGGCGGATAGGGGTCGATGCCCGCCTCGCGAAGCCGCTGGAGCTTCGTGAGCCGGGCCTCGAGCAGGTCGTCCAACGAACCCCTCCTGGTCGCCGTAGCCGGTGGCGGGACGACCGGACGGGCGGACGCCCCTACTCCACCTTCAGGATCTTGAGCTTAACCACTCCCTTGGGGACGTTCACCTCGACGACGTCGCCCGCCTGGTGGCCGAGCAGGGCGCGGCCGATCGGGGACTCGTTGGAGATCTTCCCCGCGCTCGGGTCTGCTTCCGGCACCCCCACGATCTGGAAGACGCGCCGCACGCCATCCTGCTCCACTTCCACGCGGCTGCCGACGACGACCCGGCCGGCACTGTGCACCTGGTCTTCGTCGATGAGCACCGCTCGGCGGAGGATCTCCTCGATCTCGAGGATGCGCCCCTCGACCATGCCCTGCTCCTGCTTCGCATCCTCGTACTCGGCGTCGGCCTGGCTCGTGCCGAGCTCTTGCGCATGGTGGATGCGCTCCGCGATCTCCTTCCGCCGACTCTTCAGCTCCTCGAGCTCCTTCAGCAGGCGGTCCCTGCCTTCGCGCGTCAACGGAATCGTTTTCTCGGCCATCGCTCGTCTGCCTCTCGTTCGGCCGCAGTGAGGGACGGAAAAAATGGACTGAGGCTCGCCCCCTGGCGCCTCAGTCGCGCCGAGTATAGCGGACCCGGAGAATGGCCGACAACGGCCGCTCAGTTGTCCCGAACGGTGACCGCCAAGAACATGGTTGGGTGCGAATGTTGGCGGCACGCCGTCTGAGGTGGCGCTCGTGAGTCGGCGACCTGGCGGGAGCAGCTGGCCTCCGAGCCGGTCGCGAGGCTCCCCCTCGCCGTGGGGACGTGTGTTCCTCCTCGCGGCGATCGTGGCGGGGCTGGTGGTCGTGGGCGCGTTCATCCTCGGCATCCTCGGGGGCGAGAGCTGCCAGGACCAGTACTGCCCCTCGGACGTCGACGTCACGCTCCCGGAAGGGTACGCCCAGGTGAGCGGCGTCTTCGAACTGCGCGAGGTCCCGCCGGAGCTGCCCGAAGGGGCCGAGTACGAGCTGGAGGTGGCGCTCCGGAGCCAGACGTCGGACCCGAGGAACCTCGTCCTCTTCGCCTTCGACGAGGGAACGTGGCGCCCGCTCGGGAACGCCGTCCTCAGCCAGGACGGGACGCGCGCCCGAGCTACCGTGAGCGAGCTCCCGAACATCGTCGTCGTGCTGCGCCGGATCTCCCCAGCAGGGCACCTCGTCGCGTACCTCCCCCACGGAACCGGGCTGCACCCGACTGCCGCCGAGCGAGCGACGATCGTGCACACGGTCGACTTCCGGCCCGCGGCAGACGGCACCGTCGAGGGGACGCCGACGAACCTCCCCCCGCTGGAAAACGCGGCCTGGGTCCCGACGATCCGGGCGAGCGCCGCTGACACGGGCACGCTCGCGAACGTGGACGCCATCCTCGCGAGTGCGGCAAGCCGCTCGACGCACGTCAACGCCATCCTCCAACTCGTCCGCGACCTTCAGGCGGACGGCATCGACATCGCCTACCTGGACCTGCGGCCCGACCTCCGGGCTTCCTTTGCGCTCTTCGTGCTCGAACTCTCACAGGCGCTGCATAAGGAAGGGAAGCTCCTCACCCTCACGGTGCCACCACCGGCGCCGCTCGCGGACGGCAGCATGGACGAGGGCGCGTACGACTGGCGCGCCCTGGGCGAGGCGGCGGACGTCCTCCAGATCACGCCGTTCCGAGACCAGCGCCTGTACCGCCTCCAGATGCCGGACGTCCTCGAGTACCTGAAGACGCTCGTCCCCGCCGAGAAACTCGTCCTCACCGTCACCCCGTACGCGACGGAGGCTGCGGACGGCGAGCTCCGTACGTTGCGGCTCGCCGACGCGATGCGGATTGCGGCGGCGATCCAGCAGCCTGACGCCGGCGGGCCGATCGAGCCGAACCAGAACGTGGAGATCGTCGCGCCGAACATCGACCGGAACGAGGGGCTCTCCGGGATCGTCTGGGACCCGAACACCGCCACCGTATCGTTCTCGTACCGGCAGAACGGGAACCGGACGGTTTGGCTCGAGAACATCTTCAGCGTCTCCTTCAAGCTGGAGCTCGTCGCCCGACACCGGCTCGGCGGTGTGGCAGTCGAGGACGCGAGCGCCGATCCGCTCCTCGGCGACATCTGGCCCGCCGTGGCAGCGTTCGCCGACGCGGGCCAGCCGCAGCTGCTGCAGCCGAACGGCGAGGCGCTCCTTCCCCGCTGGAGCGCGTCCGGCGGCTCCATCGAAGGAGGTCAACGGGGTCGGGCCACATGGACGGCGCCGCCGCAGCCCGGCAGCTACACGATCACGCTCCATCTGAGCGACGGCGTCTACCGGTTCGAGAACTCCGTTTCCGTCTCGGTGACCGCCCGTGAGCAGGCGCAGCAACCCGCTTCATCCGCGCCGAGCGGGGGCTAAGAGGGTGGCCCGCCGGCAGTTGCGCGTGACCGGGGGCAGCGCGAGAGGCTCGCCACTCGCGGAGCCGCGGGGCGTGCGGATTCGCCCGACCACGAGCCTCGTCCGGGAGGCGCTCTTCAACATCCTCGGACCCGCTGTCGAAGGAGCGCGGGTGCTCGACCTCTTCGCAGGGACGGGCGCGCTGGGGATCGAGGCGCTCAGCCGTGGCGCGGCACACGCGACCTTCGTGGAGCGGGACGCAGAGGCGTGCCGAACGATCCTGCGGAACCTCGCCGCCGCGCGCCTCTCGGACAAGGCGACGGTCATCCGAGGCCGCCTGCCGGGCGCGCTCGACTGGCTCGAGGGTCCGCTCGACCTCATCTTCCTCGATCCGCCGTACGGCGCGCCGGAGGGCGATGAAACGCTCGCGAGCCTTGCCCCGCTCCTCAGCGTCGACGGAACGGTCGTCTACGAACACTCCAGCCGGTACAATCCGCCCGAGCGGCCCACCGGACTCTCGGTGGTTGACGAGCGAACCTATGGCGACACGACCCTCACGTTCTACCGGAAAGAGGAGGAAGGATGAGGATCGCGGTCTTCCCAGGCGGCTTCGATCCGGTAACGAATGGCCATCTTGACCTCGTCAAGCGGATGACCCACCTCTTCGACCGCGTCATTGTCGCCGTCGTCAAAGGGCGCGAGAAAGGTTCGCTCTTTTCATGGGAAGAGCGGATCGAGATGTTCCGCAAGGCGGTGGAGGACCTGCCGAACGTCGAGGTGGAAGGGTTCGACGGGATGACGGTCGACTTCGCCCGGCGGAAGGGCGCGGTGGCGATCGTCCGGGGCATCCGAGCAGTCAGCGACTTCGAGGCCGAATTCGACATGGCGCTGATGAACCGCAAGATGGCCCCGCACCTCGAGTCCGTGTACCTCATGGCAAGCCAGGACTTCCTCTACATCAGCGCGAGCCGTATCCGCGAGGTTGCCAGGCTTGGGTACGACGTGAAGGACCTCGTTCCTCCTCATGTTCGCACCGCACTCCGTCGGAGATTCGGATACGAGGACTGACCGCAAAGGCGATCCGTGGAGATTCTCGATCTCATCGATGCCCTCGAAGACCTCGTCATCCAGTCTCGCCGTCTGCCGGTCGGAGGAAACCTCGTCGTCGACCGGAAACGTCTCCTCGATCTCATCGACCAGATGCGTCTCGCCATCCCGTCGGACCTGCGGGAAGCGGCCCGCATCCTGGAAGCGAAGGAGCAGATCATCGAGGAGGCGAGAGAGTCGGCGGCCCGGATCATCGACGAGGCGAGGCGAGAGCGGGAACGAATCCTCGCCGAAAGCGACATCGTGCGCGAGGCGCAGGCGAGGAGCCAGCAGATGCTCCTGGAGGCGGAGCAGCGCGCCCGAGAGACGATCGCGGAAGCCGACCGGCTCGCAGCAGCCCACTTGAGTGAGGCGGCAGAGGCCGCCTCGAAGCAGCTCGACGACGCGGATCAGTACGCGTTGGAGGTACTCCGCCGCTTGGAGCACCAGCTGCAGTCGTTCTTGGATTCGATTCGCACGAGCATCATGAACCTCCAAGAGCGCCGGTAGGGGCCTCCTTTTCCTCCACTTGAGAACTAACCGTTTCGCCGTGTACGCTACGGCTACAAGGAAAATTCAGAAGCCGTAGAGGAGGAGAACGTGGCGAAGTTCAGCAAGATGCCCGCATCCCAAGCGCCTGCACCCAGCAAGCAGACGGGCCGTCTCGCGGCGCGAATGCGCGAGTACGAGAACTACGTCAAGTCCGTCGGCGCGGATGAGGTCGGCCAACTCGTTCCCGAAGAGGGCGAATCTCCCCGCGGTTTGGTGCTGCGCTTGGCGCGTGCGGCCAAGCGGTTGAACCTGAACGTCGAAACGTGGATCGACGACGGGAAAGTGTACTTCCGCGTTCGCTAGCACCGGCCTGGGACGGAGCGTTCCGCTCTGCCAAGATCGGAGCGTGAGCGCTCCGTCCCTCGCTGGAAGGCTCCTCGTCGCCACCCCGAAGCTCCTCGACCCGAACTTCCTGCGCACGGTCGTCTTTCTCTGCTTCCACGACGAACGGGGCGCGTTCGGCCTCGTGCTCAACCGGCCCCTCGAATCCGCCCCCGTGCGAGAGCACCTGCCGGAGTGGAGCGAGGCAGCAGCGCGGCCGGCGGTGATCTTCTCGGGCGGGCCCGTCGAGCCGAGCCACGCCTTCGGGCTCGCCCGGTTGCGGCCGACGGCCGAAGCCCCGGAGTCCGGCTGGACACCAGTCTCGGACGGTCTGGGGATCGTGGACCTCTCACGCCCGGCAGAACTTCTCACCGCTGTGAGCGCGGTGCGGATCTTCTCCGGCTACAGCGGGTGGAGTGCCGGTCAGCTGGAAGGGGAGATCGAAGAGGGCGCGTGGTTCGTCGTCGACCTTCACCCCGAGGACCCGTTCTCCGAACAGCCCGAGTCGCTCTGGCGCGACGTGCTCCGCCGCCAGCGGGGCGACCTGGCCCTCTTCGCCCACGCCCCGCTCGACCCGCGCGTCAACTGACGCGCGGCTTACCGCTCATCCGCGGAGACGAGCGAGAAGGAGGGAGCGGCGCGGGAGCGGCCCTGCGGCCGCGTTGGGAACTCCGCCGGTTTCGGGGCGTCCTCGCTCGGCTCGGAAACGTCCCGCAGCGCCTCACTCCGCCCGAGGGCCGCGGGCGGCTCCTCGCTTCCCGCTACCTCGAGCTGAGCTCGGATCTTCGCGCCTTCTTCGACGACGAGGCGGGCCGCCTTCACCGTCCCCGAGAGTTCCGCGCTCGCCGCTACGAAGACCCTCCCCGTGCTGGTGACGTCTCCGTCGAGCGTGCCGCGCACGACGACCTCCCGAGCCTCGACGGTGGCCTTCACGTGGGCACCCCGTTCGACGGTGAGGACGCCCCCGCAGGAGATCTGGCCGCTGACGCGCCCCTCGACGCGCAGGTCGTGTTCGCTCTTCACCGTACCCTCGAACGAAGAGCGCGCATCCACGATGCTCATCCTCCCGCCGAGGGGCTCGTGGCGCGGCGATGCCTCTCGCTCGCGCTGTTCGGCCTCCGACACCGCAGCGAGCACCGCGTCAACATCGCGAGGCTCGGCCACGCGTCGCTCGCGAATTCGCTCGTCCACCTGCGCCTCCTTCTGCGTGCGCCGTAGTTGCATCGGACACCTCCAGCGAGGTTGTAGGCGCACCCGCACCGTAGACACTCGCTTTCGGGTCTGTCCAGCGTTCCAGTGCAAAGATTCCGTCAGCCCTCATCGTGAGCGCCACCGCGGGGATCAGACGACGAAGTTCAGGAGCTTCCCGGGCACGTACACCACCCGGCGCGGCTGCTTCCCATCGAGGGCGGACCGGACGCGCTCGAGTTCGAGGGCGCGGGCGCGCGCCGTTTCCTCCGGCGCATCCGGCGCCAGCCGCACGTGGCCTCGCACCTTGCCGTTCACCTGGACCACGACCTCGACTTCGTCGTCGCCCACGAGGGCGGGGTCGTACGCCGGCCATCGCTGCAGATGGATGCTGTACGGCTTCCCCAGCTTCTCCCACAGCTCCTCGGTGATGTGCGGAGCGAGGGGAGCCACGAGGAGGAGCATCGCCTCGATGGCCTCCTCCCAAGCGGCCCGGTCGACGCGCCCTCGGCTCCGGAAGCGCTGCAGCTCGTTGCAGAACTCCATGTGGCGCGCGATGAGCGTGTTGAAGCGGAAGTGCTCGAGGTCCTCCGTGACGACCTTGATGGTCCGGTGCGTCGCCCGCCGTAGCGCGCGGGTGTCTTCGGACTCAGGGTCGTCGACGCGCTCGGGCGGCTCCGTGGCGAGAGACCAGATCCGGCGGAGCCAGCGCACGATGCCCTGCATGCCCGTCGGGTTGTACGGCCCGCCGAGCTCCCAAGGGCCGATGAACATGAGCTGACAGCGGAAGGCGTCGGCCCCGTACTGCTCGACCTGGTCGTCGGGCGCCACCACGTTGCCGCGGCTCTTCGACATCCGGTTCCCGTCGGGCCCGAGGATGACGCCCTGGGTGAAGAGCCGGAGCATCGGCTCATCGCCCTTGACGATGCCCATGTCTCGGGCGGCCTTCCAGAAGAACCGGGTGTAGAGGAGATGCATCGTCGCGTGCTCTGCGCCGCCGGTGTACTGGTCGACCGGCAGCCAGTACTCGGCCAGCTCCGGCGCGAACGGCGCCTCGTCGTTGTGCGGGTCGATGTACCGCATCTGGTACCAGCTCGAGCAGATGAACGTATCCATCGTGTCCGTCTCGCGCCGTCCGGGACGCCCGCACTGCGGACACGGCACGTTCACCCACTCGGGGAGCTTCGTGAGCGGCGACTGGCCCGTGGGCTCGAACTCCACCTTCTCCGGAAGGAGCACCGGGAGGTCGGACTCCGGGACGGGAACCGTCCCGCACTCGTCGCAGTAGATAATCGGGATCGGTGCTCCCCAGTACCGCTGGCGCGAGATGAGCCAGTCGCGGAGCCGGTAGGTGACGGCCCGCTCGCCGATGCCGTGCCGCTCCGCGTACTCGACGATCGCCTCGATCGCCCGCTCGGCGGGCGTGCCGTCGAACGGACCCGAGTTGATCATCACCGTCCCGCGCTCGAACGCCTGCTCGAGCGGTCGCGAGAGGTCGAGTTCGGGGTGATCGAAGACGGGGATGACCTCGAGTCCGTACTTGCGGGCGAACTCGAAGTCGCGCTGGTCGTGCGCCGGGACCGCCATGATCGCCCCCGTCCCGTAGGTGATCAGCACGTAGTCCGCGATCCAGATCGGGATCCGGCGCCCGTTGAACGGGTTGATGGCGTACGCCCCGGTGAAGACCCCGGTCTTCTCCCGCTCCGTCGACATCCGCTCGATCTCGCTGACGCGGGAGGTCTGTACACGGTACGCCTCGACCGCCGCCCGCTGCTCTGGGGTGGTGATCCGCTCGACGAGGTCATGCTCCGGCGCGAGGACCATGAAGGTGGCGCCGTACACGGTGTCCGGCCGAGTCGTGAAGACGCGGATCTTCTCCTCGACCCCCGGCACGTCGACCGGGAACTCCAGGTAGGCCCCTTCGGAGCGCCCGATCCAGTTCCGCTGCATTACCTTCACGTGCTCGGGCCAGTCGATCTTGGAGAAGTCGAGCAGTTCCTCGGCGTACTTCGTGATGCGGAAGAACCACTGCGTGAGGAAGCGCCGTTCGACGATGCTGTCGCACCGCTCACACCGGCCGCTGATCACCTGCTCGTTCGCGAGGACGGTGCGGCATCCGGGGCACCAGTTCGCGAGCGCCCGGTCCCGGTAGGCGAGCCCGTGCTTGTAGAACTGGAGGAACCACCACTGGGTCCACTTGTAATAGCCGGGATCGCAGGTGATGATCTCCCGCTCCCAGTCGAAGCTGGCGCCCATCATGCGGAGCTGTTTCCGCATCCGCTCGATGTTCGCGTACGTCCACTCCTTCGGGTCGATGCCACGCTTGATGGCCGCGTTCTCCGCCGGCAGTCCGAACGCGTCGAACCCCATCGGGAAGAGGACGTTGTACCCTTGCATGCGCTTGAACCGCGCATGCGCATCCGAGGGTGCCATGGCGTACCAGTGCCCCGTGTGGAGATCACCGGAGGGGTACGGGAACATCGTGAGCGCGTACCACTTCGGGCGCGGGTCAAAGTCCTTCGCCGCGTAGATCCGGTCGGCCTCCCACCGGCGCTGCCACTTCTCTTCGATCGCCCGCGGATCGTACTGCTCGCTCACTCCAGACACCTCAAGCTCGCCATCGATCGACCTGCCGCGGCCTCGACGTCACGTTCGGACCTCAGGCCCCTATTGCCTTGGCGGGACGCTCGGACGCAGTCGTACGGCGATCGTACCCGCTGGCCAGTGCAGGGTCACGACCCGCCCGCGGAAGACCCGTCGCGGTAGTGGGCGAGGAATAGGGTCTCGAAGTTCCGCGGGCGCGAGCAGGCGGCGCAGGTGAGGTACCAGATCCACACCGTGTCCGGCTCCCTTCCGTACCGCCGTCGCGCCGCCTCGACGGTCGCCGCGAGCTCCCGCTTCATGGCTCCCAGCGGCGCCGGAACGAGACGGGAGAAGACGAAGCCGCCCGGCTGCAAGACCCCGGGCCCGAGGGGAGCATCGTCGGCGAGCTCAAGCAGGAGCGTTCGCAGGAACCGCCCCGGTCCGAGCAGCACCATCGGCTCCTCCGCCACAGCGATCCCCTCCCGCCGAGCACGCTCCTCGAGCCGCCGCCAGGTCCGGTGGAAGGTGAGCGGTACCCCGAATGCCGACCAGACGCGGCCTCGGAGGAACTTCGCATCGGACCAATCGGACTCGACCTCGTGCCACTCCTCCGGGTCGAGCCGCGGGCACCCGCACTCCGGCTCCGGTTCGGCCGCCGGCTCCCGGGGAATCGGCTGACCCTGCCCATCGAGCGGTACGCGACGGCGAGCCATCGACGACGAGGATAGCGGAACGGCACGGCTGCTACCGGCCCGCCTCTTCGACCCAGGCAGCGGCGAACGGTCCGAGCTCCAGCTTCCCCTCCGCGAGGGCCACGGCCCGCTCGTCGGACGAGAGCAGGATCCGTACAGGTCCGGAGACGGGCACCGTCCTCGTCTCCGCCGCGGTGTTCACCAGGACCACGATGCTCCGCGCGCCCTCCTTCGATCGCCGGAAGGCGAGAACCCCGTCCGACGCACCGAGGAGCTCCAGGGCGCCGCTCCCCAGCGCAGGCTCCGTCCGCCGCGTCCAAACCGCGCGCCGGTACAGGTTCAGGATGGAGTCGGGGCGGCGATCTTGCGCGGCGACGGAGATGCCCGCGGGGCCGAACGGCAGCCAGGGCTTCCCCGTCGTGAAGCCGCGGCCCGGTCCTTCGTCCCACAGCATCGGCGTCCGGGCCGGATCGCGGCCGACGCTCCGCAGGCGGGCCGGGTCCAGCTGCCGCGCGGGCGGGATCTCCACGTCAGGCATCCCGAGCTCCTCACCGTAGTAGAGGAAGATGGTGCCGCGGAGGCCGAGGAGCAGGAGCGCCGCGGCCCGAGCACGGGCGAGCCCGTGCCCATCGCGTCCGTGGCGCGAGACGAAGCGGGACCGATCGTGGTTGTTCAGCACCCAGCACGGCTCTGCCCTTGGCGGGAGAACGCGTTCCGCCTCTTCGATGACTCGCGCGATGACCGCTGCGTCCCAGGGCGTGTACCGCCGGCCGACGGGGGCGTGGATGAGTTGGAAGTTGAAGGGCAGGTGGAGGCCGTCGAGCTTCTCAGGGTCGCCGTAGAACCGCGCGATTTCCTCGGTGGTGCCGAACACCTCCCCGACAGCCACCGCGCCCGGGAACTCGTCCAGCACACGCCGGATGCCGCGCACCGCCTCGAACACGTCCGGGTAGTTCCAGTCGTTCACCCCCAGCAGTTTGGGGCTCGTGGGGTCGCTCGGGTCCCAGTGAGGGTTCGGAGGGTTGTCCGCGAGATCCGGATGCTTCATCAGCTTCCCGATGACGTCCATGCGGAAGCCGTCGACGCCGCGGCGCAGCCAGAACCGAAGAGTCTCGTGCATCGCCGCGACGACCTCCGGGTTCCGCCAGTTCAGATCCGGCTGCTCGGGAAGGAAGCTATGCAGGTAGTACTGGCCCGTTCGCTCGTCGAACGTCCAGGCGGGGCCTCCGAAGGCCGACCGCCAGTTGTTCGGCGGGCTCCCGTCGGGCTTCGGATCGCGCCAGACGTACCAGTGCCGCTTCGGGCTCTCCCGCGAGCTGCGGGACTCCAAGAACCACGGGTGCTGGTCCGACGTGTGGTTCGGCACCCAGTCGAGGAGCACCCGGATGCCGCGGCGGTGGCACTCCGCCAGCAATCGGTCGAACGTCGGCAGGTCGCCGAAGACTGGGTCGACGTCGCAGTAGTCGCTCACGTCGTAGCCGAAGTCCCGCATCGGGGAGCGGAAGATGGGCGAGAGCCAGACCGCGTCGACGCCGAGCGAGCGCTCCGTTCCGTCGTTCAGGTAGTCGAGCCGAGCGATGATGCCTTCCAGATCGCCGATTCCGTCGCCGTTGCTGTCCTGGAAGGAGCGCGGGTAGATCTGGTAGACGACCGCGCCTCGCCACCACTCCGCGCCTGCAGCTTGCGCGCGCCCGGTTGCCCGCTCGTCGGCCATTGGGAAGGAAGATACGGAACCTCTCGGCCCGGCGCATCGTTACAGGGAGTGAGATGCGCCGACTGCCCTTGGTGGCTCTCGCCGGAACGCTGTTGCTGAGCGGCCTGACCGGTGTGTCGTGCTCGCGAGACCGGCGGCCGCCCGAGCCGCCTGCGGAGGCGGTGTCGAGCGAAAGCACCGCAGAGCGCCCTTCGATCCCCCTCCCCGAGGGACGGGCGTTCCTCTTCACGACCGGGGAGGCGGGCGCCGAACGCCTGGTGATCTGGGACCTCGATCGGCGGCGCATCCACGGCGAGGTCGAGCTCGGCGAACCATGGAAGCGGCCCGCGGTCGCCCTGGCGGGCCACACGCTCCTGCTCACGTACGGCGACCGCATCGACGTTAGCTCCCCGGTCGGCGCGCCGCTCCGCACCCTCTGGAGCAGCGGCGGCGTCCACGTGACCCGAACAGCACTGAGCCGGGACGGTGCCCTCGTCGCAGTCGGGACCATGGAGGTGCGCGGTGCGGAGACGCGCTCGCAGCTGCTGGTGCTGCGGGTGGCGGACGGCTCGCTCGCCGCATCCTTCGGCCCGGAGCTCCAGCAGCTCCTCGGTGCGCCTCCCGCTCCGGTCGGCTGGCGGGAGGATGGAGAGACCATCGACCTGCTCGCATACCGGCAAGGAGGCCGTCCGGGCCCGTTCGGATGGGTGACGCTCGACGGCCGCCACGGGCTTCACGAGGGGTGGCTGTGGGCGATCGACCCCACCGGGCGGTACCTCGTCCTCGGAGAGCCGACCGGGCCGTACTGCGTCAGCGAGTTCTTCGTCGCGGACCAGGGCTTCCGCCTCATCGACTCGCGGACCGGCGAGGAGTTGTGGAGGCTGTGGCTCCGGAACCAGCTCGCCGCGGTCGAGGCGGTGTCTCCTCGAGGCGAGGCGCTCGCGGCCCGCGTCCTCAGCCCCCTCCCTCGCCCCGGAGTCTGCGCTGCCACGGGAGGGACCACATACGCGGTCTGGGACGGCAGCGAGTGGGAGCCGGTCGAGGACCTGCTCGCACTCGAATCCGAGTGGCGCGGGTGGCCCGAGATTCGGCTCGAGTGTCCGGAGGGCTCCGTCCGGCTCGAGTTCCAGCACTGCCCGGAGACCGAGGGGCCGGACCCGCTCTTCATCGACGGCACGTACGCCGGCGAGTACGAGGTAGTGATCCCAATCGGCGTCGTCAACGAACGCCGGTCCGGAGCCCGGTGAGCGGTCGAGCAAGACTCCTGCCCGCAGCAAGGAACCATCCGAGCGCCCCCCAACGTTCTACTGTTCTGGACCGTGACGGAGGAACCTGCGATGCGAGGGACGAGGCCGGCCAAGCTCATGGCCACTTTCACAACGATGGCACTGCTCTTCGGCGCGTGTGCGGAACGCGCAGCCCAGTCAACGCCCACCCACGCTGACCGAACGGTCGCTCCCCCAGGGGAAGTGAGCGAGCGTTCGGTGCCGGCCGGCCCGCGCGGCCCCGCCCTCGTGTTCGTTGCCTCGGACCCCGAAGGGAGCAAGGTGGTGGTGTGGGACCTCGAGACGTGGGAGCCCGCACGTACGACCGAGTTCGCCGCGGAAAACGTTCCTACCGCGGTCGCGCTCGCAGGCGACACCCTCGTCTACGCGTTCCACGACCGCGTAGAAGCAGAGCCGCTCGAAGGCGGGGGCCCGAGGACGCTCTGGCGGACGGGCGCCGACCGAGTGGTCACCACGACCGCCGTCTCGCCGGACGGAGAGCTGATCGCCATCGGAGTGGAGGGACGAGACATCTTCGACCTCTCCCAGGCCAAGCTCGTCATCGTCCGCCTCTCCGACGGGACGGTGATCCGCGAGTTCGGTCAGGAGGCAGCGGAGCTCGTGGGCGCGCCGCCGGCGCCGACGGTCTGGCTGCCGGATGGGAGCTCCGTCGTCTTCTTCGGCTACGCGCATCGGGGCGGCATTCCGACGTACGGCGTGGCGACGCTCGACGGTGGACTCCGGCCGCTCGAAGGGACGCTGCTCGCCTTCTCCCGCGACGCGTCCGTCGTCGCGGACGCCGAGCAGCTCCTTCCCCACTGCGAGGGTCCCGCCATTGCCGCTCGCACCATCCGGCTGCGCGAGCTCGCCTCATGGCGGGTCCTGTCATCGGTCGAAGCTCAGGAAGAGGCGTACGCGCCCCTGGCAGTCGGCCCCTCGGGGGAGGCGGTACTGGTGGCGGGCGACATCTCCGACCAGGGCCAGGGGACGTGCGTGACCTACCCGCCGCAGCCGCAGTACCGGTACTGGGACGGGCACGCGCTGCTGCCGATCGATGACCCGCTCCCGATCCTGCGCCGGTGGGCGGGCCTCACGCGCGACGTCCGCATCGACTGTCCCGTGGACGGAGATGAGCGCCCGGATGTGCGCTACCTCGCCTGCTGGTCGACGACTGCGCCGGGGGAGCTGTTCGCCGACGGCCGGTCGCTCGGCTGGTACCGGGCGGTGGAGATCGTGGGCGTCACGCGATCGGACCGGTGAGCCTGGTCGCGTTCAGGCGGCGCGTTCGCGCCACGCTCGCTCGAACGCCTCGACGAGCTCCGGGTGCGCCTCGAGCGCGGCGCGGCCGATGAAGGAGAGGGAGTCCACGCGGCGGTGTTCCCGGTAGAGGTGCCGGATCCACAGCTCCCCGAGGAGCTCCACAGCCCGCTCTCGGAACTCCTCGGTAGGCTCGACGCCGAGCCGTTCGGCGAGCCACTCCGCCGCGGGGTCGTTCAGGATCACCGCGGCTTCCTTATCGGGCAGGTTCGGCCGGGCCACGAGGAAGTTCGCGAGCTTCCCTCCCATGATCTCCTCCGCTCCCTGCCCGGGACCTTCGTACTGGATCTCGAGCTCGGACGCCGGGTCGGCTGCCTGGACCATCAACCGCTCTCCTGCTCTCGTGGGGTGGCGATCTTCAGCGGCTCGGAGATGTCGCCGAGCAGCTGGGCGCTCGCTTGGACGCGCGCCGGGAGCCCCCAGATGGTGATGAAACCGACCGCCGCGGTCTGGTCGAAGCGGTCGCCGCGATCGTAGGTGGCGAGCGCTCGGTCGTACAAGGGCCGTTCGGCACGGCGACCGACGACCATCGCTTGTCCCGGTTGGAGCTTCACACGCACGACGCCGGTTACGTACCGCTGGGTGCTCGCAACGTAGGCCGCGATGTCCTGGTGGTGCGCCGTGAACCAGAGACCGTTGTAGATGAGCTCGGCGTACTCCTGGGCGATGTACCGCTTGAGCTTCAGCTGCTGCTTCGAGAGCGTCATCGCCTCCAGCGCTCGGTGAGCCGTGTGGAGGATCACCGCCGCCGGCGCTTCGTACAGCTCCCGGCTCTTGATGCCCACGAGCCGATCCTCGATGTGGTCGATGCGCCCCACACCGTAGCTCCCTCCGAGCGAGTTCAACCGCTCGACGAGCTCCACAGGCGGCAGCACCGTTCCGTCGAGGGCGACGGGGATCCCCCGCTCGAAGCGGATCTCCACGTATGCGGGCTCGCGAGGCGCCTCGCTCGGGTCGCGCGTCCACTCGTACGCTTCGGCCGGCGGTTCCTGCCACGGGTCTTCGAGGACCCCGGCTTCCGCGCTCCGCCCCCAGAGGTTCTCGTCGATGCTGAACGGCCCCTTCTCGCCCCAAGGGATGTCGACGCCGTGCTCGCGCAGGTAGGCGATCTGCGCTTCCCGAGCCATCGCGTGTTCCCGCGTCGGCGCGATGATCTCGAGCGAGGGGTCCAGGGTCTTGATCGCGACGTCGAACCGGACCTGGTCGTTCCCCTTCCCGGTACAGCCGTGCGCAACCGCGACGGCGCCCTCCTCATGCGCCGCATCGACGAGGAGCTTCGCCATGAGGGGGCGGGCGAGCGCCGTCGCCAACGGGTACGCGTCCTGGTACACGGCGCCCGCCGCCAGCGCCGGGAAGGCGAAGTAGCGGAGGAACTCGTCCCGAGCATCGACGATGCGCACCGCCGCGGCACCCGCGGCCATCGCGCGCGACTCGATCACCGGCTGCTCTCGGCTTCGTCCAAGGTCGATGTTCAGGGCGACGACCCGGTACCCCCGCTCGTGGGTGAGCCAGGTGATCGCCCAGGTAGTATCGAGGCCACCGGAGTACGCGAGGACGACCGTCTTCCGTTCGGACACGCTCCTATCCTTCCGCCGAAGCTCGTGATTGCAGTATCGCCCGGCCGCTCGCAGCGGGAAACTGCTACCGGGCTAGGCCCTTCGCGGCCCACAGCGCGACCACGGTGCCGCCGAGGGTGCCGACGAGGAGCGCGAGGGATGCGACGCCGATGCCAGCGACCGCCCACGTCTCCGAGCCGGAGAGCCACCCTCCGAGCCCGGCGGCGACGGCGGTCCAGAATCCCACCATGCCCGCGGCGATCATCCACGGCCCCGCCGCGGCGTGCGCCGCGTGCCACCGTTCATCGCTCGCCAGCGTCGCCGGCAAGCGGATGCCGACCCACCGGTTGCGAGCTAGCCGCCCTTGCAATCCGAGGTACCCCACGCCCGCCACGACCAGTGACGCGAGCGCCACGACGAGGAGCGCGAGCACGAGCGAGCCCATCAGGCGCCGCCGACGGCGTCGAGCGCCGACTCCAGGATGCGACAGGCCTCGTCGAGCTCGGCGTCGGTGACGGTCAGCGGAGGCAGCAAGCGGACCGCGTTCGGGCGCACGTTGTTCACGAGCAGGCCGCGCTCCCTGGCGGCGTTCGTGACTTCCGCCGCCGCGTCGCGCGCGAGCTGCACGGCGAGCATGAGCCCGCGACCGCGCACGCCGGCGACGAGCGGATGGCGGTCCTCCAGCGAGCGCAGCGCGGTCGTGAGCCGCTCGCCCGCCGCCCGCGCCCGCGCCGTCAGGTCGTGCTCCAGGATGTACCGCACCGTCGCGACCCCGGCCGCGCACGCCAGCGGGTTGCCGCCGAACGTGGTCCCGTGATCGCCGGGAACGAGATGGCGGGCGACCTCGTCGCGAGCGATGACGGCGCCGATCGGCACACCGCCGGCGAGGCCCTTCGCGAGGCAGACGACATCCGGCCGCACGCCTTCCTGCTGGAAGGCGAAGAACGTACCGGTCCGGCCGTTCCCCGTCTGGATCTCGTCGAGGATGAGGAGGAGTCCGCGCTCGCGGCACCACCGCTCGACCTCCCGGAGATAGCCCGGCGCGGGGAGGTTCACGCCGCCCTCACCCTGGATCGGCTCGAGGAGCACCGCCACCGTTCGTTCGGTCGTCGCCGCTCGGACCGCCTCGACGTCGTTCCAGGGAACGTGCACGAACCCGGGGGGCAGGGGTTCGAACGGCTCCCGGTACCGCGCCGTGCCGGTGGCAGCGAGCGCGCCGAGGGTGCGTCCGTGGAAGCCGTCGACTGCCGAGATGATCTCGTACGCTCCGCCGCGGGTGTCGCGGCCCCACCGGCGCGCGAGCTTGATCGCCGCCTCCACCGCTTCGGTGCCGGAGTTGCAGAAGAAGACGCGGTCGAGTCCGGAGAGCTCCGTGAGCAGCTTCGCGAGCTCGATCATCGGCGTCGAGTAGTACAGGTTCGACACGTGGATGAGCTCGGCGGACTGCCTCCGGAGCGCCTCGACGACCGCCGGGTGGCAGTGCCCGAGCACGTTCACCGCGAGGCCGCCGACGAAGTCGAGGTAGCTGCGTCCCTCCGCGTCCCATACCCGCGTGCCTTCGCCGCGGACGAGGACGACGGGCTGTCGACCGTAGTTCTGGAAGAGGTAGCGCGCTTCTTCGGCGATCCAATCGGTCACGGTTCGGGTGACTCCTCTCGAAGCTGGGGCAGCGGCGATCCTACCGGACGGGACGGGAGAAGCGCGTCCCCCGCGACTCCGCCTCGAGGATGGCGCGCGGCTGCGCCCCGTTGAGGATGCGCGCCGGGACGCCGCGCTCGACGGCGTGCAGGCAGGCCCGCACCTTCGGGATCATCCCTCCGGCGATGACCCCGCGCTCGATGAGGGCGGCGCACTCGGCCGGTGTGAGCTCCGGGAGCACCTGCCCATCCTCCCCTTTCACGCCGTCGACGTCGGTGAGGAAGTAGACGGCTCTCGCCGCGAGGGCGCCCGCCACGTCGCCGGCGACCGTGTCAGCGTTCACGTTCACGAGCACATCCCGCCCGGACTCGGAGCTCACGCCGATCGGCGCGAGGACGGGGACGAACCCGCCCGCCAACAGGTGCTCGAGCACCCCCGCCTCCACCCGCACCGGCTCCCCCACGTACCCGAGGCTCGGGTCCCCGATGCGGCACTGGAGGATGCGGGCGTCAGCCCCGCACAGCCCGACGGCGCGGACGCCGCGCCCCGTCAGCTCCGTAACGATGCGCTTGTTCACGAGCCCGGCGAGGGCGCCGACGACGATGGGGAGGGATTCGGCGTCGGTGACCCGCAGCCCGCGCTCGAAGCGGGTCGGGACCCCCATCCGCCGCAGCCACTCGCTCGCCTCGGCCCCTCCTCCGTGCACGAGAACGAGGCGCTCGCCGCGCCGTACGAGCTCGGCGATGTCGTCGAACGTCGTGTCGGCCGCCCCGAGGGTGCTGCCGCCCACCTTGATGACGAGTGGCCCGTTCATGTGTGGTAGTCCGCGTTGATCGATACGTACTCCGCGCTGAGGTCGCAGCCCCAGCCCGTCGCTTCCGCGTGGCCGGCGCCGAGGTCGACCGTGATCGTGACGGTTTCGCCGCGCATCGCCTCCGCGACCCGCGCGAGGTCGCAGGGGGCGGGCATGCCGTCGACGAACACGGGCGTCCCGCAGATGGCGACCCTCACGGAACGCTCCTCGAACGTCACGCCGGAACGGCCCACCACGGCCACGATGCGCCCCCAGTTCGGGTCGGAGCCGTGCACCGCCGACTTCAGCAGGTACGAGGTCGTGAGGAGGCGCACGAGGTGGCGAGCCTCGGCCTCGTTCGCCGCGCCTTTGACCGTGACCTCGAGCAGCTTCGTCGCGCCCTCGCCATCGCGGGCGATCGCCTTCGCGAGCTCCACGCAGAGCCCCTCGAGCGCCTCCTGGAACGGGCGCGCCCACGGGCTCCGCTCGTCGATCGGCTCGCCGCCCGCGATCCCGTTGGCGAGCAGCACGACCGTGTCGCTCGGACTCGTGTCGCCATCGACGGAGATGAGGTTGAAGGAGCGGTCGACCGCCGCCCGGAGGGAGCGGTCGAGGAAGCCGGGCTCCACCGGAGCGTCGGTCGTGAGGAAGGCGAGCATCGTCGCCATGTTCGGATGGATCATCCCGGCGCCCTTCGCGCAGCCCCCGAGGAGGTACGGCCCGAAGGCCACGGATCCGTGCTTCGGCCGGGTGTCGGTCGTCATGATGGCACGCGCGAACGCCTCGCCTCCGTGCGCCGAGAGGTGCACGGCCGGCAGCGCCGCCTCGATCTTCTCGAGGGGGAGGTACTCGCCGATGACCCCCGTGCTGCACACGACGACGTCCTCGGGGGGAATGCCGAGTCGGCGGCCGGCGAGCGCGGCGAAGCGCCGGGCGTCCGCCAGCCCCCGCTCGCCGGTGCCGGCGTTCGCGACCCCGCTGTTCACGACGACGGCCTGAGCGCGGAGGTCCCGCAGGTGCTCCCGGTCGAGGGTGACCGCGGCCGCGCAGAAGCGGCTCGTGGTGAACACGGCGGCCGCCGCACACGGCACCTCGGAGACGAGGAGTGCGAGGTCGAGCTTCCCCTCGCCGTACGTCTTGATGCCGGCGTAGGTCGCCCCGGCGAGAAACCCGCGGGGCGTCGTCACTCCGCCGCGCGGTTCGACGATTACGCTCATGGGAAGAGCGGGGCCCCTTCCAACCCCATCGTCTCCGGGAGGCCGAACATGACGTTCATGTTCTGGATCGCCTGACCCGCGGCCCCCTTCCCGAGGTTGTCCAGCACCGAAACCGCCACAAGCACCCCGTTCCGCTCGTCTACGGCCGGATGGACGATGCAGCGGTTGCTTCCGAGGGTGTGCTTCGTGTGCGGCGGCTGCGCACTCACCTGGAGGAACGGTTCGCCGGCGTACCGTTCGCGGTAGAGGTCCAGCACCGATTCCTGGGTGGCCGCCTGCGCCAAGCGGGCGTAGCAGGTGGCGTGGATACCGCGGGTCATCGGCACGAGGTGCGGCACGAACGTGACGGCCACTTCGCACTCCGCGAGCCGCGAGAGCTCCTGGGCGATCTCCGGCTGGTGGTTGTGGTTCGCGATCCGGTAGGCGGAGACGTCCTCGTTCACCTCGCTGAAGTTGTAGCCGCCGCCCGTGCCCCGCCCAGCACCGGAAATCCCCGACTTCGCGTCGACGAACACCCGCGGTTCGATGAGCCCGGCAGCCATCGCGGGCGCGAGCGCGAGGAGGGAGGCGGCCGGGTAGCAGCCGGGGTTCGCGACGAGGCGGGCTCCGCGCACCGCTTCCCGGTGGAGCTCCGTCAGCCCGTACACCGCCTCCGCGAGCGATTCCGGAGCGGGGTGAGGCTTCCCGTACCACTGCTCGAAGCTCGCGGGGTCCCGCAGCCGGAAGTCGGCGGCCACGTCGATGACGCGCACGCCACTCCGGAGGAACGGCACGCACGCCTCCGCGCTCGCGGCGGTCGGGAGAGCGGAGATGACGACGTCGACTTCGGCCTCGAGTTCGGCGGCGATGACGAAGTCGCCGTAGGCGGAGAGGTGCGGGAAGACCTCCCCGAGCTTCTGTCCGGCGAGCGAGCGCCCCGTGGCGGCGACGAGCCGCGCCTCGGGGTGGTTGAGAAGGAGGCGCGCGAGCTCGATTCCGGCGTAGCCCGTGACGTTGAGGATGCCGACGCGGATGGTCACCCGAACATTGTGGGGTCATCATCGGCAGCGTTCCACAGCCAGAACGGGTTCACCCGTACAATGCCCCTGATGCGCACGCTCGACCTCCACTTCATCGGCAGCGGCAACGCCTTCGCTCCCGGAGGGCTCTGCTGGAACGGCTTCCTCGTCAACGGCCGCTTTCTCTTCGAGGCACCTCCGCAGGCGCTCATGGCGCTGAACCGCTTCGGCCAGGACCCGAACCGGATCGAAGCGGTCGTGATCAGCCATCATCACGGCGACCACTTCCTCGGACTGCCGTTCCTTCTCCTTCACTGGAAGTACCGACAGCGGCGCACGCCGGCCCACATCGTCGGGCCGCCGGGCACCCGGGAGCTCGCCTCCGCGATCGCCGAGCGGGTCTTCCCGGGGATCTTCGAGAGCGACGTCGAGCTCGTCTGGCACGAGCTCCGGCCGGGGGAGCAGGTCTCCGTCGGCGGCGCGACGTTCGAGGCGTACCCGATGCGGCACGACGAGCGGCTGCAGTACAACCTCGGCTACCTCGCAGTCGTCGAGGGGCGGCGTCTCGCCTACACGGGAGACACGGCCTGGTGCGACGCGGTGGAGGAGCTCGCGACAGCGGCGGAGGTCTTCGTAGCGGAGTGCGCGAGCCGCGACCAGCGCATCCCGATCCACATGAACCTCGTGGACGACATGCCGCGGCTGCGCGCGAAGCTCTCGCCGACCACACCGCTGGTGCTCACGCACCTCGATGCCGACATCCGCGACACGGAGCTCCCGAACAGCTTCGTAGCGCGGGACGACGCGCACTTCGTGTTCTGAACTTCGTTATGTCATCGATGACCGCTTGACGATCGACGAATGATTATCGTGGGGTGACGGGGTGGGAGAGGCGTTCGAGCTGGTGCTGTGGAGCAGCGACGTGCCGGCGCTCGCGGACTTCCTCGAGCGGGTGGTCGGCGCCACCGTGACGGAGCGCTTCCCCGGCTTCGCCGACGTCCGAGTGGACGCATTCCGCATCCAGATACACGCCGACGAGGCGTTCCGCGGCCACCCGTGGTACGAGAGCCTGGCGCGGGAGGGAGTGGCCCGCGGCATCGGGTGCGAGCTCCGCTTCCGCGTCGCCGACGTCCTCGCCACCTTCCGCCGCGCGGTCGACGCCGGTGCGGTGCCCGTGCACCCTCCCTACGAGCTCGAGGCGGCGGTAGAATCGGTGGTGATGGGCCCAGACGGATACCTCTTCACGCTCTGGGCGCCGCGCACCCATCCCTGACCCGGCCCATCGAGGATTTCGAAGAGTGCTATTGCCACAGCCAGTGGCAGTATGCGCTGCGGTGTGTCATGATCGTTTGTGAAAGCGAGAACATTCACAAGAACCCAGAAGGGGGCAGTCGAGATGTACGCAGTAGCACCGCCGTATCCGCTTCTCGGCGCCGAGCCGAGCGCGTTGGCGAAGCATCGCGAGGAGGCCGCGTCCGAGCGCCGGTCGCGGCGGGCTCGACGCCGTGAGCGAGTCTGGCCTCCCGTCGATGTCAACCGCCTGCGCGCCGAGCTCGACGCGAAGCTCATCGACTTCCGCTGGCTGGTCTGACCCGCAACCCAGCGAGGCCTCGAGCCTGAGAAGCGCGGCCGCCGTTCGGCGGCCGCGCTCGTGGTCTCCGCGTTCCCTACTCGAACCGGAGCGCCTCGGCGGGCGCCACCGCAGAGGCACCCCGCGCCGGAAGGACTGTCATCAACATCGATGAGCCGAAGGCGATGACGAAGAGCACGGCCAGGTTCACCCACGGCACCGCAAACCCACGGCCCACCGCCTCCTCGCCGGTGCCGCCGGAGGTGAAGAGCACCCACGAGAAGAGCACGCCCAGCACGCCGCCCATGACGATTCCGGAGAGCGCGACGAACGCCGACTCCAAGAGGAACGTCCACGAAACGAGGGAGCGGCGGAAGCCGATGGCGCGCAGGATCCCGATCTGCTGTCGCCGTTCGACCACCGCCCGGATGGCGATGACGCCCAGCGCCGCGATGCCGACGACGAGCCCGAGGCCGAGGAAGCCCTCGAAGAGGAGGAGGAACCCCGCCTGCGCGGCGCGCTGCTCGTCCAGGAGCTTCGGCAAGGACTCCGCGGAGACGGTCAGGAGCGCCGCCTCGATCCGCTTCGCTGCCGCTTCGGAGTCCGCGCCCCGGCCGAGACGCAGGAAGTACGTCTGGCCCCGCACGTCGGCGTACACCTGCTCGAACGTCTCGCGATGCACGAAGATGCCGGGGAAGAAGACGGCTGCCGAGTCGTCCACCACCCCGACCACGCGAACCGTGGCCTCCCGACCGCTCCCGGGGTCGTGGAGGACGAGCTCGAACGGCTCGAAGCCGTCCTCAAGTTCCATGTCGAGCCGGAGGAGGTCCTCCGGGAGCCCGAACCCGCCTGCGCCGGTCAGCGCTGCCTGATCGATGACCGCGAGGGAGTGGTCTTCGGCCATCGCCGCCCACACCTCGCGGCTCGATCCGAAGCCGGCAGCCCTCGTCTTCACCTCCAGCGCCGTCCCTTCGAGGAAGCCGTCGTCGACGCCGAGGAACGAGTACCGGTAGAGCGTTTCATCCCCTGGGATGCGCACCTGCGCTTCGCTCGCCTCCGCTCGTCGCACGAGTCCGACCGCTTCGATGGGGAGGTCCTCCACGCCAGCCTCGGCCAGCGCCCGGCGGAGGTCCTCCACCGGGTTGTTTTCGTTCACGACCACCATCACGTCCCACCCGCCGCGGGCCTCATCGCTGAGGAAGATGCGCTCGAAGTTCTCCGTGAGCGTCGCCATCACGACGAGGGCGAAGACGATGAGGCCGATCATGGCGACGGTGAGCCCGGTCCGCATGCGGCTCGTGAGGGGGTAGGTGATCGCGATGCGGACCGCGGGCAGGAGCGACCGCGCCCGGCCGGCGGCCCGGGCCAGGAGCGGGACGACGAGGTCGGCGTTGTAGACGACGAGGAAGGTGCCGGCGGTGACGAGAACCAGTCCGCTGAGGAAGAACATCTCCACGTCCCCGCGCAGCTCTCCCGTCACGGCGTCGAACACCCCCGTCGGCCAGGACATCCAGAAGGCAAGGAGCGCGAGGGAAACAGCGGTGAACACCGCGCGTTCGTGGTAGTGGAAGTATCGCAGCACCGCCGCGACCCACAGGCCGACGAGCGACACTGCGGCGCCGAACGGGAACGCAAGGCCCTCCCGCAGCCCCCACTCGAAGAGCAGAGCGGAGAGCGCGAGGCCGACCGTCGCGAATCCGACCGCCCACGGGATCGGCCTCCGCACGTCCTGCAAGGCGACGAGCACCACGCCGAGAGGCGGCAAGAGGATCCCCAGCAGGACCACCCACCAGGGGAGGCCCCGCGGCCGCCGCTCCCGCGCGATCCAGACGATGAGCATCGCGAGGGCGTACGACGGCGCGGTGACACCCCACCAGAACGGCCAGAGGGGCACGCGTTCGCCTTCGAGCCGCTCCGCGCTCGGCAACGCGAAGTTCGAGCCTCGCAGAACGAAGAGGAACGGCCCCACCAAGCCGGCGACGATCGCGAGCGCGGCCCACGGCAGGAGGAACGGAAGCCTGACGGCCGCCACCACGCCGATGACGAGGAAGCCCCCCGCGACGAGCGCGTTCAGCGTTCCTCGCAAGAACCCGAACCAGGTCGCCTCCTCCGGGTTCAGGGGCCGCGTGTCCGGCAGGTCGCGGATCGCCGCCGTGATGTTCAGCCGTGCGGCCCTCGCCGCGGCGCTTGAGATGACGAGGAACGTGGCAAGGACGCCGACGCAGAACGCCACCAGCAAGCTGCGAGGCGTCACGGAGAACTCCAGCACCACGCCGAGCCCCTGCTCGGCAAAGGAGTTGATGAGCGCGATCATCGCGATCGTCACGCCGACTCCGGCCCCAAGGCCGACGAGCGCGGCGGCAAGGTCGTACCCCATTCCCTCCGCGAGGAAGGCCTCCACGAGGTGCCGCCGCCGGGCCCCCACCGCTCGAGCGATGCCCATCTCCGGTTTCCGCTCGGCGGCGAGGAGGATGAAGATGAGGAAGATGAGCAGCACCCCGGCCGCGATCGAGAACGCGCCGAACATCATGAAGAACGTCGTGAAGAAGCTCCCCGCCAGGTTCGCGAGCTCGAGCAGCTCCTCCTTCAGCGGCACGACCTCGTACGGCTGTCCCGCTAGCGCCGCCTCCAGCTTCGCCACCGCGGCCGGCGAGTACTCGACGCCGTCCCGTACCCCTCCCCTCGTGGTCACCACGATCGTCCCGACCGCGTCTCCGTAGCCGGTGAGGTCGGCGATGAACTCGTACTCGGCAGCGAACCCCGGGGTCCCGGACGCGTCCGGCTGAACGATGCCCGTCATCCACGACGTCGGCCCGATCGCCTTCACCACCACCTCGACGGGCTCGCCCTCGTAGAGGAGGAGCAGGCGATCGCCCGGCACGGCGTCCAGCGCGTCGGCGAGGTCTTGGTTGATGACGACCTCGTTCCCGGTCAGCCGGACCAGGTTCCCTTCGAGGTCGCGCAACCCGCCGAAGGCGTCCGCCTCGGCCGTCGGGAACGCCATCGCCCAGGCGAAGGGCTCGTTCAGGCGGGTGCGGGGGTTCACGACGACGAACGGCTGCCGGATCGTGCCGAGGATCCCCTCGATATCCTCGTCGTCCGCGAACCGGCGGCGGAGCTCCTCGACGACGGAGCGCGGGATCTTCCGCGCCTCCACCGGAGCCGGATGACCCTCTTCGTCCCAAGTGATGAGGATGTCGGTCTCGCCGGCCAACCGGTAGACATCCCGCGTCACGCCCTCCGCCACCGTGTCGCCCGTCCCGAGCGCGGCGGTCATGATCACCGTCGCGAGCATGAGTCCGAAGACGATGAGCGCCGTCTGCAGTCGGCGGCGGGTGAGGTTGCGGAGGCCGTAGCGGAACATCACCGGGTTCCGCCAGTACGTCCAGGCCATGACCAGGAAGACGAGCACGGTGGCCACGCCCACGAAGAGGGCGATGCCGCTCATGGGGATGCCGAAGAACTCATCCATCCGCGCGGCTCCGGGCCGATTCCGCGCCGACGGGGGTGAGCAGCTCCTCCCGCAGGATTTCGCCGTCGGCCATGTGGACGATGCGGTGGCAGCGGGAAGCGACGGCGGGGTCGTGGGTGACGATGACGTACGTGAGGCCGTGCGTACGGTTCAGCTCGACCATCAGGTCCATCACGTCGGCGGCGTTCTTCGAGTCGAGCGCGCCGGTGGGCTCGTCCGCCCACACGATCGTGGGCCGGTTCACGAGCGCGCGGGCGACGGTCACGCGTTGGCGCTGCCCGCCGGAGAGCTGGTTCGGGCGGTGATGGGCGAACGCTCCCAAGCCGACGCGCTCCAGCGCCTCGAGCGCCCGCGCGCGGGCCTCGCGCGGCCGCACCCCAGCCACGATGAGCGGGAGCTCCACGTTCTCAACGGCGCTGAGCACGGGCAACAGGTTGTACGTCTGGAAGATGAACCCCATGTTCCGCGCGCGGAGGTCGGTGCGCCGGTCGTCCGACATGCGCGAGATGTCGACGCCATCGATGAGCACGGTTCCTGCATCGAACTCGTCGAGCCCGGAGAGGCAGTTCAGGAGCGTCGTCTTCCCGCAGCCGGAGGGTCCCATCACGGCGACCATCTCGCCGCGCCGCACCCGGAGGGAGACCCCCCGGAGCGCGTGCACGGCCACCGTGCCCGTGCGGTACGTCTTCTCGACGCCTCGCGCCTCGATCACGAACCCGCCCGCGGATGCACCGGCCACGCCGCTTCCTCCTCGAATGCGCTCGGTCCCGATCGCAACCCTCGGAGCCCAGGCTACCGGAGGGGAGGCATCCACGGAACGGGCTCCGAGGTGCGCGCAGGCGGGAGAGCGGCGAGAATCGGTACCGACAGACACGCTCGCCATCGAGGAGGAGAACGCCGTGGCCGACGTGCAGGCTCACGACCCCGAGAAGCCGCCGATCCGCGACCAGGTGCAGCCCGACTTCCCTTGGGTTCACGTCGTCATCGCAACCTCCCTCGGGATGGCGGCGATCCTGGCTGGCGTCATCGCTGGCTTGCTCATCCGAGCGTAGTCCGGCGCACGATTCGTCATAGAACGGCGGTCGACGGCTGTCTTCGGCGCGGGCGCGTGTATCATTCGCCCATGGAGCCGGAGCGCGCCTGCGTCCTCACCCCGGGCTGCCGCGTTCTTTTGCGGGCGACGAAGTACGACGGCGCCCCGCACTGGATCCAGCCGTTCACCGTCGTCTCCGACGACGGGACCCTGCTCGTGACCCGGTACCGGGCACGGACGCCGATCTTCACCAGCCGCGGGGAGTTCCGCTCCCCGTACGACAGCACGGTCTACTTCTGGCGCGACCGGTGGTACAACGTCTTTCGGCTCGCGCGGCCGGGCTGCGGGCTCTCGCTCTGGTACTGCAACGTGACCACCCCGCCCGTCGTACGCGAGGGCACGATCGAGTACGTCGATCTCGACCTCGACGTGGCCGTGCATCCGGACGGGTGCGTTCGCCTCCTCGACGAGGACGAGTTCGAGGAGAACCGCCGCCGGTACGGCTACCCGCCGGAGGTCGTCGAGCGGGCACGGCGCGCCGCCGAGGAGCTCGCGGAGCTCGCGAGGCGCCGCGGCTTCCCCTTCAGCGAAGGATGAACCCGCGCCTGCGCCTGTCCCCTGGAGAGTGAGAGCGGTAGGCTAGGAACTCCGATGGTACCTGCACGCGAGATTCGTCAGCACTTGGGGCACCTCGTCGAGTCGGCCGTCCGCGAAGCGGTGGCCGCGGGCGAGCTCCCTGACGTCGCGTACCCGTCCGCCGCCATCGAGCGCCCGAAGGACCCGAGCCACGGGGACTTCGCCAGCACCCTGGCGCTGCGCATGGCCCGCGCGGCGATGCGGCCTCCGCTCGAGATCGCGGAGATCCTCGTGCGGCATCTGCCCGAAGACCCGGCGATCGAGCCGGCGACGGTGGCGCCCCCGGGGTTCATCAACTTCCAGCTCTCGACGCGGTACCTGCAGCGCCAGGTAGACGCCATCCTCGAGGAAGGGCCCGCCTTCGCGAACCTCGGCCTCGGCCGCGGGAAGCGCGCGCAGGTCGAGTTCGTTTCGGCGAACCCTACCGGGCCGCTCCACGTCGGGAACGGCCGCGGCGCCGCCATCGGCGATGCCCTCGCCGCGTCCCTCGCCGCCGCGGGGTACGAGGTCGAGCGGGAGTACTACATCAACGACGCCGGAACCCAGACCGACACCTTCGCGGAGACGCTCTACGCCCGCTACCAGCAGCTCTTCGGCCGCGACGTCGACATCCCTCCGGACGGCTACCCAGGGGAGTACATGGTCGAGCTCGCCGAGGAGCTGCGGCGGGAGTTCGGCGACCGCCTCCTCCGCGACCCCGGCGCGCCGCCCCCGCCCGAGGTCCGCGAGCGCGGCATCGCGCTCATGGTCGAGCGGATCCGGCAGACGTTGGAACGCTTCGGCGTCCGCTACGACCGGTGGTACAGCGAGCGCTCCCTCTACGAGCCCGACGGGCCGTACGAGCGGGCGATGGAGCTCCTCCAGCAGCAGGGCTTCCTCGTGCAGCGGGAGGGAGCGACCTGGTTCGTCTCCTCGGAGCTGGGCGAGAGCAAGGACAACGTCGTCGTCCGCTCGGACGGCCGCCCGACCTACTACGCGAGCGACATCGCCTACCACTACGACAAGTTCGTACTCCGCGGCTTCGACCTCGTCATCGACGTCTGGGGGGCGGACCACCACGGCCACGTCTCGCGCGTCAAGACTGCGGTCGTCGCGCTCGGCATCGACCCGGAGCGGCTGCACATCCTCCTCTACCAGCTCGTCACGCTGAAGCGGGCCGGCGAGGTCGTGCGCCTCTCGAAGCGGGGCGGGGAGATCATCACCCTTGACGAGCTCCTCGACGAGGTCGGTCGGGATGCGGCCCGCTTCTTCTTCCTCAACCGCTCCCCTGGCGCCCAGATGGATTTCGACATCGACCTCGCGGTGAAACAGTCGAACGAGAACCCGGTGTACTACGTCCAGTACGCCCACGCGCGCATGGCAAGCATCCTCGACCGCGCGCGGGAGCGCGGCCTCAGCCCGGATGGCGGCGACACGTCGCTGCTCACGGAGGCGCACGAGCTCGCGCTCGTGCGCGAGATGCTCCGGCTCCCGGAGGTGATCGAGGCGTGCGCGACGACCTTCGAGCCGCAGGTGCTCCCCCAGTACGCGGTCTCGCTCGCGACCGCCTTCCACGCCTTCAACGACGCCTTCCGGCAGCGGAACGACTCGAGCCTGAAGGTCATCACCGACGACGAGCAGCTCACGCGAGCACGCCTGAAGCTGGTGGCCGCAGCGAAGATCGTGCTCGCGCGGGCGCTCGACCTCATGGGCATGAGCGCGCCCGAGCGGATGTAGGAGTGGGGAGCATGGCCGAAGTCATCGACCCGATCGCCAAACGCCGGGCCCTGCGCGCGTTCGCCGACACGCCCGTGCCCCCCGAGGTGGAGCGAACCCTCTGGGAAGCGGTGCGCCTCGCGCCCTCACACGGGAACGCACAGCCGACCCGGGTATTCGTCGCGCGAAGCCCGGCAGTGCGGAGCCGGCTGGAGGCGGCGCTCTCCGAGGGGAATCGGACCTGGGCGCCGAAGGCGCCGCTCCTCTGCGCCATCGCGGCGCTCCCGGAGCGCGACTACCGGGCGAGGAACTTCGACGGCAGCGAGCGAGAGCTGTGGGCGTTCCACGCCGGCATCGCCGTAGGCAACCTCCTCGCGCAGGCGACCGCGCTCGGCCTCGTCGCGCACCCGATGGCGTCGTTCGACGAGCCGGGCGTTCGCGCCGCCTTCGGCGCTCCGGAGAGCGTCCGCGTCCTCGCTGTCGTGGCCATCGGCTACCCGGGCGATCCGGCAGTCCTGCCCGAGGACCTGCGCGCCCGGGAGCTCGCGCCGCAGCGGCGGCTCCCGCTGGAGCTCATCGTCGTCGAGGACCAGTGGTCCGCGGCGCATGACGTGAGCTGGCAGGAATGGCGGAACCGAGCGTAGCAGCCCGCTTCCCGCTCCCCGTGGGGCGCTCCGGCCGGGACGCCCTCGCGGTCGCTCGCGCCATCGCAACCGAAGCGGCGGAGCTGCTCCGGCGCCGCTTCGGCGATCCGGGAAGAGCGGAGTGGAAGGGCCGGGGGAACGTAGTGACCGAGGTCGACCTGGCGGTCGAAGCGCTCGTCCACGAGGCCCTCCGCGCGGAGTTCCCCGAGCATGCCGTCCTGAGCGAAGAGACGGCCGGGGAGACGCGGAGCGACGGCTGGCTCTGGGTCTGCGACCCCATCGACGGCACGAAGAACTTCTCGCGCGGCATCCCCCACTTCTGCTTCACGATCGGGCTCTGGCGCGGCGGCGAGCCGATCGTCGGTGTCACCACCCATCCGGTCTCGGGCGAGGAGGTTTGGGCCGTGGCCGGGGGCGGCGCATTCGTCGGTGAGAGAGCCGCCCGCGTCTCGGCCGTCGCCGCCATCGATCGGGCGGTCGTCGCCTTCGACCTCGGCTACGACCCAGCCGCCGGGGCCGCGCAGCTCGAGCTCGCCCGTCGGTTTTGGGGGAAGGTGGAGACCATCCGCATCTCTGGTTCGGCGGCGCTCGGCCTCGCCTTCGTCGCCGCCGGCAAGTGGGACCTCTTCGTCCACCGCGACCTCCAGCCCTGGGACCTTGCGGCGGGCATCCTCCTCGTGCGCGAAGCTGGCGGCGTCGTGACCGACGGCGGGGGCGCACCCGCGGGCCTCTCTTCGCGGACGATCATCGCCGCCGCACCCGCGCTGCACGCCGAGTTCCTCGCCCGGGGCGGATTGGAGGGGTTCCGATGAGCGAACGCCGGGACGAACGGCGCGAGGCGCAGCCGGTACTCGTCGTGGTTCCATCGCTCATCTCCGGCGCGGGCCTCATCTTCGTCCTCCTCGCGCTCTTCATCGATCACGAGATCGTGCGGCCCCTCTTCCTCGCGCTCGGCGTGACGCTGATGTGGCTCGACTTCTTCGTGACGATGGCGATCTTCCGCTACTACGTACGCAGCATCGATCGCCGGCTGCGCCGACTCGAGTCCCGATTCGACCGCGGCGACTGAGCTCCGCGACGGTGGCGCCGTCCCTCACGTACACTGCGCGGCGTGAGGGCGGAGATCATCACCATCGGCACGGAGATCCTGCTCGGCGAGATCGTCGACACGAACAGCGCCTACATCGCGCGCCAGCTCCCGGAGCTCGGCATCGACCTCTACTTCACCTCCACGGTGGGGGACAACCCCGCCCGGATCGTCGAGACACTCGAGCGAGCATGGCAGCGGTCAGACCTCATCATCACCACCGGCGGGCTCGGACCGACGGCGGACGACCTCACGCGAGAGGCGGTGGCGAAGCTCGTCGGTGAGGAGCCGTACGTCGATCCGGAGCTGGAGTCCAGGCTGCGCAGCTTCTTCGCCTCGCGCGGCTACCCGATGCCGGAGTCGAACCTGAAGCAGGCGTGGCTCATCCCCTCGGCGCGCGCGATCCCGAACCCGCGCGGAACCGCGCCCGGCTGGTGGGTGGAGAAGGCGGGGCACATTATCGTCTGCATGCCCGGCGTACCCGCGGAGATGGAGCGGATGTGGCGGGAGGAGGTTCGCCCCGAGCTCGAGAAGCGGGTCACCGGGGAGGTCCTCGTCACGCGCACGTTGAAGACCATCGGCATCGGAGAGGGAACGGTCGACGAGATGGCGCGACCGGTGTACGACACCCCGGGGATAGGCATCGGCACCTACGCCCGCGCCGACGGCGTCCACATCCGCATCGGCGCCAAGGGCCGAACTCGAGAGGAAGCGTGGGCGAAGATCCTGCCCGTCGAACGGCGCCTCGAGGAGATCTTCGGGAACGCCATCTGGGGGAAGGACGACGACACGCTCGAGGGAGTGATCGGCGACCTCCTTCACCAGCGGCGGGAAACCGTGGCGACGATGGAGTCGTGCACGGCCGGCCTCATCGCGTCCACGCTCGCCGACCCGCCGGGCGCGAGCGCCTACCTCCACGGCGGCGTCATCGTCTACCACGCCGAGGAGAAGATCGCGCACGGCGTCCCGGCGGAGGTCATCGCGAGCCACGGCGTCGTCTCTCGCGAGACCGCCCTCGCCATGGCCCGCGCGGCCCGCACGCGCTTCGGGGCGACCTACGGTATCGGCGTCACCGGCGTCCTCGGCCCGGACCCGCTCGAAGGAGTGCCGCCCGGCACGGTCCACGTGGCCGTCGCCGCGCCCGACGGCGTCGAGTCCGCCCTCATGCTCTCCATGAACCAGGGTCGCGCGATGGTGAAGCGGCGGGCCGTACTCTCCGCCCTCCTGCTCTTGCGCCGCGCCATCCTCGGCGAGCTTCGGTAAGCCGCGGGCGGGCCTTTCGGTTCGAAGCCACCGCCGCCGGAGCGGCGGGGCGCCGCGAGGGCGGTGAACCGTTGCCCGCCCGCACTCCTACCTTCGCCCCCGGAGCCGCCCCTCGGCAGCGGACGAACGGACCACTTCGACCCGTCCGTTCGGACGGACCTCGCTCACTGCCGCGGCAGCCCGAGCCCACGCGTGGCGATGATGTTCCGCTGGATCTCACTCGTCCCGCCCGCGATCGTCCGCGCGACGGTCGTCAGGGTCGTGAGCGCGAACTGCCCGCCGAGGCGGGCCCACGGCGAGCCAGGCATGAGACCGCCGAAGGGCCCGAGGATCCGCAGCCCCGCCTGCGCGATCCGCTGGTCGAGTTCGGAGAGGAAGAGCTTCAGAGCGCTTGCCTCCTGGTTCGGCACCTCACCCCGCGCGAGGATGGACGCCACCCGGTAGGAGAGCACACGAGCAACCTCGACCTCTACGCGCAGGGCCGCCACGGTGTGGCGGTGGGCAGCCGCAGCACTCCGCTGTTCGGCGAGGAACGCGACGAGGTCGTCGACGGCCCGCAAGGCGGCACCTGCGTTCGCGATGTTCGAGCGCTCGAGGTCGAGGGTGGTCGTGGCGATGTACCACCCCCGGTTCTCTTCGCCGAGCAGCGAGTCGGACGGGAGGCGAACGTCCTCGAAGAAGAACTGGCCGAACCCTTTCCGGCCGGCCATGTTCAGGAGCGGGCGGAAGGAGACCCCGGGCGAGCGGAGGTCGAGCAAGAAGTAGCTGATGCCGCGGTGTTTCGGCGCCGACGGATCGGTGCGCGCCAGGAGGTACATCCAGTCCGCGTAATGTACGTGGCTCGTCCAAATCTTCGTGCCGTTCAGGATCCATTCGTCGCCCCGACGCACGGCAGTGGTCTGCAGGCTCGCGAGGTCGGAGCCCGAGCCAGGCTCGCTGAACCCCTGGCACCAGACCACCTCCCAGCGCGCGATGCGCGGGAGGTGCCGGCGCTTCTGCTCCGCTGTGCCGTAGAGCATGATCGTCGGGCCCGCGTACCCGACCGCGGGAGTGCGGCCGCCGTCCGGAGCGCGGGCGTACGCCATCTCCTCTGAGAAGATGAGCTGCTCCACCGGCCCGAGCCCGAGCCCTCCGTACTCCACCGGCCAGCCGGGGGCGATCCACCCTTTCGCTGCGAGCTTCCGGTTGAACGCGCGCAGCCGCTCGGGATCCTCCTCTTCGGCGTAGAGGAAGGACTCGTCCTCAGGGGAGAGCTCCTGACGGAGCCAGCTCCGAACCTCTTCGCGCCAACGCCGCTGTTCCCGGGTCAGTCGGAAGTCCACGCGGGCACTGTACGCCGTCCGCCCAGCGTCTGCGAGAGCGCCTCCCGCACGATCTCCGCCGCCTCGAGAGGGTCCGATGCCCGGCGGATGTTCGAACCCTCCAGCCAGCGGTTCCGCGGCCAGTCGACGAGCACGACAAGCGGCACGAACTCCGCCGCCCAGGCGGCGGTGTGCGGGTCGTCCTCCACGTGCGCGACCGGGGCGAGCTCTCGAAGGACGCGCGCCTTGTACTGGGCCGACGTCTCCCGCCAGCTCGGACGGAGGTAGAGCGGCGGCGTCCAGCCGAGGTGGCGGGCCAGCCACCGCTCCGTGGGTGGGCGCGCCGCCTCCCCGCGCGCGGAGACGACCCGGAGGTCCGCGACTGCGCGGAGCGCCTCGACCGCCTCCCGAGCATTCGGCATCGGGCCTCGGCCGAGGTACCGCCAGCGCTCGAGGGCCCAGAGGGGTGACCAGCGCGCTCGCCGATCCCGCCGCTTGTTTCGGTTCGCACCGGGGTTCAGGCCGAAGGGAGGCCGAACGAGGACGCCATCGAGGTCGAGGGTGACGACGGGCAGGGAACCCATGCCCCGCATGGTACCGAGCCGAACGCCCGCGCTGGCGCCTACGCTCCCGGTGCGGCAGCGTGGTCCGTGCCGTGGAACCGTGGGAACCAGCGGCGCTCGCCCTCGCGGGGTTCGCCGCCGGCGCCGTGAACGCCGTCGCCGGGGGAGGATCCCTCATCAGCTTCCCGGCCCTCCTCCTCGTCGGGTATCCGGCGAAGGCTGCGAACGTCACGAACACGGTCGCGCTCTGGCCGGGATACGCGTCGGGCTCCTGGGCCTACCGGCAGGAGCTCCGCCGGCAGGGCGGGCGGATCGTGCGGCTCCTCCCCGTCAGCCTCGCCGGAGCGCTCCTCGGCTCCGTGCTCCTTCTCTCCACACCCGCGGACACGTTCGAAGCGATGGTGCCGTACCTCATCTACTTCGCCACCGTGACGCTGCTGTTCCAGGAACAGCTCGCGCGCTTCGCCGAGCGGCGTCGGCTGCGGGCGCGGCACGCACACCACCTCCCCGTGGCGGTGCACCTCGCCGTGCTCGCACTCGCCGTCTACGGCGCCTACTTCGGCGCCGGGCTGGGCATCATGCTCCTCGCCGTGCTCCTGGTCCTGCTCCCGGACGACATCCACCACGCGAACGCCCTCAAGGGGCTCCTCTCGGCGATCGTCAACAGCGTCGCGGTGGTCTGGTTCTTGCTGTTCGGCCCGGTCCGGCTCGCCGCCGCGGCAGCGACGGCCGCCGGCGCGCTCCTCGGCGGCTACGTCGGCGTGGGGCTTGCGCGGCGGCTCGGCCCCCGCCGACTGCGGCTCGCCGTCGCCGCGTACGGAGTGCTCGCCGGGACGGTGTACCTCCTCCGCTGAGGCCGTAAGGGAGCGCGACCCTATAATCCCGCCCGAGAGGCACGCAGGAGGTCGATGCTGATGCTCTTTTCGGTCCGGCTCGTATCGCGGCAGCCGCCGCACATGGACGCCGATGCGTGGCAGCAGGTCGTCGCGGAGCAGTACCGCGCGGTGAAGGCGCTGTACGATCAAGGGAAAATCAAAGCGATCTACCGGGAGGTCGGGACGGGCGTCCTCGCCATCTTCGACGTCAGCGACGCTCGGGAGATGGACCAGATCCTGGCCGGGCTGCCGATGTACCGGTACTTCGTGGAGACGAGCGTCCACGCCCTCTGGGACATGGCCCCGACCCTCGCGAGCACGTAAGGCCGACTTTGCGCATGTTGGAACGAACGCGATAGCATGCCGTGCGGGAGGTAGCTGCCTGTGTCGCCTGGACTCGCACTCGTAGGCATCTCCGTTCTCGGCACCTGGGGCGTCGCCAGCATCGCCATCATCGCTTCGGGGGTCATCATCCTGTTCTTCCCGGGCGAAGCGGTGCCGGGCGGGCCTGACCACCGGCTCGCAGGCGCGTTCCTGCTCGTCGGTGGGCTCGTCTCCCTCGGCCTCATGCAGATGGTCGTTTCGCCCCTCCTCGGCCTCGATCCGCCGCTCCCGATTTCGGCGAAGAAGATCATCCCGCACGAGAAGATGAAGCGGTGGGTGCGGGTCGGCCGGATCGTCGACTTCCCGGACGGAATGCCGAAGGAGATCCGGGTGCGGT